>SDBT01013666.1_pt1 | contig 12997 bp, 20 predicted proteins | sample 2277101 | NCBI WGS metagenome assembly SDBT01 (sample SAMN10404973, study PRJNA504765) | marine sediment metagenome | isolation source: marine sediment core GS10_PC15, 103 cmbsf | place: Arctic Ocean: Southern Knipovich Ridge | collected 2010 | reverse complement strand
AAGTTTAGCGTTGTAATTATTAGCTAAATGTAGACTGCACCTTATACATTTTTTCATCTTCTATAATCATATCCATGATTGGAGCATATTTCACGAGTAAGAGAATTGAGTAGTGCATCCTCGCAATAGATTATGCTATGGTCCCACTTACCCCATTTAATACCATACCTTTTAGGGGCATTAATGGCGGAGTAATAACCGAATTCAGGTGCCCTATGATTTGGGATAAGTTTATTCGGGTCAAGAGGTTCGCCCGGTGCGCAACTTAGAAGTAGAATTAAAATTAAAAGTGCTACTACTGAGAAGTAAAGGATTTTCATTTCCGTCTCCTCTTTCGTTTTAATTCGAACTTATTCTCGGCCCTCTCAGTAGCTTTTCGCACTTTATCCCTTTCGTTTTGTCTAAGTTTTTTTAGAGTGAACTTTTGGAGGCCATCGGTTGCGACATGATAAGCGATGTCTTGAGGTTTTATATTTGTAATTCTTACGAGGTGGTCGAATAGTATTCTTTCGAAAGGGGTTGTGTTTTTAGGATGGGTCATTTTCGTCCATCTTTTTTAATACTAAATATCGTTCCATGACATGGAATGCAAACAAGGAAGTCATTTCGTCAGAGTGATTAATTATTATCTGGGAAAGAGCGTCCCATAATAATATTTCGGCGGCGGTAGCGTTACCGGGGGCTTCGGTCTCCATTATTTTGTCTGGAAGTTGTGAGAGGGTAGTCATGAGTGAATTCTCCTTTTGTTTTTTATTGATTACTAGGGATAGACGCGTCCACACTGTCCGCATATATATTCTCTGGATACTCTACCTTTTCGGATTTTATGCGGGAACATATGTTCATCAGGACACCAAATAAATGAGTGATATATATATATATAATAGAAGAATTTCGGGATCATTTTTCCGTTTTGATATAGTTATCATAATTATAGATCACTGTGGCGATACCTGAAATCATCATTAGACTTTTTGCAGGTGCGGGTAATTTGCTTTTATATCCTACATAGAACATGAAAGGCCCGAGTAGGAAAACATCAATGAGTCGTATAAATTGGGTTTTGTTTGCTTCGCCCATAGGATGATTATAACTAAAAGGAGTCTTGACGAGAACCCTTAGAATAGATTAATATAATTCTAGGTATGAAGCACCTCAAAAAAATTCCTATACAGATAATTAAATTTGCGGCTTCGTACTTAGGCCTCTAGCTCTCTCGTGTGTAATATGAAGGGCTAGGGGTCGTTTTTTAATTTATGGAGGTATGAAGCAATGAAACTAAAAACGGTTCTTAAGAGGTCAAAAATAGCTGAAGCTATGCTCGATAGTGGAAATATGCTGTATGCTTCGAAGGAAAATAATAGACATCAATTCATAGAATGCGCGTATGAGGATGGATCTATGTTTATATCATACGAAAAAGAAGAAGGATTGGATTGGCAACCTTATAGTAATTAATGGAGGTATGAAGCATGGAAAATGAGATTAGAGATAAGTTTGCAGAGAAGATATGGGATAGATTTGAAGGGAATCAAGGACATCAATATACATTTGCATATATGGAGGGATTTGATGAAGGGGTAAAAGAGGCATTCGATTTTATGACCATGGAAAAAGATGAATTTCATAAAATATTGATGGAGATAGCGGAAGAAATGGTCAAAAATCCATCAAAATAAATGCCCGCAAGTAAACAGGTTCGGTTTTCGATATCGCAAGGGCTTAAACGGTGGCATAGGTTCAAGCGACAGCTTACAAGGCGAGGATTGAATAAACGGGGTCAAAACCGGGCGATTAGTAACTATAAAGCGCACAGATACGGGATTCGATTGAATCGAGAAAGGGTTAAGCGCCAAAACATAGCCAGAACAAAGAAAATTAAGCGATTTAAGAGCTTTAGACCGTCAAAACGATTAAAGACTCCCGCAAAAGGGGTTAAAAAGAAGAGTAAGAAGACCGATGCGAGACGAAAAGAGTTCTCTATATGGAAGTATTACGACGGATTTACGTTGTATCGTCGAAAATTTTGGTCTAGGGGTGAGATTGCTACGGAGTCGGCGAAGCGGATTGTGATCGATGAATATGACTATAGCTACATAATTAAAAATATACCAAAGGGTTTTGATTTCTACTCTCTACAAATCAAGGTAGATTATCGCAAGGGGGCCGCGACTTGGAAAACGTCCACTTCTGGAATTATTGGATACAAGTCATATGAGAATTTTATTTTAGATTTTCATAAGTGGCTTAGGGTTGCGGTCGCTTCTATCATGGGGCGTATGGCGGGAAGATTACATTATCCTAAATTTATCTTAAAAAGCGTGACAATTATCGGATGGCGAAAAAGAAACTAGAAATATATTTAGATACCGAAGATAACTCACGGGGCAAATTTTTGTTGGGTGTAATATTCGACGGTAAGAGGTTTGAACATTATACGGATCGGGGAAAAATGCGGAACGCGATTTTGAGATATAGCCCCTGCATTGTTTGGGCTCATAATGCGACCTATGACATCGGGAATATATTTGACTATAAGGAGTTAGATTTTAAATATGTGAGATCGAGATTCATTAAGGCCGACTACAGGCGCAACGGTAAGAGCATCAGATTTTACGATTCGATGAATCTACATAATGGGAGTATTAAAGAGATAGGGGAATTTCTAGGACTGCGAAAACTGAAGATGACAAAAAAATCATTACTAAAATACTGTAAACGGGATACGGAGATCGTCTACCGGTTCGTAGAGGAGATCAAAAGACTATGTAAAGAGATCAAGATTGATTTTTCGTATACTCAAGGGTCCTTGGCATGGAAGGCGTTTAGACAAAATTGTAAGTTGGATTTTTCTATACCAGTTGGAATCAATAAAGTAGCTCGCCAAGGTTATTACGGGGGAAGGGTAGAGATTTTCAGATACGGCGAGCAAGAGGGTCACTTTTACGAGTATGATATTAACAGCATGTATCCGGCGGTAATGAAAAATTTACGGATACCTTTAGGGAAGATAAAAAGAAAAAAATCTGTTAACTGGAAATATGATGAAGGGGTGGCAAAGGTTCGGGTCATCTCAGATATGAAAATTCCAATCTTGCCGTATAGATTGGATTCGGGGACGTGTTATCCTAACGGCACATTTTCGGGAATATGGACATTGAACGAATTACGGTATTTTGTAAAATGTGGCGGGAAAATTAAAGCTGTATATTGGTCGTTCACGAGTCAGAAAACTAACACCTCTATTTTTAACCACTTTGTTGATCGATTTTATAAGCGTAAGGTAAACGAACATAACCCGATACGAAAACTGTTCTACAAAATACACTTAAATTCGTTATATGGAAAATTTGGTTTTTCAGGTGAAACCACGACATTGAAAAATCTTAAATGGGGTCAAGAATTTGGGGGCGAGGTGTTTCTATCTAAAACCGGGAATATTTACGGATTGGAAAATAGCCAGATAACTACCGTATACCAGAATTCTATAATAGCGGGATATATTACAGCGGCGGCAAGGATAAGGCTTCACGACACTATGAGAAGATACTCGGATGATATTTGTTATTGTGACACTGACAGTATTATCAGTAATAAGAAATTAGATTTAGAAATATCGACCGATCTAGGGGCATGGAAATATGAGGGAAGATATAGAACGGCTAATTTTATCCTACCGAAAACTTACAGGATCGGGGACGTCCGAAAAAATAAATTTAGAGCAAAAGGATTTCGGCCAAAAACTTACGAGACTTTTAGAAAGCTGGAAAAAACAAATAGAATAATAATCGAGAGACCTTGGAAGTTACGGCAATCTTTGAGACGGAACAAACGGATTAATTACTGGCATAAAGAGAGTAGGGAAATAATGTCGTTTTATGATAAAAGACTTGTAAATGATGACGGGTCAACGGAACCGTTAAAAATATTTTCGAATAACAGGAGATAAATAATGTTTGTAATTAAGGAGAAGGATGAAAACTATTTTCAAAGTATGATAGGGATCGGTCCGATGTTTGGGGGAACAAAGAAAGAGGCCTATCTTTTTGATGACAAAATTCAGGCAACTAAAATGCTGTCAAGCCATATCGGGTTTGCTCGGGCATGGATTGAGGAAATTAAATCAGGAGGAAAAATTAAAACTATGAAAATAGACGATAAGGAACCAAAGAAAAAAGAAATTCATGTGAATACGATTAAGTCGGTATTTAGACAATCGTTACTGGAACGAATGGGAAAAATGAATGATGCGTGTCAGGGTAAAAACGAGAAGGCTTTTATGAAATATGCACGTGAGCACAGAGAATTATTCACTGATGCGGTGGCCTTTGAGCAAGCACTCTATTTTACGGGGTTACAAAAAATTAAACCCGTCCCTGGGAATGATTCCTTGAGTGCACTTTCATAATGGCGGAAAAGCCGCCTTTTGCGGATATTCTAAAAGGGGTTTCATTACTTTCAAGGGTTCACTTTTTTGAACAGGAAGTACTAAGATTTAGAGTGAAAAAGAAAGAACTTAGAGAGAAATACGCGGGTCTCATTAGAGAAGAACGTTATAACGTTCGTATGACCAAAGAATTAGGAGATGAATTAAAACAATGCGAAAACGGAAAAAGAAAAAAGCAAGTGGGGTGATGGTCGGAAATAAACCGGCCGTAGATTTTTCCTCACTTACACTCGATGAGGATTTTGAAGATAGCGAGAAAATGAAAGCGGAGGATTTGCTTGGTGTCCCTCTCGTATTTGTGCTTATCAAGGAAATGAAAAGTACTGGCACAAAGTTTAAGAGTAAAAAGGGTCGGGCCGTTAAAGGGGTAGCGGAGGATTCAACCTGGCATCTTGTATTGGCGAAGATACTTAAAAAAAATAAGTATGTTCGGTTCAATGCCTCGGGCGTTCTTAGCCGGATATTCGCCGACCACAGCAAGAATTTACCGTTCACTGGTAAATTGATGAAGAAAAAAGCTCCAAAAGGTAGTTATTTTCAGATTGTGGGGCTTAAGGGGTAAAAACTCTTCTATAGTAGAACTTTCTCTCTCTATCCCCGTAGAGTTGGGCCTCTATGACTAGCTTGTCATGGGGGCCTTTTTTATAGTATATTGAGGGATGGCTAATAAAGAGGAAATTACGTGCGACGATATTGTGAATAAGATTGAAGATTCCAATCTTACCAAGGATCAAAAACAATTTCTTACTACGCAATGCGAAAAGGTGATGAATGCCGAAGACAACAAAAAAGGATCGTCTAAAACAAAACAAATCGTCCGCCGACGGTAGTATTTTTGAGCGGGCGCTGGATGAGGATCTATTACCGGATGAAGATATATTTTCGGGGATGGATGGACTGCCAGAGGATGAATATGCATATTTTGCGTATCGTAAAATCGCGGGAACGCAAAAACTTGATTTTTTAGATGAGTATCCGGGCGGTTGCTCTATCACAGATATAAAGCGTGATCATGGTGGCGGCTCGTATGTTATTTTTTGTAGAGATGATCGGGGCATTAAAAGAAAAACCATTGTTACAATTGCGGGCGAGCCCCGGAAACTAGCGCCTGAAAGAAATAATGAAGTAAGAGCGCCGAGCCATGTTGAGGTAGAGAAGCCACAAGATAGTTTAGCCGGAACGATTGCACTCATGGCAAGTTTGATGGAGATCATTGATAAAAAGAGTAGCGGTGGGAATTCTAATCTTGACATGACAAAGCAAATTACTGAAATGATGACGGCAAATATGACTAGTCAAATGTCTAATATGGCGATGATCCAAGAGACCATGCGGGGGAATATGGCACTTATGAAGGAAGTGTCTGAAAATAAATCAGGTAGTGGATGGATGGACGTTCTCAATAATTTTTCTGGAACGTTTGGGCAAGTGCTAGAAAAAATTATGGCATCAAAAAGTGTCCCGCCTCAAACTGTTCCTGTAAATCCCGTGACGGCCGATAATAAGAACGGAAGTCAAAAAACCCCCGAACCCGCGATTAAGGAAACTTCAGATATGAATGAAAACATTAAATTAATAGTGGCGTCATTAACAAAAGGGATGGACACGAATGATCAAGATTTTGAGTTTTATATAGACCTGCTTGAGAAATGGGACCGATCAATAATTGACCAAGCTGTTACCCTACCAGTGGAGACAATAATTGAGGGTATAAAAACTACGATCAAGGTGACTAATGAGGATTGGATACGAAATCTCATAATAAAAATTAAAGATGTTAATCTCGAACCTGCTAGGACAGAGTCAGAACCCGGAACTAAACCCGCAAGCTAAGTATCAGACGATTCGCCGTAAACCGGGCGATGCTGGAATTTATCAGACTGTGGAGATAATGCGGAGAATAAAAGAGAGATACAAAATAAAACCATGGGTAATTGAACTCGCTCGAAAGATCGTAACGGATAGAAACGCCGTCACTGAAATCGATCAAATAAGGGCTGTATTCAATTGGATGAAAGGGACCGAATCTAAACCGAATATTCTATATGTGAAAGATCCGCACGATGTGGAATTACTACAATTTCCGGAAGTAACTATACGAACGCGCACGGGGGACTGTGACGATCATGCCATCTTATCATCGTCCCTGCTTGAATCTTTGGGGATACCGACTAAATTCAGAATAGTTTCGTATAATGCGGGTCGCGGGTTTCAGCATGTTTACACGATTGCTAGAAGTCGGGGTCAATGGTATCCTGCCGATACGACGTTACCGGGTAAACCGTTTGGATATGAACGATCAAATTACACCCGTAAAGAGGAGTATTAGAGATGTCAAGAGGAACTTTTATATTACAGCCTGACGGGGCCATGGCCGATGTAGGGTCTCATTACTCTAATGAATATGATGGTAGATTCGGCACTAGACGTGTGGTAGGTATTCGAAATTATAAACCGATGGCCCGATTAAAAAGAAGGTTTTTAAGTGGTGGCGATGATACTTTAGGGGCCTATACGGCTACGCAAATGCAGACGGCATTTCCTACTTTGATACTTAAACTACGGGAAATAAAAGCAGCGGGACAAGATACGGCACCTTTTGAAAGTTTTGTTCAGACAAGAATGAATTTTACCTCGACTGATATGAATACTTTACGTGCGCTTGCTTTTGCTCCACTTATTCCGAAGGCCGCTATTATCGAGCCGACACCAGCACCAGCGCCGATCCCGGTAGTAGAACCAACACCCGTTCCGATATCCGTAGTGGACCCTACGCCCGAACCCGAGGTTGTAATTGAAGAAACCCCGTCAATTGTTACAGCGGCGGAAGTCACGCAGAGATTGCGCGCCTACGATGACGTATTTAATAATCTACCAGAAGACTTAAAACTATTCTTGAAATTAAATTATTTGGCATGGCTGAAAAATACAACCCAGCTTATAAATACCGCATACAAAGACCCTACTTATTCGCTTTCACAACGTGCGGCATTAAAATCTGACGGTATTGCGCTGCTTTCAACTGTGTCTGATAGCGGGACATTATCGGAACTATGGAATAATACGCCGGATCGTATCCGCCGCTATTGGTTAAATATGTATCGGTATAAAATCCTTCGATATGTGGTGAATGACATCTCTTCAGGTGCGGCACTTCCTACCGATGAAATACACGCGCCATGGTTAACGGACGTGATACGAGTCTCGGCATTGCGACCGTCACAACCCGCGTCCCCTTTTCTTGTGCAGGTAGCCCCTGGCATAACGCCGACTACAAAAACGGCAATAGTTAGTGTGACTCCTCCTGCCACACCAATTGATCCGACGCCAACCCCGATTTCGGTAGCTGTTCCGCCTTCTCCCGTCACAATTGATCCCGCACAGATTGTGAAAGGACGTGGCATGATTAAAATTGTAGGCGAGCCTACAGTCACAATCATACGACCGCCTAATTTCAAAGTGGGGATACCCGTAATAATCGACGGGAAGGAATTAACCCTATGGGCCTTCCACCCCCCTAAGACTGAAATCATTAGAGACGCCGACGATGCGGGTGAAGGGGTGAGTTCTCGACATCGCCGTAAGTTGGTAGGCCGCGACCTTGAGAGTTTTATTTTTGAGCCTGAGACTCTAAGCGGTGCTGATTATAATCAAAATGATAATCTTGGTTTCATAAGTGCTATAGTCAGTGCGGCTAAATCTGTATATAAAGGGGCAAAGAAAATACTTGGTAAGGGGTCAAAGCCGGGAAAACCGGCGGCAAGTATGTTAAAGATAGAAGGGAGTTCTATTAATGCGGCTACGCCTCAAGCGGCGCTTAAAATTAGAGGAGTGATAAAACGGCTCAAAGCATGGCGAGCTTCCGGTAAATCTATAGCGGGATGGGAACCAAAGCTCACAAAAATGATGCAACTCACGCCCGCCGACATAACAATAATACAAAATGTTTTATCCGGAAAAGGGGACGTGACAATAGTTACTCCTACAGGTGCGGCAAAATTAACGGCTAACCTTTACCGATCAAAAGCGCATATCGAGGGTATCGTTAAAAAGAGAGAGGACGCGGAACTTAAAAAAACTATGAAAGAGGGGACCGCCTCCGATGTAAGGGTGTTACTTGCTAAAAGAATAAAAACACCTTACGACCCTGCATACCTGTTAAATGGTGAGGCTGGAGTTGACGAGCTAGGATATCAGCCGTTTGCTCCCGCATCAATTAATCTATTACCTAAAAAGAGAGTAGGACCACCCACTAGATCGGATCTGTTACGAGAGATTAAAGAGGATACGTCGGAACGTGAACTTCGACAAACTATATCTAACGAAAAGGCAAAAATAAAAGCATACAGAAAAAAGAACATTGCGGAACTAGGTAAAATCCGAACCCTTTTGAATATGCTTAAAAAGTTAGGTAAAGAGTCGGCGGTATACAGGTATATAAACCATTACAATACGGCGGGAGTTAGAGCGAAAAGGTTAGACCAACGTCTCATTGAAGTAGGAACTGTTTCAGGTTCTGATACCAGTTTAGGGTTAGCCCCATTTATAGTTTTTGGCTTGTCAGGGTTAGTCAGTCTCCTTGGATGGCAAGCACTTGACTACAAAAAGGAAGCGGACTCTAACGAAATAAAAAGAAAAGAGCTTGAAATGATTGCAAGCGGACAAGTGTCTCCCAGTGAAATCGTTTCTATAAAGGCGGCGGGGCCCGGCTCTAATCTATCCACCTATAAAAATATGGCCGCACTTGCTTTGCCGCTCGGTTTGTTAGTCGGCGGGTTCTTTCTCTTTCGATTCTTACGAAAATAAATGGCCCGACGAAAACGAACGACAAAATTACGTGAGCCTGTAATTATTGGCGACGTGGTGGGATTGGCGTATAGGCCCCGTAATAAGTCGATGCCATATTCTAAGCCTCCATACTTCCACGAATTAAAAAATCACTTGACTCTCTACTATGACGGGCGTAATATCATCGTATACGGAAAAGGTAAATTCACTCCCGGAATCGGTATCACCTCATGATACTAGGAGGAATTTATGGCTGGCACATTACTAATCGCGGGGAACCCGAGAAAGAAGCGGAGAAAGAGACGGTCTACACGGACTAGAAAATATCGCCGAAATCCCGTCCCCTATGCCTTAGCCGCAAACCCGCGACGCCGAGGAATGCCCGACATTTTTAATCGTGTATTAACGGATGGCATCCCTGCTGCTGTCGGCGCGATAGTTGGAAAAGGTCTTTATGATTTAACAGCTCTTCGAGGCGGTCAATTATTTTTGGCTAGAATGGCCCTTGCCATAGCTGGACCGCTTGCAATTGGTAACGTAATCGGACAAAGACGGGCGACCGCTTTTGGAACCGGCGCTTTAATTATGGCGGTCCTTCCATACGTAGGCCAAGTTTGGCGAACGATTGCAGGGGGCACCGCTGTTGCTCCCGCCGCTGGAATGGGCGACGTCCCATATGGAGAGCTTGGCGACGTTCCAGTCTCAGAATTATCCGATGGTGGCGGTATTGAAATACTGGACGGCCAACCGGAAGAAATAGATTTTGAATTATTTGAAGGCGGTAACGAACCATTTAGAGGGGCAGATGAGCCCTTTCTAGGTGGCCACAGCTCACGTAATGCTATGGCCGCAAGATTTGCAGGAGGCTAAATAGATGAAGACATTAAAAGAGAAGAAAAATATAAAGTGGCAACCGCGTTATGATTCCGAAGACCTTGATGGTGCCTGGAAGAACGCGGGAGACGAGATCATTTTCTATTCAGTACCTAAAGGTCAAGCTGATGCGGGCGGTAATACTAAAACCGACTTCTTTACCAATGTGGTTATTGCCGGATTAATGCCACAGCGTGAAGCGTTCGATGCCATCGCGTTGTCCGTTTACTTTTGGGATGATGAACATCTCAAGCTACCTGAAATACGTTCGCTATACGAAAACGTAAAAGCAACCGTGTATTTCAATATCAGAGATACCAGGTATCTTCAGTTACCGATCCAAAGGTTTGGAGCCGGATGGGGTTTATCGTCTTTCATGACCGATGACGGAAACGCCGCACCGGTTACGCAAGATCAATGGGTTCAAGGGACAGGAGATCCACGGTCGATATACTCCTTTATCCCTCATCCCGCATTTTTGCCGGAACAAACGCCGTTTGATGTAACGATTCGTTTTGAAAGTGCACCACCTGCATTTTTAGCAAATCGTGAAACGAGGATATTTGTGAGCCTTGAGGGAACCACCTTCATCCCAGTTTACAAATAAGATAATGCAATTGTGGGGGACCCGAGTGAATACTTTTTTTCGTTGGGGCCCCCACATTCTTTTTAAGGAGTTGAGATTATGAATAACAATACAAAATATATGGCCACCTATAATGATATATGGGACACCCACATGGTCAGAAAATTCGCGTATCGTGGAACTATGCCGTTCCCTTTGCTCGCAAGCGCTAGAGATACGGACACCTTTACAATTAACGATAATCACGCGTTCCATGCTCTCTACCTAAAAGCTAAAACTTACAATACCGCGACTGGAGTACTTTTGCCTGACGCAAGGGTTCTTTTGCAGATACGAATCAATGACCGTAACTATTTTAGAGAATCGATGCCGTTGACACTATTAGCCGGTGACGGCCGTCAAGCTACCGTTGAACCCTCACGTTATAGATTTCCTAAAAAGACCTCTATTATACTGGACTATCAGAACCTTGAAGCGGTAGACGTAAGCGTTTTTCTAATGTTTGACGGGTATACTCCTCTCATGGATGAACCTCAAGAATACCAAGAGGTTTATTAATGTGCGTTTCCCAGGCGGCCCACCACTAGAAGGATCGGACGACGACGAAAGCGGGAAAGTTGATTCTGTAGTTCAATACCTTCACGGTATTTACATTGCCATACTCAAAAATCAACCTTCAGGGATCAACGGATGGATAGGAATTAATAGTCGTAAGACCATACCTGTAAGCACCACCACAACGCTATTTGATGTCGCACTTCCCGATATGCATTTCGGGGTCCTCAAAGGGTATCAATTTTATTTCATCGGTGGTGATGTTCTTTCACTTTCTTTCAAATTCACAATTGCAAATATGGACTTCCCGCAAGTTTATAATCAAACTTATCCGGGCGATATTGTAGGGCCGGCCTTTGATTTCCAAGACATGCATTATGACGTGAAGAGCAAGGACCGTGTAAAAGTGACCGTTACGAATGCAAGCGCTACCGTAGTCGCCGATGTCGGAGCCCGAATAAAAGGGTGGTATTATTAGATGGGGGGATTAATCGGTTTTAGATCAAATACTACTAAATCTGTTCGATATAATATTTCCACGGTAAACCCGGGATCAAAAATAATTACGCCGACACTATTCAACCCTTTTGGGGTATCCGATTGGACAATCACTTATAAAATATCAGGTGCAGCCGGACTCTATGGAGATGCCACATTAACCGAATTCAAGTTAAAACAGCTTCCCACTATTCAACCCGGCAGTAATAACGAAATAATTATCAACGGAGACGGTATTACCTCCGAAAAAATCCTAGTATTTGATCGAGTATTAGTTCCGTCTAGTTCTACTGCTAGTATCTTCAGCACCATTAGAATCGGCGACACAAGATATAAATTCCCTATAACGTCGGAGCTTTTTATAATAGAAGTAACATTCTCGTCAGCCGGTGCGACAGTTTTAACTGGCGACCTTTGGCTATCAGGTGCATAATGCCTATTCGATCTAAATCATTATCTAAAACTTTAGACGGAAGTTTTTTTAATGTAAACGGGAATACTTTAGAAATCGGGTCATTCGTTAATCCGTTCGGTAGTGCTCATTTTACATTGACCCTTATAACCGCCACGACATTATCAAACATAACCAGCGTTTCCCTTATTGATAGCTTATCAAATAACGTTACTTATAATGACGTCAATAAAAAGAACATGTTTTTCATAGAACAGTTTACCGTAACTACTGACTATGTTATTGCCAACTCAATTCTAGATGCAAAAAATTTTAGTATGATGCTCCCAATTCCTAGTAGTTTTAGAATAGATATTCTATATACCAGTGTCCCCATCGTCCCCCTTCCTACATCAATGCTAGTTATCACCGGTTCCTAGCGGTGTCAATTGATGCCTGTAATATCCGCGTCTCTAAATAACATCATAGAGCATTGGTCAATCATTAGAGGTATACCGGCCGCACTTATTAAAGCGGTCATCCATCAAGAATCCGGATTCAATGTAAAAGCAAAACGATATGAGCCGCACATCAATGACACCTCTTACGGTTTGATGCAAATACTATCGAGTACCGCGAAGTGGGTTGGTTTCATCGGGCCCGCTTCAATGCTCTATAATCCAACTATCAATATTAAATATGGGACTAAATTCTTAAAAGATATGCTTGTTCGATTCAAGGGACACGTTCCAGACGCATTATCGGCATATAACGGGGGGCCCGGTAGAGTGAAAGCAGGGAAGCCATATATAAACCCCAAATATGTCCGATCTGTGACCCGTCTATATCATCATTACTC
>SDBT01013665.1_pt1 | contig 12997 bp, 10 predicted proteins | sample 2277101 | NCBI WGS metagenome assembly SDBT01 (sample SAMN10404973, study PRJNA504765) | marine sediment metagenome | isolation source: marine sediment core GS10_PC15, 103 cmbsf | place: Arctic Ocean: Southern Knipovich Ridge | collected 2010 | reverse complement strand
ATTCCGAACAGAGAAGTTAAGCCCATTAGCGCCGATGGTACTGCGTATAGTGGGAGAGTAGGTCGTTGCCTATCTTATATAATCCCATCCGGTTTTCGGGTGGGATTTTTTATAATATTCGGGAGTGCCCTGTTAAAACTTTGTTAGTTTGTTAATTTCTATCCCAGGGAATATTACCCATTTCTATCTCAGCTTCTTAATTTAGTAATTCATTCTCTTTATCAGGTGAGTAGAAACTATATCATATTCCTTCTGCTTGTAGTGTGTTCGGTGGTCGCTAACGGACAGGTCATTGACACAACCAAAAACATCAATACCTGGAAACTGATGCATAACTATACCCGGTTTGAAGAAACCTCTCTTGATACCAATATGCACCAGTTGCAAAGAGACTATCATCCTGCCTTTAAACAGGGGTCCTTTTATGAAACCCTGGGGATTCTGGGTCATGCCCTCAATCATGTTGATTTCTTTTTGCGTCCTGAACCAGATGCGTTTCTATTTGGAAGGGGATGGGACCCTTACCTTAAAACAGCAGAACGGACCACCTTCTTCAATACCAAAACACCTTTCACCGTACTGTCCTATTCCACCAATCCGGTGGTGGCTTGGCGGGAGGAGAATATCGAAGTACTGCACACCCAAAATTCCTCACCATTCACCAATTTCGGAATTGAGTTTAATATATTAGCAGGCAAGGAGTTATTCAAAAACCAGGCTACCAGATCCAATCGTGTAGGATTATTTGGCAGCCATGCAAAAGAGAAGTATAGCGTGTTTAGTACATTTTATTACAATGACTTTAAGGTACAGGACAACGGAGGTTTGGCAGATTTGAATAGTTATCTGGATGAGGAAGCAGACGAGCTGTTTCAGTATGAGATGAACCTGAGTGAGGCCAACTCTCACTACCGAAATCTTTCACTCTTTATGACCCAGAAGTACAACCTGGTAGAACGTCAAACACATACCGATACCCTGGGAAATACAACCACTTCCGGAAAAACACTTTCTATTTCACACCAACTGCATTTGGACAGGCATTTAAAAGATTATCGGGATCAGGTGATTATCGGGAGTTTATCGCCTGTATATGACAACTATTATTATGAAGTAGGGAACCCAAAAGACTCAGCTACAGAAGGTAAGATATCCAATGTCTTCCAATTAATACTTGGAGATCCGGACTATGACAAGATTTCTGTGCGCGCATATGCGGGGCATGAGTTCAGACGTTTTGGGGCACTTTCACCACAGCCTGCCTCTGTATTTTCACATGTGGATACCATCAGTCAATCCCCCCTTGACATTGATTCTATTTTCAGGGATTCTGCACAATCCATTTTCGATTCCAGGTACTTCAATGATGTTTTTGTGGGATTTCACATGGCCGGTCCGACCACGGGGATTTGGGATTGGGTGATTGATGGGAAGTATTACCTGTTGGGTTACTATCAGAATGATTTCCAAGTGAATGCCACCTTTTCACGTGAGCTCCTGGAAAAGGTAGATCTTGGGTTGAGGGGAACCATGGAGCTAAAACGGCCACATTATTTTACCAACCATTACTCTTCTTCTTTTTTTCATTGGGAGAACGATTTCCCTTCTTTGTACAAGATTAAAGGTGAGGCATTTATTAAAAGTGATGAGCTTGAGATGGATCTCCGTGCCGGCGCTGCCTTTTTAAGCAATTATATATACTGGGACCAGGACGCATTGCCGCAGTTGTATGAAAACGACCTGATCATCCTTTCGGGTTTCTTCTCGAAGCATTTTAAGTTCTCAAGGTTCAATTCAGACAATAGAATCCTTATTCAGTATTCCACAGCTAATGAGATAATTAGGCTTCCTTTGACTGTTATATATACATCCAACTACTGGGATCAGTCACTTTTCAAAGGCGCACTGATTGCAAACCTTGGATTTGATCTGACCTATACTACAAAGTACAAGGCCAGTGCTTATATGCCAGCCACAGGAGTATTTTATCTCCAGGATGAGTACGATGTAGGTGGTTTTCCTTTTCTCGATATATTCCTCGCATTCCGCGTGCAGCGAACACGGATATACATCTCTTATAATAACCTGCTGGAGCGCTTTAGGTTTGTTGGGAACAACTATTTTACCACCTATCTGTATCCCATGAGACCCGCAAATATTCGGGTTGGACTGGTTTGGACGTTTTATGATTGAGATTTCACTTCAATAATTTATTATGCGGAAGAGCTTCATATATAAGTTTATAGCATTTTTATTTATCATTTCAATCCCATTGAATATGGGTTCTTGCAGCCGCAGAGGGGAGTCACGTTTCAGGGATGTAGAAAGTCTAAAACCTGAGAACCGGGTGACCAACCTGGAATCGATCAAGCAGGAGGGAATCCTAAGGGTAGTGACAGAATTCAACTCCATCAGTTATTTCATTTATCGGGGACAACCCATGGGATTTCAATACGAAATGTTACAGGAACTGGCCAATTACATGGATCTGCAGTTGGAGGTGAACGTAAGCAATGACCTGGATAAGAATTTTTTGGATCTTGAAGAGGGCAATGTGGATCTGATAGCCATGAATTTAACAATTACTTCCGAAAGGAAGAAGATGGTGAGCTTCACAGTACCCTTCCTCCAAACCAGACAGGTCCTTGTCCAGAGAAAACCTCAACGTTGGGATGAGATGAACCATAAACAGTTGGAGTCCAGTCTAATTCGGAACCAACTCGATCTTTCGGGAAAAACAGTTTATGTTCAGGTTGGATCAGTTTATGCTGTTCGCCTCCGATCACTTTCCAATGAAATAGGGGGCGGAATAATGATCAAAGAGGTGCAGTTGGAGTCAGAGCAGCTCGTACAGCGAGTGGCTATGGGCGAAATCGACTATGCCATTTGTGATGAGAATGTTGGTTTGGTGAATACCCTGTATTTTCCGCAGCTGGATGTAGGTACAGCCATATCATTTCCGCAAAACGTGGCATGGGCTGTTCATCATCAATCCGACAGCCTGAGGGTTGAAATAGATGATTGGCTTAGCAATCACAGAAAAACCAGCAGGTATGCCATCTTATATAATAAGTATTTCAAAAACCGGCATTCCTTTAGGAGTATCCACAGTGAATACTATACCCTTAGTAGTGGGAAAATCTCTAATTATGACGAGATCATTAAAAAGGAAAGTGAACGCATTGGATGGGACTGGAGGTTATTGGCTTCCATGATTTATCAGGAATCGAGGTTCAATCCGGAAGCAGAATCGTGGGCTGGTGCATACGGCCTGATGCAGCTTATGCCGAGTACTGCCAATAACTACGGGATCACCAGAAGTTCTTCTCCTGCAGCACAAATCAGGGCAGGTGCGAGTTTTATTAAATGGCTGGATGATAGATTTATAGATGTGATAGACGATCAGGATGAGCGGATAAAATTTGTCCTTGCATCTTACAACATTGGGTATGGACATATACAGGATGCACGGAGACTGGCGGAGAGGTACGAGGATGATCCCAATATTTGGCACGGGGGTGTGGAGGAGTGGCTATTGAAAAAGGCCGATCCAAAGTATTATACCGATCAGGTGGTGAAGTATGGGTATGCAAGAGGGATTGAAACTTATAATTTTGTGAAAGAGGTGATTAACCGCTATGAACACTACCGGAACATTGTCAACGGCGACGTTATTGCAGCATGGAGGCCAATTGAAGAAATTCACTTAACATCATCGCAGTAGCACCCCATATCTTTTCATTTCCAACCCTGTAGAAAGGCGCTTCAATAAACTGATCGTGCCTGAATATTCTTCCCGAATCCTTCATTCGGGGATCCAGCAAATCCCCTATGGGCGTTTCAATAATAAATTGAACTTCAGAAATATCCGGATTAAATATAGGGGTGCTATCCATAGTTCCCACAAAGGGAGAGACGAGGAAGTTACTTACAGGGATGTGTAGTACTGTAAGCGAGCCTAGAATCTCAACGTCTTCGATTATACCCAACTCCTCCCTGGTTTCTCTAAGGGCGGTATTATGCAAGGATCCATCCCCTTTTTCCCATGCGCCGCCAGGCAAGCTTACCTGTGCGCTGTGTGGGCCATCATATTCATTTCGTTTGATAAATACAAGATTCGTGGTCCCTGCACACGAAGGGTACATCAGGAAAAGGACTGCTGCAGGAATGGGATCTTTATCATGGTTGAATGCTCCCCTGAATGTCGGCGCCATCAAACCCTGAGCCTGCTCTCCAGGCAGTTTGGATGAGAGCAGTTTTCCCCACAGATGCTTATTTACAGTTCCCTTCATAAGGTGTTGTAAAAAAATTCTAACTTTTAATCAGGGATTCTTATGAGCACCACTGTTCCTGGATTATCTCTATTTCCTGAAAGAGAGTCCTTAAGGGAATAGGATATACGGGTTCCTTCTAACTGGTTAAACAGTGTAATCAATTCATCAATGATCCTTAATCCCTTCCCGGTGCTGGGTATCTTTTCAACCGATGGCTTTTGTAAACCCGGACCATTGTCCTTTACACTAATGAAATGAGCTCCTTCTGCATGGTAAATCTTAATGCAAAGTTGCCCATTTTTGGGAAGCTGTCGTATTCCATGTTTGAGGGAATTTTCCACAAAAGAGTATATAAGCATTCGGGGTATTTTACTACCCAGGTCTATATTGTCCTCATAAATTAATTCGAAGGAGAAGGAGTAATTACTTCTGAACTGTTCCAAATCAATGTAGGTTTTTACAAAGTCCAACTCCTCCTCCATAGAAACACTGATCTTATCCGAATTCTGAATGGTATGTCTTAGTAGTTTAGAATATTTCACAAAGACATTATATGCATCTCCCTTTTCGTCACCCTTTGAATAAAGGGAACCCATTGAGTTCAATATATTAAAAGTAAAATGAGGATCAATCTGGTTTTTCAAAGCCAGGATTTGTAATTCACTGATCTTTTTTTGGGTTTGAAACTGCATGTTCGCCCTGTATTGTTGAATCCGGTAGATCAGAAATATAAGTGCTGATACAAGTGCATAAAGCAATACGATCAAAGGGATTCTCAGATAATAGAGGGGATTCTTTTCATAACTGGTGATATACCCTGCATCTTCGAACTGACTGTAAAGCAGTCTTCGGCCATTTCTAAGAAGCGTAGTGAAATATTTCGGGTACGTACTCTCTTTAAAATTAACAATAAGCGGATGTGTTAGATTATTCCTGAAAATTACAAAGGAACTCTTTTCCTGCCCACAAAATATGTATTCAACATTTCCATCCCCCTCAATATCTATTTTTGCCAGGAGCTGTGCTTTAAAAAGAGGAGGAATACTTCTTTCATCTGTGACCTTAAGCTGTTTGTTCAGCACAGTGATGGTTCCCCTTGTCGCATTCAGAAGATAGATTACCGGAACGGTTTTTTCTTCACCGGTAGCAATATAATAGTGCGCTCTTTCAACCTGATCAAGTGATTTTGACCGAAGAATATTTCCCTGGTTATTAAATAGATACAATCCCGAATTGATTGTATCACTGCCATAATAATGATGCAGTGCAATGATAGTTGTTGTCGTATCTGATGGAAAGGAAGAAACCAGCAAACTGGAGGGGTACCCGGGAAATTCAATCGGATCAAAAACAAATTCAAGGTCTTCATTCAGGGCCATTAACCAGGCACTTTGATCACTGTATGGAATATCGCTTTGATAATTTCCGGTAGCTGAAGTCTGCAATAGTATTTCGGGAACAGAGTCTGCGCTGAGGTTGCAAAGAAATGGATGGTAAATACTCGCACCACTCACAGGCGATACCATTAATTCATCCAATGAGATATCATATCTGAAAATAGTTCTGGGTTGCTTGCTATAGCCTGTACAGATTGAAAAGACAAGGGTCTTCCCTCTACCATCTCTGAAGTCAACCAGGCCCAAAAAATCAACCTCAGGAATATCTACTACAAAATGTGTTGTATCTGAGTAGAAAATAAGCCGTTCATTCAGAATGAAATCCTCTTTTACAATTGGATCAATGATGCTTAACAGAACCGAGTCTCCATTTAGCGTTAGCAGATATATCTCCTTAAATCCGTCATTGTTATAATCTCCTGCGTAAAAAAATTCATTGGCAACTGGTCTGGGACTAAGATTGTACTGGGCCATAAACTTTGTTCCGTCAAGAAGCATGACCTTCAGCAATGTGGGGGTATTGTCTATATTGATCTCTTCACTGGTGTGGTCGCCATTCAGATCAGAGAAATAGATTTGCCTGATTCCGGGGGTTAATCGTTTTTCCTCTAGCTCCATTTTATATTTTGAAATATCCGGAGATACTGTAACCAGAATAATACTGGTCAGGATTAAACCAATGAACAGGGGACGGGTGAGCGCTTTTATGACCTGATCCTTATTCATCATAAGATACTAATTGAACCGGATACTTTTATCGGGGGAGATCCGTGCAATGATCATGGAGGGGATCAGAAGAAAGAGGAAAGTGATGGTAATGGTACCCAGGTTCAGCAATAAAATGTGGGATAGGTTTAAATTGATAGGGACCGTATCCAGGTAGTAGGAAGTTGGATCCAATGATACCAGGTTCAGATGTTTCTGTACCAGGCAGATCACCAAGCCTATCAGGTTCCCCCAGAGAAGCCCGATCACAGTAAGGTATCCTGATTGATATAGAAAGATTTTCCTTACTGAAGCATTAGTCGTTCCCAGGGCTTTTAGAATTCCAATCATGTTGGTCCTCTCCAGGATCAGGATTAGCAAGCCTGAAATCATATTGAATCCTGCTACGATGAGCATCAGGAGAATGAGGATCACTACATTCATATCCTGCAGATTCAACCAGTCAAAGATTTGGGTATATTTCTCCTGGATGGTCTCCACTTTTAACCGACTGCCGTCTTCCAGGAAATCAAATGCCACACGCCTCCGGATCTCCTGGGTCAACCCTGGCAAATCTTTCATCTCCTCGAGCAGTACTTCATATCCACTCACCTGTCCCCCGTGCCAGTTATTTAAGCGTTGTACCTGTTTGATATCTGCATAGATATAAAGTCTGTCAAACTCTTCGAGGCTTGTATTGTAGATGCCCTGTATGGTAAAAGTCCTGGCCCTTGGAGGCTCCTGGATAAAGTACATCGTAAACCTGTCACCAACGCCCAGCTTTAGTAAATTGGCTGTATTCTCCGAGATTACCACGCTATTGTTTCGCACTGTATCATTTACTGTAAAGATCTCTCCACCTGACAGATGTTCTTTAATAAATTCCCAATCATACTGTCCATCTACACCTTTTAATACGGCTCCATGGATCTCATCTCCTGTCTTAATAATACCCGCTTTGATGGCAAAAGGCTGTACGTTTTTGACTCCTTCCAATTCTTTAATCTGTTCAACACTTTCCAATCCTGCCGGAACAGGAACGGTCTCAAATGAGAGGTTCGAATCAAGGTTAAGAATCTGGATATGGGCTCCAAAACCTGTGACTTTGTTGGAGATCTCATTTTTAAATCCCGTAACAATTGCCACAGCAACAATCATCACGGTGAGTCCAAGGGCAATCCCGAAAGTAGCAATGGCTATAATGGAACGGGAGAAATTACCTTTTCCCTTTCTGCTGCCGATCATACGGCGAACAATGAAAAGCTCAGTGTTCAACGATATTGGATTTTGTCCACCAAATGTAGTTATCTTTTGTTTATATTTATTCTTTGCAAGAAAACGCCAAATACAGCGTTATCACAGGCTTCAAATTAGTTTTTTAAAACACTTTTCAGGCGATGATGAAATACCTGACATCTATAATACTAATTCTGCACTGTTTGTTAGCAGCATGCAACCAGAAAGAGGTCCCCGTAAGGAGTGGTGCAGAACGTATGGATCAATACCTCCCTTTGATCCAGGATAAGAAATTAGCGCTGGTTGCCAACCATACTTCGGTGGTTGGAGCAAGACACCTGGTCGATACTTTGCTTACCCGTGGAATCAGTAAAACCCAATTGTTGAAGGTATTCGCCCCTGAGCATGGATTCAGAGGTGATCTTGCAGCAGGCGAACAGGTGAACGATGGGACAGATCCTATTACCGGAATCTCCATTGTTTCGCTTTATGGAAAACATAAAAAACCCTTACCGGATGAGATGGAAGGGATTGACCTGATGGTCTTCGATCTCCAGGATGTGGGTATCCGGTTTTATACGTACATATCCACCCTGCATTATGTGATGGAGGCATGTGCTGAAAATCAAATTCCACTCTTGGTGTTGGACCGGCCCAATCCCAATGGAGGCTATGTAGATGGTCCTGTTCTTGAATCTGAATTCTCTTCTTTTGTTGGAATGCATCCCATCCCGGTGGTTTATGGCCTTACCATCGGCGAGCTTGCCAGGATGATCAACGGAGAGGGCTGGTTAAAAAATGGGATACAATGTGAATTAAAGGTCATTCCATGCGAACACTATATCCACGGGAAATCCTATTCCATGCCGGTGAGTCCCTCGCCAAATCTGGCCAACGATCATGCCGTATTAATGTATCCTTCCACCTGTTTTTTTGAAGGAACGGTGATAAGTGAAGGAAGAGGTACGCCCAATCCTTTTGAGGTGTACGGTCATCCTGAACTGGAAGGCGAATTCAGCTTTATACCCATTTCTATTCCCGGTGTTTCGGGAAACCCAAAGTTTAAGGATCAGCTTTGTTATGGAGCCGATCTCACCGGTTTTGTTCCCACAGATGGGTGGTCCAGGTTACATTTGAAATGGTTATTGGATGCGTATTCGAAATATCCCCGGAAAGAGGAGTTCTTCACCTCTTTTTTTGAAAAACTTGCTGGAACCAGGACTCTAAGAAAGCAAATTGAAATGGGTTGGAATGAGAAACAGATCAGGCAAAGCTGGCAAAAGGACCTGAAACGCTACCTGGAGAAACGTAAAAATTACCTGATTTATGACTGAGTTTTACCTTTAGGATTTTTTCCTTTGTAATTTCCGCCGGAACTCTTACCACCATACCTTTTGCTCCCTGATCCGCTTCCCCCGGAACCTTTTCCACCGTATCTGCCTCCATGTCTGCCCCCATAACCCCTGCCTTTGTATTTTGCAGGATTATAATCGGGAGTCTCTCCAAATTGTTCCGGGAGTGTGGCTTTGGTAACCTTAGCTTCCAGCAGATCCTCAATTTTGGAAAATTTTGATTGTTCCTGTTCACTGATCAGGGTGATGGCTACGCCTTCTGACTCTGCTCTTGCGGTCCGGCCAATCCTGTGAATATAGTCTTCCCCTTCATGGGGCACATCATAATTGATGATGAGTTCAATGTTATCGATATCGATCCCCCGGGATAAAAGGTCGGTGGCCACCAATATGTTTAGTTTCCGGTTCCGGAACAGGAGCATTATCTCTTCGCGGGTTTTCTGATCCAGGTCAGAATGTATATCCTGCGCCAGCAATCCCTCTCTTTTCAGTTGTCGTCCCAGTTGTTTGGCCGATAGTTTTGTGGAGCAGAAAACGATCACGCTTTTCAGGTCCCGGCCCTTCAACAGGTGAGTTACCAGAGGAAGCTTTTGGGTTTCATAAACCACATAGGCCACCTGGAGTACCTTATCTACAGGTTTTGAGATGGCTATACTGACTTCCACCGGATTGTTCAGCACTCTTTTGGCCAGGGTCCGGATATTGCCAGGCATGGTGGCAGCAAACATTAGATTCTGACGCTTTTTGGGAATGTGTTGGATGATCTTCATGATGTCGTCATAAAACCCCATATCCAGCATCCGGTCAGCTTCATCCAGAATCAGGTACTGCAATTCGGCAAAATTCACATAAGAACTGTTCAGATGTGCAATCATTCTACCAGGAGTGCAGATCACCACCTCGGTTCCCTCGGAAAGTGCTTTTTTCTCCCTGGCAAACAACTGACCATCGCCTCCGCCATAAACCGCAATGGAACTCACATCGTTAAAATAGGAGAATCCCTCCATCTGCTGATCAATCTGCATGGCCAATTCACGGGTTGGAACAATGACCAGTGCACGTGTTTTATTTGATTCTCTTGTAGAAATAATATTTTGGATCACGGGAAGCAGAAAGGCTGCAGTTTTTCCGGTTCCGGTCTGTGCCGATCCAATGATGTCTTTTCCTTGAAGAATGGCCGGAATGGCCTGTTCCTGTATTGGTGTGGGTGATTCATACCCCATGGCTTCGATGCCTTCCATCACGGAGGGATCAAAGCCGAATTCACTAAAATTCAATGCTCTCTTTCTATTGATTTTATCATCGCAAATGTAGTCAATAATTGAATACCAGCACTGCTGACAAATCAACCCGGATTAATTGGTTCTTCCCGGATACACTTTCAATGCTTCAGCGAGTGTCTCCATGGCCATGGCCAGATCCTCTTTCTTCAAAACATAGGCAATGCGAACCTCCTGTTTTCCCAATCCGGGGGTTGAATAAAATCCGGAAGCAGGTGCCATCATTACAGTCTGGTTGTTGAATTCAAAATCGCTGAGTATCCACTGGGTAAATATGTCAGCATCATCCACCGGAAGATGAACCACTGTATAGAAAGCTCCTTTTGGTGTGGGACAGATTACGCCCGGCATCTTATTCAGGGCCTCCACCATAAAGTTCCTTCGCTCAATGTATTCGTCGTATACCTCTTCAAAGTACGAAGCGGGAGTATCCAGGGCAGCTTCTCCGGCAACCTGACCGTAGGAGGGAGGGCTCAATCTGGCCTGGGCAAATTTAAGTGCAGTGGCGATCACATCTTTGTTTTTGGAAATCAGTGTTCCCACACGTACCCCACACATGCTGTAGCGCTTCGAAACCGAATCAAACATGATCACGTGCTGCTCCAACCCTTCCAGGTTCATAGCCGAAAAATGCGTCTCTCCATCATAGCAGAACTCTCTGTAAACCTCATCGGAGAAAAGATAGAGATCATGTTTCTTCACGATCTCACCCAGTCTCTCCAACTCTTCCTTGGAATAAAGGTATCCGGTTGGATTGTTGGGATTACAGATGATGATTCCGCGTGTTTTTGGGGTAATCACTTTCTCAAACTCCTCAATGGGAGGAAGTGCAAATCCACTTTGAATGTCAGATGTAACGGGAACGACCTTTACTCCTGCCGCAACAGAGAATCCATTGTAGTTGGCATAAAATGGTTCAGGAACTATTACCTCTTCATCGGGATTGACCGTCGACATAAGTGCAAATGTGATGGCTTCCGATCCGCCGGTTGTCACCAGCATTTCGGTATGATCCACATCTATATTAATGCCCTGGTAAAATGTAGCCAGTTTTCTCCGGTAACTTTCATTCCCGGCCGAGTGACTGTACCCGATCACCTGATCGGTCATATTTTTCACAGCCTCCCTTGCCACTTCGGGGGTTTTAATGTCGGGCTGACCAATGTTGAGGTGGTATACTTTTCGGCCTTTCTTTTTAGCCTCTTCGGCATAAGGAACCAGCCTCCGGATTGGAGATGCCGGCATGAGCTGTCCTTTTCTTGAAATTGTTGGCATAATGACTTATTCTTCTGTATGAACTACTTTCCCTTTGATTTGTAGTTTCACCGGTGAGTTGGCAGCGGATGAGTAAACATAAACCGACTTCAAAAAAGTGCCGGTCTGCGCTGTATTATATTCTACAGTGATTTCGCCCGAAGCCCCCGGTTCAACAGGTTGCCTGGGCCAGGCTGGTACCGTACATCCACATGTACTACGCACCCGGTTAATGATAATTGCGCTATCCCCCAGGTTCTTGAACGTAAATGACCAGGTCCCATCGCTATCCTCCAGGATCTCTCCATAATTATGTATTGTTTCTTCGAAAAAGATCTCTTTCCCACTTTTTATGGTATGCTCCTCTGACTTATCTGTACAGCCTGCCAGTAATCCGGCCATTAGTCCAGACAGCAATAGCACCATTCCGATCCCTGTAATTAATTTTCTACTCATCAGCTATCTTTTAGTAGGATCAAAAATACTGGATTTTCCGGAAAATGAGTGAATTTTTTGCGGAATCAGAAAAAGGGGAATATTTTTATACGCATGAAACAGAATGTAGCATTGGTATTGTCAGGAGGTGGTGCCAGAGGAATAGCCCATATTGGGGTCATAGAGGAACTGGAAAGGCAGAATTTTGAAATCACCTCCATCGCAGGGACATCCATGGGATCCCTTGTTGGAGGTGTTTATGCACTGGGTAAAATAGAAGTGTTTAAGAACTGGATCTGTACCCTGGATAAAAGGAAAGTCTTCAGTCTGGTAGATTTTGCATTGAGCAAGCAGGGCATGATTAAAGGTGACAGGGTCCTAAAGAAGATGAAAGATTTTATTCCTGATACCAACATTGAAGAGTTAAGTATACCATATGTAGCCGTTGCCGCAGACCTCCTTCACAGAGAGGAAATTGCTTTTTCAGAGGGCAGTATTTATGAGGCCATTCGGGCATCCATTTCTATTCCTACGGTTTTGACACCCGTTAAGACCGGGGATAGGTTGATGGTTGACGGAGGGGTCATGAATAATATTCCCATCAGTCAGGTTAAGCGAACTGCTGGTGATTTGTTGGTAGTGGTGAACGTGAATGCCTATATTCCTGAGAGTTCTCCTCATATATCCATAGAGGACAAGAAATCACAATCTGCCTACCAGAATAAAATTAAAGAGTTCTACAGTCATCTGAAAAAGATCAATCCATTGGGCCATGACGAAAAACTCGGCTATTTCACCCTGATAACAAAAACCCTGGACCTGATGACAGATCACATGGCACAAATGACACTCAGCATGTTTTCGCCGGATATTCTGATCAATGTATCCCGGGATTCCTGCACTTTGTATGACTTCTATAAAGCAGAAGAGATGGTTGAAATCGGCAGGAAGGCCGCCCATTCCAGTATTGGAGCATATAAAAGCAAAATATCAGCGAGAAGCCAATAACATTTAAAGATTGCACTACGAGTTGTGCGGATAAATGTGGCAAAAGGAACTCAGAT
>SDBT01013664.1_pt1 | contig 12999 bp, 11 predicted proteins | sample 2277101 | NCBI WGS metagenome assembly SDBT01 (sample SAMN10404973, study PRJNA504765) | marine sediment metagenome | isolation source: marine sediment core GS10_PC15, 103 cmbsf | place: Arctic Ocean: Southern Knipovich Ridge | collected 2010 | reverse complement strand
TGCTGCCTGCGATACGAAGACGCAACGTACAGCGAACTGAAAAAGACGCTGCCCAAAAAGAACACCTGGATACGCACCGAAACGCTGGTCGGCAAGGTGATCGGTACGCAGATCATCACGCAGTTGGTCAACCTGCTCCTGCCCGATCGAACTATGACCGTCGTGGCCAACGAAGAGATTCGGGAATACAACGTCCCCGAGCCCAGCCCCGGCGAAGCGCCCGCCCCGCCACCGCCACCAAAACCCAAACCGCTCCCACCATTGCCGAAGTTCAGGGACGACCGGGACAAAACCGACGGAGAGAGAACGTCCCCGAAAAAGGACGAAAAACCTTCGGGCGAAGCGGATAAGAATAAGCCCAAACGGCGAAGACGCCGCCGTAAGAAACCTGCCGGCCAACAAGCCCAGTCCGCCACTGCCAGCGCCAAGGCGCCCGCCCCCCAAGCGCAGGCGGGCGGCGATGGTTCGGAAAAACAAGGCTCGGACAGCAGCCCGCCCAAACGCCGACACCGCAGACGCCGACGAAAGAAAAAACCCTCCAGCGAATAGCCGTTTGTTTTACAGCAGGTATCGGCGATCCATGCGGCGGTACGCGCGCATCTGCGTTTTCATGTCCTCGTAGCCGTCGCGGCCCATCAAGGCGAAGGTCGCCTTCTTGCCCAATTCCACGGCCGGCTGGTCGTAGGCGTTGATGTTCAGCAACTCGCCGCACAGGCTGGTGGTGAATTCGTAAAGATAGATAAATTCGCCGACGGTGAAGGCGTTGATCTCGGGGAATTGGATCGTCACCGAAGGCCGGCGCGACATGGCCAGGGCGTATTCGGTGGCCTGCTTTTCGGCATTGAGCAGCTTGGAGAGCTTGGCCTTTCGCAAGTACGCCAGGCCAGGCCGATCGCCGAACACGTCCGGCACGCGCACGTCGCGCGGGTGCTTGGTGGCCGCCAGGAAAACCGTCAGCTTGTCGTTGGGCCCCTCGCGATAGAGCTGCACCTGGCTGTGCTGGTCGGTCGTACCGAGCGCCTTGATCGGCGTGGGGCCGGTGAAAACCTCCAGCCCGTCGCGGGTGTTGGCCTTGCCGAGCGACTCGGCCCACAACTGGCGATACCAGTCGGCCAGCAGATAGAGGCGATTGGAGTATGGCATCATCACGTGCATGGGTTTGCCCTTGCGGGTGAACATCAAATGTTTGATCGCCGCCAGCACGCAGGCGGGGTTGTTCTGCCATTCGCCGTCCGTTACGCGGTTGGCCATCGCGGCCGCCCCGGCCAGCAGTGCGTCGATGTCGATACCGCACATCGCCGCGCTGAACAGGCCCACCGGCGAAAGCACGCTGAACCGTCCGCCCACATCGCCGGGCACGGGCAGCATGGCGTAGCCGTCGGCCTTGGCGATCTCGTGCAGCGTGCCCTTTTCGGTGTCGGTGGTCGCCACGATGCGGCTGGCGAAGTCGTTGCCGATTTTCTTGCGCAGCATCTCGCGGAAGATCATGAACTGGCTGGCGGTCTCGGCCGTCTCGCCTGACTTGGAGATGACGTTCACCAGCGTGGTCTTGAGTCGCCGCCCGAGCAGCTTGAGCGTATCGCCCACCAGGGCTGGGTCTACGTTATCGAGCACGAACAGCCTGGGCCCGCCGCGGGCGCGATCGGACATCAGGTTGTAGGTCGCAGGGTTGAGTGCAGCCTGAAGCGCCAAGCTCCCCAGCGCGCTGCCGCCGATACCCAGCACGATCATGTCGGTCGTGTTACCGCGATACCGCCCCACCAAGTCCATAACCTGCTTGCGGTATTCGGTGTTAGTCGGCAAGGCTGCGTAGCCCAACTGCCCCGCTTTGATCTGCTCGGTGACGGCTGCGTGCGCTGAGCTGATCTCGCCGTCGATGTCCTGAATGTCCCTGGGGCTGATGCCGTTGGATTCGCCAACGATCTTGGCCGTGGCGTTCTTCCAATAGAGTTGAATCATGTATCGTCCTCGTAAAGTCATGCCTGCTCTGTACGCTACAAGCGTATCGTCCGAAATCCGCAATTACAACACCCCCCAAAGCCCCGGATCTAGCCTCGCCGCCGGGCTGGGACCGTTGACCCCCCACCGCCGGTGCGACTATAATCCGACCTTTCGTGAAGGCCTTTGCCTGGAGTGCTGCAATGCAGGTGCAAGTGAACGGACAGTGGCGAGAAGTGAACGACGGCGCATGCATCGCCGAATTGCTGACGACGATGGCGATCGAGCCGCGCCGCGTCGCCGTCGAACGAAACAAGCAGCTCGTACCGCGAGCACTCCACGGCGAAACCATTTTGACCGACCAGGACCAGCTGGAAATCGTCACGCTGGTCGGCGGCGGATGAGATATTCCATTACAGAGAACAGAGAACAGAAAACATAGAAAGCGGTGTCATGGCAGACAAGTTGAAGATCGGAAACTTCGAAGTGTCATCCCGGCTGTTGGTCGGCACGGGCAAGTACGAAACCTATGAACTGATGCGCGACGCGCTGAGCGAGACCCAATGCGAAGTGGTCACCGTAGCCGTGCGGCGAGAGCGAATGACCGACGGCGATGGGCGGAACATCCTCGACTTCCTCGATCCCGCCAAGTACACGCTGCTGCCGAACACGGCCGGCTGCTTCAACGCCGACGACGCCATCCGCACCGCGCGCCTGGGGCGCGAACTGCTGGGAGGGCTCGACAACGCCGGCGCCGACTGGGTGAAGTTGGAAGTTTTGGGCGACAAGAAAACGTTGCTGCCCGACCCCACCGGCACGCTTGAGGCGCTGAAAGTTCTCAAGAGCGAAGGCTTCTGCGTACTGTGCTATACGAGCGACGATCCGATCATGGCGTTGCGTCTGAAGGAGGCCGGCGCCGATTCGGTCATGCCCGCTGGCGCTCCCATCGGCTCGGGCCAGGGAGTACTGAACCCATACAACATCCGCATTATCCTCGAGCAGCTCAAGGACGGCGACCCGGATTACCCGATCATCGTCGACGCGGGCGTGGGCACAGCCAGCGACGTGACGGTTGCGATGGAACTCGGCGCGGACGGCGTGCTGCTGAACACCGGCATCGCCGGCGCGAAAGACCCCGTAGCGATGGCGGCTGCGATGCGTCACGCGATCGAGGCCGGTTGGCTGGCACGGAAGGCAGGGCGAATTCCGCGAAAACTCTATGCCACCGCCTCCAGCCCCCTCGAGGGCGTCATCGGCGTAAAAGAATAGAGCACTATTTGTAATTCTCCCTGCACTTCGGCGAATGGGTTGCTTTCCGGTCGCCTTGAGGGGATAAACTGTTTCGGTGGGCGCTGGCCGCCCCAGAGTAAATCGAATTATGGACCGTCGAACGAGAATCTGCATCTGGATCATCACGATCGGCCTGGTAAACTTCCTGGCCTACGGCATCCTGTACGGACTGATCTGGGGAGAGGCCGTCAACGGTCGGGTCGTCGACGACGGGGTGCAATTGCGATACTTTCTCCAGAAAGGCCGGGAGGTCACTCGCGGCGTGTTCATCTATAGCGGCATCCACTCGATCAGCATCCCACTGACGGTCGGCGCTGTTATGCTGGCGATGCTGACGCTGGCCAAGGAACGCATCACCTCATCCATGCGGTCGGCCATCGTTCGCGGGCGAACGTTCATTACCATCCTGGCGGTTGTCATCGGCATTCTCGTGGTGATCTGGACCATCATGTTCACGCATCGTTTTTCCGATAAACTCTCATACCCAGAGACGCCCGTGACGACCAATGGGTTGACCCATCATTCATTAGAAAAACTCTCATACCCAGAGAAGCCCGTGACGACCAATGGGTTGACCCCTCATTCATTAGAAAAGCTCTCATACCCAGAGACGCTTGTGGTAACGATTCCCTCTGTGCAGACGCCTGAACAATGACGGCCGGCGTTGAAACTATTTTCGCCCAAGACGGGCCGATCGCTCAGCAGTTGCCGGGCTTCGAACCTCGTCCCGAGCAAACCGAGATGGCCCGCGCAGTCGAGGCCGCCTTCGAAGACAACGAGCATTTGATCGTCGAGGCCGGCACGGGCGTGGGCAAGAGTTTTGCGTATCTGGTCCCGGCAATCCTGCGGGCCGCCCAGCATCGCCAGCGCGTCATTGTCTCCACCTTCACCATCGCGCTGCAGGAGCAGCTAATCCAGAAAGACCTGCCTTTCCTAGCCGAGGCGATGGGCGAGACATTCTCGGCCGTTCTCGGCAAGGGGCGAAACAACTATCTTTGCTTCCGCCGGATGGCCTTGGCGGTAAAAGGTCGCAAAAAACTGTTCGACCGCTCTGAGCAGATGACGCAACTGGAGAAGCTCGTCGACTGGGCGATGCAGACGTCGACCGGCTCGCTGCAGGAGATCGACTTTCGCCTCTTGCCGGGCGTGTGGGACAAAGTCCGGGCCGAGTCCGGGCTCTGTCGTGGCCCGCAATGCAGCCACTATTCCAAGTGCCACTTCCAAGCCGCCCGCAAAAAAATGCAGCAAGCCGATATTGTGGTGGTCAATCACGCGCTGTTCTTTTCGGATCTGGCGTTGCAGAACATGCAGGCGAACCTGCTGGGCCGCTACGACCTGGTGGTGCTCGACGAAGCCCACACCGCCGAGAAAGTCGCCGGCGACCACTTCGGACTGAGCGTCTCGTCGGCTGCGGTTCAGTTCCTGCTGCGGGAACTGCATAACGACCGCACCGGCCGGGGACTGCTGTCACTGATGGAAGCGGACGACGCGATCAGCGTGGTCAACCGCACGGCCAACGCCGCGGACGAATTCTTCGATTGCGTGGAAGCGTACAAAGGGCCCGACCTGGCCGCCAACGGGCGCATCCGGCGAGCGGACATCGTACACAATTCGCTGACGCCGGCGCTGCACGAACTGGCCGGTGCGCTCAACGCGCTTCGCGCCGAAGTGAAGGACAATGAGGGCGGCTACGAACTGCTCGCCTACGAACAGCGCGCTCGCGAGATGAGTCTCAAGGTCCAGGAACTGATCTCGCAGACCCAGGAAGACCAGGCCTACTGGGTCAGCTATCGAACCCAGCGCGGCGGCCGGCGAACGATTACGCTGGCCTCGGCGCCGATCGATGTTTCGCCGATAGTGCGACAGTTGCTGTTCGACGAGGTGAACTCCGTCGTGCTCACCAGCGCCACGCTGGCCACTGCCAGGGGCGGCAAGCACGGCTTTGAGTATCTGCGCAGCCGGCTGGGGCTCGAGGAAGGCCGCGAACTTATGCTCGCCAGCCCATTCGACTTCCGTCGACAGGCCAAGCTGTACGTGGAAACCCGCCTGGGCGATCCAAATGATCTGAAACGGTTCGTCCCAACCGCCGCCAAGGCGGTCGCCCACTACGTGGAAAAAACCGAAGGCCGATGCTTCGTGCTTTTGACCAGCTACCGCATGCTCGATGCTCTGGCCGAGGAACTAGAGGGTTTTTGCGACGAACAGGACTACGAATTGCTGGTCCAGGGCCGAAAGCTTCCGCAGGGATTGATGCTGAATCGTTTCCGCAAGCGCCAGCGATGCGTCCTGCTTGGGACGATGGGCTTCTGGCAGGGAGTGGACGTCGCGGGCGAGGCGCTGAGCAACGTTATCATCACCAAGCTGCCCTTCGCCGTGCCCGACGCACCGCTGATCGAAGCTCGTATCGACGCGATCCGCACCGCGGGCGGCAATCCGTTTGGGGACTATCAATTGCCAGAGGCCGTCATCCGGTTCAAGCAGGGCTTCGGCCGGCTGATCCGATCTTCGAAAGATACCGGCATCATCGTCTGCCTGGACCACCGCCTGTTAACGCGTTCTTATGGGCGACAGTTTATCAACGCCCTGCCGGCCATCGACGTAATTCGTGATGAATTCGCCGGAGCCAACCAGGTCGACGACGATCTGTGGGAATACCAGTAGAGTTTTTCAGGTTTGATCAGCGAGTTTTGCGAATTCATTCCGGCCGATCACAATATTATGTGTGCCCGACATCCATCGCAAAGGCCGGTCAGCACCCTATTCGCATCACCAGCAGTGCCAGTGCGAACACGACCATCACGCCAACCAGTAATTGCCAATCGACCGGCTGATCCGATTCATCGGTGGGGATGATGTACTCGCCGCATTGCGGGCACTGTTGGGCTTCTTCGAAGACATCTTCACCGCAGGCTGGGCACGTCAGCAGGACAGGCTCGCTATCTTCGCCCAGTTCCTCCAGGTCGACATCCAGCGGCCCGTGCGGGTCCGTGTCTCCATTTTTCCATTCGTCCATGATGTGGCGTTCCACCCCCCCCACGAAAAACTTACGAACAAAGCCCCACGACGAGTTGTTGCAAGGCGGCGGTCGCATTCGTGCCGCTTTTCATCGCCAGGTCAGCCGCCAGCAATCTGCGAAAGTCGTTCTGAAGCACGTCGATAGGCCGGCGACGCAGCATTTCCAGAAACTCCCGCTGCTGGTAGAACACGCGGGCGTCTTTACAGGCCTGGCCAGGCGAAGCCCCAGTCTGGACCTGTTGTTGAACCTGCAACGCCTTACGGAGGTGCCACGCAATCTGTCCCAGCATCTTGAACTCTTCACCGCGGCGCGTAATCGCACCGGCCAGTGCCTTGAGGGCTGTGCGAATGTTTCCGGAGGTGATGGCGTTGGTCAGAGCGAACGCGGCAGGTCCGGCAGTCGCCGTCACTAAAGCCGATACGTCTTCGGTGGTGATCGTCTCGCGATCGGCCGCGTAGAGCGAGAGTTTTTCCAATTCGCTATCGATTCCCGCCATGTCGGCCCCGCGCCAAGCCAGCAGAAGCTCCGCCGCGTCGGGAGCGATTTTTTTCTCTCTTTTGGCGGCAGATTTGTGGACCCAGGAGATGAGTTTGCGTTCGTCAGGTGAATTGCAATCGATGGATTCGCCTATCGTTGCGACGCGCTTATAAAGTCTGGTGTTCTTCGGCCAGGACGCCACGGTCAGGATCAGCGTCGAACAAGACGATGGCGATTCGAGGTATTTTTCGATCGATTCGCGATAAGCGCTGACGAACACGTCGGCGTCGGAAAGGATCACCGCCCTTCGCGGCGCGAGAAACGGCATGGTGCGCAGTTCGTCCAGCACGTCGGCCAGTTCTGCCGATGCGTCGAAAGGGGTGACGGACGTCTGCGGGTCGGACTCGCCGATCACCTGCTGAACTATGCTCTTGCGGGCTTCGTCCAGCAGAAACGCATCCGATCCGAACAGCACGTATATCGGTTTGACTTCGGCCTGCACCATCAGCGCAGCATATCACAATCCACGTATGATGGACAGCCTATACCGGCAGGTCGCCGGCGGGCGGGATGGACGAAATCGTTTCTAGCGCTTAACCGAGCCGAACACCAGCGGGCCGATTTTCAGGCCGCCGGGCTTGCCGACTGTAGCGCGAACGGCTCGCTCACTGCAAGAGTCTGCATCGTTCAGCGAATAGATGATTTCCTTGCCGTTACGTTGGGCCTTGACCAGCTCGGCTCCACGCAGCAGGGCGAGGTGGTGAGATACCGTCGGCTGGGGCATCTTGAGCTTTTTGACGATGGACGTCACGTTATGAGGACCCTTTTGGAGCTCCATCAGGATTCGCAGACGAGTGCGATTGCCCATTGCTTTGAACATAACTGCAAGCTTAGGGATATGGCGGGACTGTATCGGCATCTACTTCTCTCCTTACAACTTCAAGGGCCGGGGCACGGCTTGAGGGGCCGCTCGGCCAATAGCAATCGCGGACACTGCGTGTCGCCTCAAACCGAAACTAGATCTATGCAGAAACCTGCAACAAGACAAACCACCGAGCCGCAGCGCATCGCGCGCCACAACCGTCAGTTCTGTAACAATTCATATGGCCTGCGTCGGCCTGTGAGCCTACATGCTCTTATTGCGATACCACTTCCAGAACAGGAGGAGCGCAACCAGCAGCACTGCCAACAAGAGCTGCCACCAGTCGAGTATTCCGAATATCGGAAAAATTGATGCCATCATAGGTTTTCTCCTTGAGACGTTAGCGTCTAGTCTCTTCCAAGGTCGCGACTTTTTACACGACCCGGCGCGGCAAGTCAAGCAGAATAAGGATATTTCGGGTTTCCAGAGTAGTTCACCGTGAGCTTGCATCATTTCTGCTGACTGTGCCTACGTCTGGCTGCGTCTAGAAAACCTGCGAAATATCGTTGTTATAAAAATATACCTCGGCTTCCTTCCTTGCCGGACTTGGCTCGCCAACACGGAAGATGTTGCCTCTCATTCGTGAGACGCTCTAAATGAAACGCGGCCGGCATGGTGCCGGCCGCGGGGGAGGCAATAGCGGCGACTGGACTTGAACCAGTGACCTAGGGCTTATGAATCCCCCGCTCTGCCAACTGAGCTACGCCGCCATCTGCTGACTCAATCCATTGTATGCATATCCGATATGAGAGATTCCTGCAAGAGTTTTTGGCTGTTTTCGGGCAAATACATCACGCGGACGCAGGCAGGGCGGCGGTCTTGCCACAACCTGGCAGCCGGGGCCGACTAGAATGGCACACTGCACGACCACGGAAGTTGGAGAGTTTTCACGGGCTCGCACCCTTGGTATTACGAGGGTGGAATAAAAGAATGCCTCCCCCACGGAAGGCTGTTTAACGTAAAATCACCCCGGTGATACATGCAAGTTCTTGTTTTGGCTGGTTTCATAATTGCCCTGGTTTCGCAGGAAGTCCCGCCGGTGACGGCCTCGGGCCCGATTGCCCTTGCGGCGCTGGTCGCTTACCTGCTTGGAGCGGCCACGTTGAGTTGGGCCAACACCACCCTGTCGCTTCGTGCAATGCACCGCAGTGAGGCCGGACAGAACCACGCAAGAAAGCGACACAACCTGCTTCTTGCCGGCACGCGAGCTTGGCTGCTCGGTGGCCTGGCGGCGCTGATGCTACTCGGCTACGGCGAAATGGTATCCGAGCGACTTGGGCTGGGGCTCGTGCCGCTGCTCGGAGAACTGGCGACCGTCGCGCCGTTCATGATGGGCATGATACTGGTTTGGACGATGGACTATCCGTTCCATCGGGCCATGAGACAACGCGTCGCCGAATCTGTCGAACCACTCGGGCGCCAATCCGCCCCGGCGATCTGGACGCTGCGAGAATATCTCGTCTTCAACACGAGACACCATTTACTGTTCGTCGGCGCACCGATCGCACTGATATTGCTCGCCAAAGGATGCCTACTGTGGACGGTCTACTGGGTGATTCCAGAGTATGGCGATTACGTTCTGGCCGTCGCGATGCCTCTGGCAGCCGGCACCATTATTCTGCTGGCGCCACTACTGCTGGTGCGCATCTGGAAGACCACCCGCCTGCCGAACGGTTCGCTCCGCGAGGAACTGGAGGCGGCGTGCAGACGATTCAATCTGACATATCGCCAGATCCTGATTTGGCAATCAGGCGGAGTAATCGCCAACGCCGGGGTGATGGGCATGACCGGGCGCCTGCGATACATCCTGCTGTCGGACGGACTGCTGGAAAACATGGACAGGCGCGACATCGAGGCGATTTTCGCCCATGAAGCCGGCCACATTATTCACCATCACATTCTCTACACCGTCCTGTTCGCCGTCGGCACGATCATGCTCGCCGCGGCGGTCGTCCAACAGATATCGGCCTGGATTGCAATGCCCGCCTGGATCGCCGAAGTGCTGGTGGCCGGGCTGATGGTGGCGATGTGGGGCGCTTTTTTCGGGCCGCTGAGCCGCCGCTTCGAGCGCCAGTCCGACGTGCTGGCCGCGTGGGCCCTCAGCGAGGCCGACGACGGCGAAGACCCCGACCGAGTCACGCACGAGGGTGCTGCCGTGTTCGCACGGGCGCTGCGGAGGGTGGGCGACCTTAACGGCGTCAATGCCCACAAGCATGACTGGCGACACGGGTCGATCGCCAAACGGGTCGGCTACATATTGTGGCTGGGCGGAACGGGGGGAACGCGACGAGACTGCGACCGCGTGGTCCGGCGTATCAAGGCCGGCCTGTGGGGCCTGGCGGCAACGAGCGTCGCACTGCTGGTCACACAGTGGTTCTGGCTTAACTGACCGACGCACAATTGGCAACAACTGGAGAGCGGAACATGAAGGATCGAAAGGTCGCAATCGTCACCGGCGCGTCGAGCGGAATCGGCATGGAGACCGCCCTTGCACTGGCCGAGCGCCAATACGCGGTGGTGCTCGCAGCCCGTCGGTTGGATCGTCTGGAGCAGGTCGCCCAGCGGTGTCGCGACGCAGGCGGCCAGGCCAGCACGATCGTTACCGACGTATCCGACGGCCAGCAGATCCAGGCGCTGGTAGACGCGACGGTCGAACAGTTCGGCCGGGTGGACGTGATGGTCAACAACGCCGGCTTCGGCCTCCACGCACGCGTCCACGAAACCACCGAAGAGCAGATGCGGCGAATCTTCGATGTGAATTTCTACGGCGTCTTTCTCGGCTGTCGGGCAGTGGCGCCTGTCATGATCGCTCAGGGCGGCGGGCACATCTTCAACGTCTCGTCGGTTATCGGCAAGCGAGGCACGCCCTTTAACGGCGCGTACTGCGCGACCAAATTCGCAGTCTGCGGGCTGACCGACTCGCTCCGCGTCGAAATGAAACCCTACAACGTGCGGGTCACCTCGGTTTGTCCAGCCCTTACCGAGACGGAATTCTTCGACCGCGTCGAACGCGGCACGGCCAAGAAGAAATCCAGCTTCAAACGCCTGCGTGGCATGCAGCCGCCGGCCGTCGTCGGCCGAAAGATCGCCGCCACCGTCGGTAGGAACAAGCCCGAGTTAGTTTTCACAGCCGGCGGAAAGTTCCTGGCCATCATCGCCGCCCTCTCTCCGCGCCTGACCGACGCGATGATGAAGGTCTACCACGATGACGTCCGCGGCCCGGTCGAAACTTTTTGATATCGCGCACGAAGTCAATGCGCCCGGCGGCCGGGCCATTTCATCGCTGCCAAACCAGCCGCTCTATTTCTGCTCGACCGGGAGAATGATCTTCGGCTTGACCATCAGGTAGATCATTTTGCCTGATTCGGCAGCTTTTTCCGCTTCGAGTATCAATTCATTCGAATGCCCATCGATCTGGTTGCGATTCCGGGTCAGACGGTACCGGACTTTTGTCAGAGGGATCAACGCCACACCGAGATCGGGGATCAAAACCTCGGTTGCTCGCGGGGATGGATTAACCGGCCTTTCTGTGACTCTATTCGAGATGTTCTTCTCGGAAACATATACGCCGGTTTGATTTACCAAGGTCGGCCAGAGGGTCATAACAACGCTCCGGCGGTCTGTTGAGACAGCTGCCTTAATTTTCAACGATACTCCACCGGGTATTGTGACGGTTTCTTTTCGACCGTCATCAGTCGCAACTGTCACCTGATAGGCCGAACCATAGTGCGTGGTAATCTCCGCCCTGTGTCCATCGAACAATGTGATTCGCGGCTTGGTCAGGATCCTTGCGGCTACACCCCTTAGTAGATCATTGCGAAGGCTTTCCGCCTCCTGCTCACTCAACAGCCAGCCTCCACGTTGCGATGGAGTCTCCCCGATATATTGCGGCGCGGAGGGCTTATGCTGCCCCAGCCAGTCGCGCAATCGCTTCTCGCCTTCCGGGGAGACGGAAATGAATAGTGCCTCGACGGAAATTTTCATACTGACTGCTTCTCGCCACTGGTTGATCAGTTCCAGGATCGTTGCATGATTTTCGGCTGTTTGTGTGATGAGCAGCATGCCATGCAGTTCTCTGATCGAACCGACGGTCCCACCATTGAGCACCCAGGACTCGGAGGCCACCGTTTCGGTAATCGTTGCGATGACCTTCTCGATTTTTTCTTTCTGCGTCAGGTTTCTCCCCTCGCCGCCCATGTCGGCCGCGAGTATTATCGGCAGCCGGACCAGCAGGTCGCGAATGTCATAGATCTGACTCGTAGGCTGATACGGTCGACGAGCTGGCTGCGTTGCGGGCGTCAACCCCGCCTTCTTTTGAAATTGTTCCTCGCTGCGATCCAGCGCAACATGGCCAGCAGAGGTGGCAAAGTACTGCCCGTCAGGTGTGACGATAACAAGCTCGCTCTGAATGATTGTCTTTCCTTTTGGGGGCGCGTAAACGTATTCATCCGAGGCAGCATCGCCGGTCCTGTCAGGGTCGATCTGCTCCAATTTGCCCGGCCTGGTTGAAGGGGACTTCTTCTCAGCCTTTAGCTTCGTGGTGGGAGACTGTTGGGCGTGGTTCGCATAAAATATCCCGGCTTTGGTGTCCAGCCACCAGCCGCTACTGCCGTCGCGCGGCGGCGCGCCGGGCCCGCCCATGACCCTGCGCCCAAGCTTTCGGTTCTTCATCATCGGATTTGCAGGCATACGCTGGATATAAGGCCCAAGGTAGTACCCATCGCGGCGACCGCCGCCTCTATGTATATCCCCTTGCGCGTTGGTCGCGTGAGTGAGTTGATCTCTGAAAAGTTTCCCATCGAAATTACCTTGTGCGTCAATACCGGGTGTCTTTCCGGAATGCTGGGTGCGGTACGATTCAATCTGAGAGCGGATCGTCAACAGGTCCGAACGCAAAGACATCTTCAGCGCGCGAGTTTTGGCGGGCTGAGTGGATGGCTGGGTGGCGGGCTGAGCTGTAGGCTCCGCAATGGATTTTTTATCGGGACTATCTTCGACGGGTTTGCTCGGCTCGGCTATGGAAACGCCGACCGCACTGGCAACGATCACGGCGGCCGTCAGCAGCATCAGCGCGCCGGCAGTCCAGCGAGCGGTGCGGGTGTTGCCGCCGGCCGGAGCACCGATCAGCCGGCTGATGCGAGCGACCAGTGAACCGCCGCTGGCAGCGACTGCAAGCCTTGGCTGCGGATGAGCTAGCTCGGCCATAGCAGCCAGTGTTCGCGCATATACGATGCGATCTCCGCCAACCTCGGCCGCTACGTCGTCGCAGCAGTTCTCGCGTTCCTGGCGGATTCGGCCGGACAGCCACCACACGGCCGGGTGGTAAAACAGCAGCGTCTCGGCGACGGTCTGGAGC
>SDBT01013663.1_pt1 | contig 13000 bp, 10 predicted proteins | sample 2277101 | NCBI WGS metagenome assembly SDBT01 (sample SAMN10404973, study PRJNA504765) | marine sediment metagenome | isolation source: marine sediment core GS10_PC15, 103 cmbsf | place: Arctic Ocean: Southern Knipovich Ridge | collected 2010 | reverse complement strand
GGATGGATGGATGGATGGATGGATGGATGGATGGATGGATGGATGGATGGATGGATGGATGGATGGATGGATGGATGGATGGATGGATGGATGGATGGATGGATGGATGGATGGATGGATGGAGTGCCCCGTCAACATCGACTGCTTTTTACCTGCCGCCAGCTTCAAAAAAATTTGCGACGATAGTTAAGAATAGATTTCTAAATCGGCACCTCTTTTGCAGGAACAGGACGAGTCCACGCCCCCGTGCTTGGGGATTTTCTTAAGGATGCCGCACCAAAAGTTCATCAGAAAAATCCACCGAACTGCTGCTAGGGGGCAGTTCCACCGCCGAACGAGGGGGCGGTGGAACCGAAAATGGGGGCAGGAGGGAGTGGGAAAATGGGGGCAGGAGGGAGTGGGAGTGGCAAATCTCCTGGTGGTGGCAAAAAGCCCCCCAAGGGATCGCCCGGAAACATAGCGAGCCGCAGGTACAACATGCGCGGAATTCTGATGGTCATCTCTTCTTCCAAGTACTGTCGCCACCTGTTCGTCAGACCTGTCGAGTTCCAGCTGGAGACCTCGGCGCCAGCAGTTCGCAGCTTGATGTGGGCGTCGATTGCGTCGATGTCCAGAGCGTTGATACCCATCGGTTCTGGAAAGAATTCTTCTGAAAGAACGAAAAGCCGTGACACGGGGACTCTCCGGGGACCGTTGAAATAGTCGCCATCGCTGGGATAGTCGTTCGTCACCCAGACAGTGATATCTGGAAGAACAAGATCCCTCGGAGAGACAAAGGTCGGCAGTTCATTTTTTTGTGAAGCGGTGAGCCCAGTGGTGATCGCCCGCCCGAACGCACGCATTTTCACCGGCGGCTCCCCCGTCGAGAGTTCCTCGAAAACTCTGTCGCTTCGCTCCAGTTCCACGACATGATCCCAATCATAAATGGTGTCGCGAGCGGCAGAGATGTTCGCCATGCCGTCAGACCGCAACCTTAGCCAGATCTCCCGCTGCGCTGCCTTCTCCCGCACTAACCTCAATCTCTGCACGTCCATTCGGGAGACAAAAAGAGCAGGCCGCTTCAGGACGAGGCCAGGATTATGGAAGAGCACCAGCGGTCGGTTCGCGTTCTGTGGGTCGGCCGTGGTGAACTCGATGATGATGCCTCGAAAGATGGGCTTTCCTTGGAAGTCCGGGCGCCGAGTCAGGGGAAGCAGAGCGTTGACAAAGGAGCCAGCACCGAGGACTTCGTTCTCTCTGTTGCTGGCCCACGGATCAACCGTCGTTTCCGCGATAAACTGTGAGTACTGACGAATTCGCAGGGCGAGTTCCTCCCCTGACAACCTTTCGAACGCTTCTGAAACTTCTCGTTCGGTCAGGTCCGGGGCGGTGATTCGAGCGTGCAGGAACAGCAGGGCCCAGGCATCGCAGAACCCGCCTAACTCTTTCGGCTTGCCACTTTCTTTTCTCTGGCTGGCAAGGGGGATATCGGAAGGATCTTCGAGTTGTTGGGGACCATCCCATCCACAGTAATCCACCGGTGCGATGTAAGACCAATCAGGGAAATCCTCGCTGGTGGCGAGAAAGGCAAGTATGTTGCGATCGAGCCTCATCTGGTCATAGAAAGTCTCACCCGATCCATGCGGTTCGAAGCGCACAAGCCTCGTCTTCTTGAAATCGAAAACGAGGGCATTCGCGTGGGCACTGTCTGAGCTGTCATAGATCCCCAGAATTCCGACCACGAAGCGCGGCTTGCTCGGCCGCGCTGCGCACGCTCGGATAGCGGGAAGTGCTACCGCCATCTCAAACTCCTCCCTCAAAGTCCCCGTGTGATAGCGAATTTCAAATTCACGCCCGAAACCTCCCCACGTGCAGACAACATCGTCAGCGATGTTGTCTTGCAGCCACAGCAGCCATCCCCACTCTTGCATGTAGCGGCCCCTGAAATCAAAATACTCGGAGGAGAGTGGTGGAAAAAATGCAGACAGTCGGTTGAGATTTTGGAAGGAAGGAGGATCAGTCGCGTGGTGCCCGATCGATGGCACCTCAGGCCTGTCTCCGGGTGCGAGTCCCTCGGGTTGTCTGGGCTCTTTTCCATCGCACACTGTGTCGTACCAAGAGATGGTAAGATCAAAATCATCATCATCATCATCATCATCATCATCATCATCCCTGCGACCTCGCTGCAGTCGTGTCCCTGGCGGTCGCACGACTCTGATGCCGGCGCGCGCAAAAACGGAAATGACAGCCTCGTCAGCCGTGTCCGTGCCGGTCTGAATTTTCTTCTTAATCTCTGACCGCTCAGTCTCCTCGGTTTCCTTCTCCGTCACCACTCGAATCTTGCGCTCCTTTGCACTGACAGAGAAAGTGAACTGCTGGGCGCGAGTGGTGTCGTCTGCCAGAACGAAGCCGAGCACCTCGAAAGACTGTTCTTTTGGAACAGTAATGTGAGCGCCCTGCTGGGGTCGCGTGTGATCTTGCACAAAGACATACACCCTCTTGCGCCACTGGACACCCGACCTGGCAGGAACGGGGGCATGGTAGAGAGAGCGTGTGGGGGGCCGTGGCTCTCGCGCCCCAGCGTAATGGGGGGAGGAGACACTGCCGGTCTTCCCGGCGCCAGGAAGAGATATCATCGGGCAATGGATCAGTTCTGCTTCCCTTTTATGTACTAGAGTTAGGGGCTTCTGACCATTCAGCAGATATATACGCTCTGGTGCATGTGAAGCTGTGTGTGTGTGTGTCACTTTTTTTCACTGGCGGGCCCCAGCATGATATCGTTTGACGGATCCTCGTCAGCACCGGGTGCTGCTCTTGAGGCTCGTGGCAAGGAAGAGGAACAGGCTCGTGGCAAGGAAGAGGAACAGGGAGAGACTGCTTTCGATCCTGCCGAGGGCCTCCGAAAAAGGGGGTTTGCCGTGGTCTCCCACATGCTCATCGAGCTGCGCCTTGACGACCTGCAGGCAGAGTTCAGAGAGACGGTGGGCAACTTCCCCGAGTACAGCAGGGCCCAGCTGCCCTTTGTGCTTGGTGGTTTTTCGGCACTGGGGAACCCTGCATCGTTTCACAATCCCTTTGTGCGCAAAATACGTCAGTGGTGCATGGCCATCGTGGTGCAAGATCTGTTCCGGGGGCTGGTTCACAGCGATCCTTCTCTGAGGGATCACAAGATTGAGCAGGTGATCGATCGTATGCTCTACCGGGAAAGGGGAAAGACTCCGGTGGCCGAGACGTGGCACCGAGACATAACACCGGTGACAGTGGCCGGTGACCTCGTCTTTGGCGGCTGGATCAACCTGAACAGCGAGCCCCAATATTTTTCCTGTGTCCCGGGCACTCATTTAGAGCCACGGCCCGCCGGTGCTGGCACGGGGTTTTCACAGATCCCGAAGGAGCAGCATGCAGCCTACAAGAAGAGAGCCAGGCTTGTGGCCATCCCTCCCGGTGGAATTCTGGTCTTCTACGAACATCTCGTGCACGAGGTTGTCGCCAGGAAATATCCAGTCGACATGATGCGCCTCTTCCTGGGTTGGCGTCTCACAACTGACAACAGATCAATTGTCACGGCCCTGTCTCAACTGCCCGAGGCTCGCAAGATTCCAGGCCAGCCTGACCATGTCCTGCGGCCGCTGGACGAACTGTTGGAGGCACAGGCTGTGATCCCACTGAAAAGTGGTCAGGGCTCGCCGATGGTCAGCAAGTTGCACACGACACAGTTCATCGAGTCGCACTGGGTACCCTTCTCGCAGAACTTTCTCCCCGCGGTCAAGGTATGGCATGAAATCAAGAGCAAGAGCGCCCAGAAGTACGGACAGCGATTTCTCGTCGTGCCGCGCTTCATGAAGAGCTTGCGGGAATACGGGTTCCAGCTGTTTGATGCCTACAGCCAAAACGAGCAGCTGATGTACAAGCCGAGTCTCGGCGTGCGCGTGCTCATGCCCGGACGCGAGCATCTCTTTCAGGACGTGCACCTCTGAAACGTCCGTCCGTCCGTCCGACGGCCCTTTTTTTAGATTGACAATGTGTGTAATTTTAGCCAGCCTCCTCGAAACATTTGTCAAAGTATCACTGTTCGTTCACTGGCTCGCTCACCATGGCGAGCGGGCCGTGTTACTCGGGGAAGCAGCTTGTAGTTTGGAACACGTCGTACTTCACAGCGCTTTTCGCCCAACACGTCAAGTACAGCGGCGAATTCCCGATCGCTGACATCAGTGAAGATTGGAGCAATGGCGGTCTTGAGTACACCACGGGCGTGAACGGTACCTGTCACGATATCTATCGCATCGGTTTCGATCCAAGGTGCAGCGCGGATGGGGCCGGCAATATCAACACGGATCTGCGGACCCTGGACCCTGAAGAACTCGCAAAGGACTTCATGAAGAGGTCGATGGCTCTGAAAGATCCCGGATACAGGTGCGCGTACATCGATGCATCAGCATCGCCGGGATACATCGTGATTTCTCTGTATGGAGGCAGGTACAAAAGATAAGCACATAAGCACATGAGCCGGACCCAACCAGCCCGTCCCTCCCTATAACATTCAACGAAGAAAAAAAAACTGCCGGGTGCGGCTTGTTGCATCACGGAAAAGACGTCTTGCAGATTCGTACATCACTTTCCCATGTTCCCTCAATGGTAACGCGCGTCTCATGGGCGCTATGAAGGCCCCATTGCAATCCAGAGATCGTTTGCATCACAGCGTTCCCTTTTTTTTCCGAGGCCGTCCAGCGTTCCTCCAACTTGCGAAGCATTCTGTGTATGCGGTCCATGGGCGCCTTTTCATGGACTTCCACCAGGAGCTCCTCGGTGTACCGCGAGGCATAATGAAAGAAAACGGATTCAGCAGCCTCAATTTCGAGATGCAGCACCAGCAGAGTGCAAGTGAGGTCGAAAAAGGCAAAAAAAATCCGGTCGAAAGGCAGCAGCACATCTTCTTCTTCTTCTTCTTCTTCTTCTTCTTCTTGGTCTGAGCAGTCGATCTTTCGATCCGAGTCGCCGTTCTCTTCCCCGGGCGATGGCTCTGCTGCTGCTGCTGCTGCTGCTGCTGCTGCTGCCGCCGGCGACGACGACGACGACGACGACGGGTTCACGGTCAAGGACGGTCTTTGAATCTTCGATTGGAACGACGTCAAATCGTTTGCCACGCTTTTTCTTCGCTGCTCTACTTTTGAACCGAGCTCATGAAAGCGGTCAAAGATCGCTCTCATGCTCGGGTCTTTGGGGGGTTCTAAGTTGATGCCGTTTAGAGTGTGAACAAACGCCGTTGCGCTCTCCTCCGAACCCCCCTCTCTAAGAGGAAACAAAAAAGAAAGCCTGCTTCCCATCGAATCGACCTTCCGTGAGCACCTTTCGTTTCGCCTGCAGCTGTGATGTGATGCGATGTGGCAGCCTTCCAAATTCATGTTCTATAAATATAGAGGTGGATGCATTTGGTGCGAGTGACATGGTGGTGGATCTCTCTCTCAAAACACCTTTGGGGCGTTAGATTTCACGGCAGAGGTTCGCGGACGTCCACGAACACCACCACTTCCTTCGCCTCTCCCGTTGATCTGTCCAAGACGTCCCATCATCACCGTAAAGACGCCGAGCTGCTTGATCATGTCTTCCCGGACACGATTTTGCACGGGGTCGATTTCTGGCTCCCCGACAGGTGCCCCGTTTTCCGCCACCTGTCGGTACATCTTGGTTCGCTCGTGGCGCTCGATGTGGCGCATCTGGCCTTCTATCATGTCGTGAAGCATGTCCGCTGCGGATCTGCGAAAGTGATACTTGAAGTGATACTCCACCTCGCACGGAAGGACATCTTTCAGGCGCAAGATCCTGGTGTTCCGACCGGCGTGATGAAAGCGCTTGTTCTTTTCAACGGCCTCATGATTGTACCTGATGCTGTAGCGTCTGGCCAGTTCCTTGGGATAGAGACGATTACGATTGCTTCGCCAGAATTCCTCAAGGCGCCTTGTCGTTTCACTCTCTGGGTTCAGATCGGTGCCGGCCACGCGACATAGTTCACAGGCAGCAGTGCCCATCTGCGCGGCCAAGGCTGTGTCTCGCCTCCCGATCCCCGCCGAGACGAGCTCTTGACCCAGACGTTGCTCGTCAGCCACCGACTCTGGAGGAGCCACATTCACGTAGGATACCATCTCTTGAGGGGCATCGCCGTCGTCGTCGTCGTCGTCGTCGTCGTAGCCAGTGCCCGATCCTTCCCCTTCCCCTTCGTCGTCATCTTCGCCGAGGAATCCAGCCGACCGGAACTGGTTTGGAAACATATTCCTATCCGGTGTCTATAGCCAGCGGCGTGGGTTTTGTTTTTCGTTCAGGGAGCTCACAATGCCCCGCGATCGCCGGAACCGTGCAAACAAACGCCAGCGTCGTCGACGCACGAAACAGAAAGACGAACAGTCAGAGTATTTCGAGTGCTATAACACTGGTATCCCGTTCGAAACCCTCGGCGCCCTGCTCTCCTACAATTACGAGCAGCACCTGGTCGCCTGGACCTACCCGAAGGATTTATACGACTTTGGTCGTTTTTGTCAGAACCTCTCAGGGCTGTTGGATCGGACTCTGGTGCGAGGCATCTCCGAACCGGATTTCGAGAGGGGAGATCTCTCCCGACGCCTGGGAAGGCTCGCTGGCTTTCTGGAACAGATCCAGCTGGAGAATCTTCCGACACTGCAACAGTACAAGACCTGTGCGCGGAGTGCCCGCTGGTGTGACAATGCCCTCGTGGAAAAGATTCGTGCAAAGATTGATGTGCTGCAAGAGACCCTGAGTTTCGAAGTCACAGGGACACTGTCTCCTGGAGAGACAGAGAAAATTGCCGACCTGGGCATCTTGATGTGCATCGAAGACAGCGAAGAAACAATGGGACGCTGCGGGTCGTTCTGTCCGATCACCACGATGTCGATGTACTGGCTGTACGAATCGGTGCAGACACTTGCAGAACGCTGGACGTCACTTGCCTACGAACCGGCCATAGAACATTACGTGGCGTGTCTTGAGCGGCGCGCACACGCCTTTTTCATTGGCCTGATGAGCTGCAAGGAGATGGACGGATACAACAAGCACTGGGACAGCGTGCCGAAGAACGAGGCTCTGCGCTGGAGCTCGGTGGAATTCCAGGTGGATGTGGGCTACGCACTCTTGAGGTTCAAGCAGCATTTTGATTTCTACCGTGCCACCACCACCACCACCACCACTACTGCTGGTCCGGTGATGGCTTCTGGAGTTCACTCGGTCGCGCAGCAGCAGCAGCAGCAGCAGCAGCAGCAGCAGCAAGAAACAGTACTCGAGCAACCGCGGTGGATAGAGGTTCCAGAATCTGCAACGGTGGGAGGCCATCAATGCGGACCGCTGCTGCGAGGATTCGAAATATGGCTGCACAGGAGTATGGGCCACCTGTTTAAAGACCGGCGGTTCCTCAGCTCGCTGAAGGAGATGTTTCTCGGGGCACTCCTTTTTGTTGGGGAGGCAGAGAGGTACGCGCGAAACAACGGGGGCGTGCAGGCCAGTGATCCTCTCTCTGTCTGGGAAGACGATCGGCCAGCCTACGAGAAGGAGGCATGGAACAAGGCCCTGAGCGAACCTGACATCGAGCACTGGATCGGTGCCAGCCCTGATGCTGCTGATGATAGCAGCACTGCGCAGAACAGCCCTGCCGGACACACGGCACTGCTGCCGCCGTTTGTGAGACAGCTGACGATCCTGAAAATATTGGACGCCTACTGTCGATCTGCCGGTGACAGTTTCGAGTGGCTGCAATCGATCTACTGGACGGCTGCCGAGGTATGCGAGCACAAAGATGAATGCGCGATGCTCGCACATCCCATCATCGTGCGTGTCATGGGACAGTTTCAGGTGTTCTACAGGGGGCAGATCTATAACACAGAGACCGCACAGATGGCCGTCGTGCTCTGGCTCATCATCATGCACGGCATGGAGAAATCCCAGTACACACCGTCTGCCCATGGCAACGGAAAGGAGGAGGAACGGGCCAGCCAAGACTCCCAGAAGCAAAATCTCAAGGTAGAAGAAGAAGAAGAAGAAGAAGACTTTGGCTCGCCGTCTGAGGATGGTCAGCAGTGCAGAAAGCGCACCCTGAATTTCGTGGGGGTTCTGCTGTCTGAATTCGGGACCCTTGGCATGGCGGCGGACGATGATCGCAGAGAGGATTACGACGAGAACGAATACGACGACGACGACGACGATAACAACAACGACGATAACAACAACAACGACAACGACGACGACGACGACGACGACATTTTTGTAGATTTTTCAGAGACGATCGCTGAGTCGTAAAAAAAGGCCCCGGAAAGACGTAAAATCAAACCAAGTGCCATTTTTGAATCTTTTGGTCGCGGGTTCCGACTGTGCCTTTTCGGGCACTTTTTTCCCCTGGGGCAGCAGAGAACGTCGCGGCATTGGTGCCAGCAGACAGGAAGCTCAGAATGTCAGAGACTGATGACGAGAAACGACGCACTGGCAAGCGTGATCTGTCCCCCGGCGACAGTGGCAAAATGAAACGAAGGAAGGGGGAGGAACCACAGAGCAGTCAGACCACCGCGGCTGATGACGACCCGGACTACGAGCTGCCCGACGACACTGGCAAGGGCGGCGCTGATTGTATTCCTCGTGAGAAAGCAGTCGCTGACATCTTCGATGGGCTTGGGGTTGGCACGCAGGGAACAAAAGTCAAAGAGTGGCGATATTCGGCAGCGCCGGAGAGCTCGGGGGAGGAAGATGGGCTGAGCTCGGGGGAGGAAGATGGGCTGAGCTCGGGGGAGGAAGATGGGCTGAGTTGGGACTCCGTCCAGCAATTCACGGGAAATCCCTACCAGAGATGCAAGGCTTGCGGCGAGTGGCACTGTCCCAGCGTGCGCATCTACAAGACGAAGGAAGAGGAGGGCCCGCGAGGATGCCCTTGCTTCGTCACATGTCGGTGCAACGAACGGCCTCCCCGTTTGCGCGAAGATGACGACTGCCGACACTGCACAAAAACCCTGGGCAAGTACGCGATCGCAGGAGTGTGCAGCTCGTGTGCGGATCGTTCAACGGATGGTATCTGTGGTGCGTGCGGGAAGAAAATGGCTGACGATATCCAGGCGTGTGATATTTGCGGTATTGCGCTGCATGGATGCAGGCGGCGGCCGTGTGACTGCTGCTTAAAGGACGTCTGCCCAGACTGCAACGATAAAGAGGGCAGCCGGGACGGAACAAGCCGACGGGTCTGTAAGCCATGCCTGATGCACTGCTCCGAAGAATGTTCCGGTCGCTGGCACGTGGAGAGGGTGTCCGATTCCATTCGACAGGAAGTTCGTTAGTAGGAGGCTTCTCGTTCGAAAACATTGTTTCACACAGCTTCGCCGCACATGTGCGAGCGTGCGTGGAAAATTGATTTACGGGATCAGCACGACGATACAAAATAAGGAAAGGGCGACGCGTTTGTACCGGACCATGCCGGGAGTGAATGGGGCACACAGCACGAGCCAGAAGAAAAGAGGGGGTCTCAAGAATGGCATCACTTCCGTCTTCAACCCCAACGCATGTGTGTAAAAGAGGAACAATGATAAAGAAATCGATGACATCAAGACTGCCGAACGTTGTAGGCGCCGCGAGGAAAGGCTGTTCCTGTCCAGGTCGCTGAAAGGGGGGTTTTCCGAGTTGTTCCAATCATGATTCTGTTCGGTCACCGCTCTGACACGCCCCAGCAGATAGAAGTCGACCACTTTTCGCTCATGTAGCCAGAAGAGGGCCCAACAAATGAAGAACGTTGCTGCGCCCCTGGACCCGTAGTAGCCCACAGCTTCCCAGTGTATCGAATACCATTCATAACCTGAGCATCCTGCAGCGCGCGTGGCACACATCCAGTCGGCAGAGTGGCTCAAACATAGGGCCCTGATCATCATTGCGTCACATTCAAAGAAGCAGGCGTGTCTGAACATCTTGTCCACCTGCTCTGGGAGGATAAGTGGTTCTTGAAAATCTTCTGCGCAAAGACTGCCACATCCGCCTCTCGCAGCGTGCAATCCACGAAAAACAAGCAGAACTGCGTGAAGGCACGCCAGTGGCGACACCGAGAAGTATTCTTGGGTGCGCTGCGATAACGCCATTAAGACATCGTTGGCTGGGACAACCCTGTGCAGGTTATCCGAAACCAGGACGACGAGAACAATCAATGCAATGTACAGGAGCAAGGATCTCCAACTAGGTTTGGACGGGGTCGCGTTGCAGCGGACAGTCCAGCGCGATGCCCACACCAAAATCGCCACCACCATTGGCATCGCCACCAGTGAGCCAGTAGTTCCGTAGTATCGAGACGCGGCCCAGCAAAGAGGTGCGTCGCTGGGAAGAATCGCGCAGGCGAAGAGGCTGGTAATAATGTCACCATAATTGAAATGGGGGGGGGTCCACATGATGCTCCGGTCAGTTGGGTGGTGTGAGCGTTTGTATCGGACAGGCGAAGATGCGAGTGCACTCCAGCTTCCTCTTTTTTTGAGGGAAGGAAAAGACGAGGCGATGGAAATCGCGCAGGGCTCTAAAAATGATCAGGGTCGCTTCTGAATGAACAAATCCGGTCCGTCGGATGACATGCTTTCCACCGAAAAGAGTGTTGAAATCGGTGGAGAAACATGTCACCGACGGACTGTTGCAGGACTAGAACATTCACGACGATGACGATAACGATAATGAAGACATTTTTGTAGCCTTTTCAGACACGATCACACAGCCGAAAAAAATCAAACTGGTCACAGGTGTTCATCCAATAGGGCCAATCGTCTCTGAAGTCATCTGAACAACAACGTGTGTGTGTGTGTGTGTGTGTGCGCGCGTCGTTCTAGTCGAATGTCCGGCAATCTGTTCGCCCTCCGCGGTCATGTCATCGCGCCGACCGCGGATATCCAATCCTCACACACGCGCTGCCGCTGCTGCTGTTGTTGTTGTTGTTGTTGTTGTTGTTGTTGTTGCTGCTGCTGCTGCTGCTGTTGACAGTGTTGTGACCTCACCGGGGTCCATCTGTGGAATTGGCAGCGGCGCTGGTGCTGGTGCTGGACCCGAGGGAAAGGGAGCCGCAGGGAATAAACCCGCCGGCTCGCAGACCGTGTTCGTCTCGGCGGCTTGCTCGGCTGAAGGCATCGACGTTTGCATCCCGCTGAGCATCTCTTCGCATTTGCACGTCATTTCGGCCAGTCTCAGCTCGCGTCCAGGGGTGGTCAGCAGTCCATGGCCGGGGGACGGATTTCGCCCCGCTGATCGGTTCCCGCGTTTGTTGCGAGGTGTTCTCCTGACCTTCTTGGCTTCCTCGGCCTCTTGGCGTTCCTTGAACGCTTCCAGTCCAGGTTTGATGTGTTCAACGTTGGTTTCAGGATCGTCGACCAGTTCCTGGATGCGGCGGAGGACTGTTGGCAGAGCGTTCAGTTCCGGCAGCTCGGAACAATGGATCATGAGCTGTCTGGCCTTGCCCCCGGTTCCAGACGGAGCCATGCCACTCTCAGCGTCCACCACGTGAACATAGAAAACGAACGCGCCCGTCATCCATCCGAACTGCATACTCTTGTTTCCGGCACTCTTGAAACGCGTGCGAACGGTTGTTCGCATCTCTGGCAACGTTTTGCGCTTTCCATACTGCGCACATCGTCGTCCCATCGGGGGCGGTAGCGGTAGCGTGATGTCCGGAAAGATCAGCGGGGTCTGGGGTTTCGGGCGCGGGAAATAGGTGAGTGATAACGCGATCAAATTTAGGCGGGCCAATTCCTAATTCGAACGTGGCTAGCAGGGCTTCGCTGTTCTTTGTGTGTGCGTGGATGTGCCAGTTTCTGTGCTTTATGAAAGACGCAATGCGCGCAAAAACTCGCTGAAACATGTCGACGTCGACACGTTTAAACGATCGGCTGTTGCGTCTTCGCCCTTTGAGCGAAGAGGACCTCCATCGTGACATTTCCTGCAATGTCGTCACCCTTTCCATATGGGCTCTGTTGATGATAGCCATCTACGTCTTCGAAGGCTTCTCCGGCCCCTGGGTCCGTGTGTTCGTTACTGCGGTGAACATGCATTGGCCCGCAGTTCTCATCTGCAAGCTTTGGAGATGGTGCCGGCGCTCGCCGGCACCAGGGCCCTCCAGGAAGGGGCCTTTGCTTGTCACGCTGATCGGGTGCATGGGTGTGGGGAAGACGACTCTGCTCCAGGACCTGAGGAAGCAGGGCGATTGGGCCTGCACCTTTTCGGAGGAACCCGTCAAGAAGTGGTTGGACAGTGGAATCCTCGACGCCTTCTACAAAGATCCAAAATCGATGGATCTGGTTTTCCAGATGTACGCGCTGGTGACGTGCGCCGCCGCCACTCGCACGGCTTGCATCTCTGCAGAGCAGGTGGGCAATGTTGCTGTCATCACCGATACGAGTTCGGTCGTGAACTTACATGTCTATGGAAAGGCAAATTTGGAGGGCGACGCTGTTCGGTGCAACTGGTACACCGAACTCTGGGACATGATGCACACCGCGATGCCCGAGACACAGGAGGACGTCGTGATCTACCTGAAGGGCACTGCTTCGGAGTGTCGCTCGAGAATAGAGACCCGTGGGCGTGCTCAAGAGGCTGATGTTTCTGAAGGCTACCTGGGGTGCCTGGTTACACGTTTCGAGGAAATCGAGGCCGATCCCAAGCATTATTTCGGGCAGAATGTGATCTTTGAGACGGTTGAAACGAGCAAGGGCGCCCAGCACACCCTTGACACGGTCAGGCGTATCCTCGCACCTCTGAAGTCCGGCGTCTGATCAGCGTGAGGCCAGAGCTGTCGGGCGGTCTTTGTTTTCTCATGGGCGTCGTCGTCGTCGTCGTCGTCGTCGTCGTTGAGATGTATTCTGAGTCAAGAAACAAAAATCTGACCACCACCATCGTACGATCTGTCTGATCATTTTCTGCTCTTCCGACAGCGCGAGCGATGAACATGTCAGCCTTCGGGGGCACAGAACGGGGGGGGGGGGGGAGGAGGGGTGAAAAATTGTCTCTCCACCAGGAGACGCCC
>SDBT01013662.1_pt1 | contig 13000 bp, 6 predicted proteins | sample 2277101 | NCBI WGS metagenome assembly SDBT01 (sample SAMN10404973, study PRJNA504765) | marine sediment metagenome | isolation source: marine sediment core GS10_PC15, 103 cmbsf | place: Arctic Ocean: Southern Knipovich Ridge | collected 2010 | reverse complement strand
GCGCATGCACACTCCTTCTACTCGCGGAGCGAGCGGCGGATGCAGTGGACACTCCGACCGGAGAGCACCGTATCGCCGCGAGGAACGTGGCAAGCACGGAGGCTCGCGCTCCGCGGGGGCGCCGCGTCGTCGTTCTACACATCTTTTGACCCGGTCGAGTTACGCTAAGACCTTGTCCCGTAGGGACGTTTGATCGTAGCCCAGCGATTTATCGCTGGGAACGCGGTCATTGCGAATGAAGCGAGTCCCGTAGGAACGACTGAAGGCTGTCGTTTCAATCGTCCCTACGGGACTCGACGGCGTTTCGGCCGTACGTTTCCCAGCACTTCGTGCTGGGCTACGATCAAATGCCCCTACGGGGCAAACCGCCGGAAGATGTGTAGAACGACGCGGGGGCGCCGCCCGGGCTCTTGCACGGAACAGCAGCGATTATCGGAAATGTGAAGCGCGGTCGTCAGGTGCGCAAAACATGATCGCGTATGCGACCTATGCCACTCGTGTCGCCCGCCGCGCGGTGCGGGTTACTCAGCGCGGAACTTGAGGCTTCCGATCTGCTCCCCGTTCGGTCCGGTGATACCGGCGCAGAAACCCCAGACGCCGCCACCCTGGACGATTTTCAGTTGCAGCGTGTTCCAACCGCTGTTCAGCGCGATCGCTACCTTGTCTTGCCCGGGTGTGACGCCGCGATGAACGAAGTTGCTGTGGACCAGGTCGCCATTGAGCCAGGCTTTGACCGCGTCGTCACTGCCGATCTCCAGCCGGGCGGCCTGCTGTTTGTCGGACCACACCTCGGTCCTGACGTACACGCAGCGATTGCTGCCGCCGATGGCCCGGTCGAGCTGAAAGACCCAGGGGTTCGCGCGGTTGTTGACACCGAGCGGCTTCCACTCGACATCGGACGCATCCGTCGTTTCGGGTGGGAAGGTGAGCTCGAATACTTGGGCCGCGCCCTGACCCTCGCGAAAGTAAGGTCCGGCGACCAGCCAACTGGCACTGTAGCCGGCGAAACGCTCCAGAAATTCGGCCGCCTCGGCAAGCTGCTGTTCGACCCGGTCGCTGGTTACGGTATTCGCGACCTTCTCGATTGCCGCGGTCGCGGCGTCCGGTTGCTCGGCGGCCAACGCGCGCGCGACGGACAGCATGGTCACGCCGGCCTCGTCGCGCAGCGTTTCGTCGCCGAGGCACATGTCCGCCAGCATTAGCGCGTCGATGTGCCGCACCTCCGCCAGCCCGCCCAACACGAGCTTCTTCTCATCGGGCCGCGTTGCGAGCGACATGGCCGCCGCGAGCATCTCGCAGGTCTCCGCCGGCGTTCGCTCGCTGGGCAGTCGTACCAGTCGCACGTAACCGCGCAACGCCAGCACCTGATGTGCCTCGTTGGTACCGGCGCGGGCGATCTCGAGCAGATCGGCGGTAACTTCAGCCGTCGGCCAGCCCGCCAGCGCGCGTATCGCGGCATCAGCGCCGTCGGGTTCCGCTGACCGCCACTCTCCGCGAAGGGTCTCCAGCGCTCGGCCGCCACGGACGCGGCCCAACACCCGAATCAGCGACACCCGGACGTTTCCGCTGGTATCGGGGAGCAACGTCAGCACGGCATCGGCCCGCTGCTCGGCATCCCCGATTCGCGCTGCCAGGTCTACCACCGCGTTCTCTGCCGCCGCGCGAGGGCCGTCGCCCAGTTCCTCGACCAGCCGGCTTACCAAGTCCGACAGATGCTCCGGCCGACCCAGTTCGCCCAGCGCCTCAAACGCGGCGACTTGGACATCCTCGGCGGGGTCGCGCGAGGCGTTCAACAGGGCCGGGACCGCCGGGTGGTGCCAGCGCGCCGCCAGGGCCCGAATCAACTCGCAACGCATGCCCACGTCGGGCAGCCCCTGCGCCGCTTTCAAGATCGTCTCGTCCACCTCCGGACCGCTCAGAGGAGCGAGTGCCGTCCGGGCGGCGTCGCGCTCCGCGTCGGTCGTTCTGGCTGCGACCTGCGCCAGCAACAGCGTGTCCGAACGGTTGCCCAGTTCCTGCAAGGCGCGGAGCGCCGCGATCCGGACTTCCGGATCGCCGGCGTGCGCGCCATTGATCGCCGCGGAGCGCGCCGTGGGATCACCACGCTGGCCAAGACCTTCCAGCAACGCAATCTGGACGGCGGGCGGCACCTTCGACATCATCATCGCGAGCGTGAGCGTGACGGCCTCGCCTGGAATCTCGACCGCAATCCGCGCCGCGCGCAACTGCATCTCCGGCTCGCCGTCCTGCATCATCCGCAATAACGGCACGATTCCCGCCGGCCCTTTCGCCAGCGCCCGCCCACGCAGGGCGGCCAGGCGCGTCGGCTCATAGTCGCAGTGCGTATACAGATCGTCGAAAAGCTGGGCGGCCATTTCGCGATCCCCCGCTTCGACCAGTTGCTCGCCGATCCGCAACAGCGCGGCGGTAGCCTGGTTGCGCACGACCGGATTGTCCTCATGCCACAGAGCGTAAAGCGCTTCAACCGCCTGCTCACCACCGATATCACCCAGCGCCGCGATCGCCGCCGCGGCCACGCCGCGCTCCGGGCGCCCCGCCCACTCGCGCAGCACACCAACGCTCGCGGCCTCGCGCTGCGCGGCCAATGCGTTGATCAGCGCGATACGCCACTCCGAACTGTCGGCCTGCTCCAACGCCTGCTCCAGCACCCGGCGTACGCTCGCCGATGGATTGTGCTGCAGCGCACGCCGTGCCGTTTCGCGTATCAGCGCGTCCGGGTCACCGAGCAGCGCCGCCAACGCGGCGACGCATTCGTCGTGGCCCACGCGCTCGAGTTGCCGAATCATCCAGACCCGGGCGCGCCGCGGCGTCTCGGGGCTCAGTCGGCGGATAATCTGCTGGCACAGCTCGACGCGCTCGCCGTCCGCACCCGGCCGCGCCGCCGACAGGCACATCAGCTCGAACGTCTTCTGTGATTCTTGGCGCACGACCACGTCTTCGCTCGCCATTTGCGGAATCAGTCGGTCGATCTCGCGCAGATACTCACTTTCCGGTTCGGCCTTCGTCGCTTGAGGAGCCGCCTCAGCCCTCGGGCGCTCCTCAACGTCCAGTTTGACCGGCTCCGTCTTCGCTGTGCACGCCGCAATGAAAACCAGCAACCAGGGGAGTTGCATCGCGATGATCGTTCTTCTCATAGTGAAGCTCCACGTTTAGAGATGCAGGCGCCAGGGGGCGCGCTTCGGGCGATCGAGCCAGCGGGCGGCCTCGTCGTCGCCGACGATCTCGCGCTTCTCGGGGTGCCACTTGATCGGGCGCTCCAGCCAATAGGCGATGTTCGAAAGATGGCAGACCGTCACCGAGCTGGCCCCGATCGCCACGTCGCAGATCGGCCGCCGCCGGCTGCGTATGCAGTTGATCCAGTCGACCTGATGGCCCGGGCTCTCGTACAGGTGCACGTCGTTCGGCCCGATCGGCTCCTCGCCGAGCTCGTCCGGCCAGGTCTTGAAATGTCCGCGGTTGACTTCGACCTTGCCGTCGGTCCCGGTAAACAGGATCCCGTTTGCGCCGCCACGCTCCATCTCCACCCCATTGGCGTAGACGAACTTGATTCCCTCGGCGTAGCGCTCCGCGGGTGGGATGATCTCCAGCGGGCCGCTGCCGTCCATGCCCATGCCCCATTGGGCGATGTCGTAGTGGTGGGCTCCCCAGTCGGTGCTCATCCCGCCGGAATAGTCGCGCACCAGTCGCCAGCCGCCGCTGTAGCTGCCGCTGCAGCGCTCGGCGTTGTAGGGGTTCCAGGGGGCCGGGCCGAGCCAACGCTCCCAGTCGAGCCCCTCGCGGACCGGCTGCTCCGGGAACTGCTTGTCGGTTGAAGGCGCCCCGATGCCTACGTTGACCTTAATCAGCTTGCCGATCCGTCCGCTACGGACCAGTTCGCAGGCGTGGCGGAAGTTACTTGCCGAGCGCTGCTGGCTGCCGGTCTGAAAGACGGTGCTGTAGCGCCGAGCGGCCGCGACCGTCTCCCACGCTTCGCGAATCGTCAGCGCCAGCGGCTTCTCGCAATACACGTCCTTGCCGGCCTTGCACGCCGCGATCGCGATGATCGCGTGCCAGTGGTCGGGGACGGCGATCAGGACGGCGTCGATGTCCTCGCGGGCCAGCAACTCCTCGAATTCGTTGTATTCGTCGCAGCCTTTGAACGTGCCGGCCTCGCGCTCTGCGGCGTAGTGCTCCTCGACCCGCCGCCGGGCGTCGGCGCGCTTCACAGCGTCCACGTCGCAGACGGCGACGATCTGCACGTCCCCGTTTCCGAGGAATCCACCCAGGTGCCCCCCACCCATGTTGCCGACCCCGATGAACCCCATCGTGATCCGCTCGCTGGGCGCCGGCCAGCCGGACTTTCCGAGCGCCGGCGCGGGGACGAAGTACGGAACGGCTGCCGCCGCGGTGGCCGTCGCGGCTCCTCTCAAGAATTGACGACGGGTAACCGGTTTGCGTCTGGTCATATTCTGCTCACTCCATCTGCGACGGGAATGGCTGCTCACGGGGGAGATCCCAACCAGAGAGTACCACCTGTCGCCCCACCGTTCCAGCACACCGGGTGCATTTGCCGCCTGGTGCGAGTTTCCCGTCCCGCACCAGCGACTGCGGTATCTCTCGCGGCCGTCTCACCCCGCGTACGTCATTCGTCGCCTGATGTCACGCTCCGATGTACGATGAACACATGTTTCGCCGGCGATCACATCGCGCGCTCACGTGGATCGGCATCGTCACCTGCTCATTGATCCTGACGGTTGGAGCCGTGAGTCTGCGGTGGGCGATTCGGTGGAGAGCCTCCAGCGGCGATTTCGGCATCTCCGTTCGATGCGGTGCGGTGTTCTTCTCCCGGGATGCCGGCCCCTTTCAGGGGACTGTCAACTACATTCCCTGGCGCGCGGCCAGGCGCAACATCGGACCTCTGGGTTTTGCGCGGGCATCCGGGCCAAACCGGTATACGGCACGTGTCCGTATCGGTACCGGCATCGACTGGCCGCATCCACCCGACTACTCGGCACGCATGAGGCGCTATGTCGCCATCCCGCTCTGGATGCCCCTCGTTGCCCTGGTCATTCCGACGACCGCGCTTTGGTGGCGCGATCGGCGTCCAATTCAACCAGGACGCTGCGGAAACTGCGGCTACGACCTAACCGGTAACGTCAGCGGACGCTGTCCGGAGTGTGGCGAGCCGACGAGGGCGCGAGACGGGCGCGCGTAGAAACATTCTCCAGCCTTCGCGGGGAACTCAAGGACCTGGATATTCCTCTTCGATCCACGTCCGATCCGGCTCGAAAATGCGGACCAACTCGTCCATTTCCGGCGTGGCGGCTTCGAAGTGGCCGTAGCAGACGCACAGCTCCGCGGCGGCGTCCTCACGGCTGTCACCCAGGACGATCATCCGCCAGATCGCCGCCGCCGCTCCAGTGCGGTCGGCCCCCGCTTGGCAGTGCATCAGCAGCGGTTCCTCGGCGGTCAGGAAGGCATCGTAGAGCTTGAGTAGCTCCTCGCGCGGCGGCAGCTCGTTGGCGCTAATGCGGATGTCGATCAGCGTCACACCCTTGGCTTCCAGCAGGGCCCGCTCGTTGTCGTACCACGGTTCGGAGATATTCTCGCCACGTAGATTCACGACGGTTCGGATGCCATAGGTATCGACCAGCAGGCCGAGCGTTTCGGCATCGAGCTGGGCGCTACGGTAAGCCCGGTCCCCCTCGATCTCGTGGAAGTTGTCGGTCAGCCGCAGCGGGGCAAAATTGTCGTACACGCCGTATCCGCAGCCGGCCAGGGCAACTGCTGCCAGTGCTGAAAACGCCCGGGAATATATCCTCTTCACGTAATGGCTCCTCGACGGCCACGCTCGGCCGTGCGGCTCGGTGAGAATGATACCAGGATAATTGTAAACACGGCAACAAGTCCCGCCCAGCGAGTTGCAATCGGATGCCCGGCGCTACATCCGCGGTCCCAGCCCGCCAAATGTGTCATTCACCCGTTGCAATCCATCACCACGACCCGTTAAATGGGCACGGGCCGGAGTCACGGACGACCAGGGAGCGGACGATGGGCAAGCAGGCTGATCAGGCATCACAGTTCCTGACGAGTGCGGGTAGGCCCGCGTCACTGGCCGACCGTTTCCTGCGGCACCTCCGGTTCACGCAGGGCGAGGGCTGGGCCACCGCCACCCCCCACGACCATTTCGTGAGCGTGGCTCTGTCGGTCCGCGACCTGATCGTCGACCGCATGGTGGCGACGCAACGCACCTACCACGAGCAGGACGTCAAGCGGGTCTACTATCTGTCGCTCGAATACCTGCTGGGGCGGCAATTGCGGAGCAATCTGGTCTGCCTGGGCCTCTACGACGCGTTTCGAAAGGCCCTCGGCCGGCTGGGGCTCGATCTCGAGCGGCTGTGCGAGCTGGAGCCCGACGCCGGGCTGGGCAACGGCGGGCTCGGCCGCCTGGCCGCCTGCTACATCGACTCGGCCGCCACGCTGCAACTGCCGTTTTACGGCTACGGCATCCGCTACGAGTACGGCATCTTCGAACAGGAGATCGTGGACGGCTGGCAGGTCGAGCACCCGGACTACTGGCTGCGGTTCGGCTCGCCCTGGGAGATTCCCCGGCCCGAGTTCACCACGCCGGTGCGGCTCTACGGGCACGTCGCGCACCACCACGACAGTCAGGGCCGCTACCGGCCGGTCTGGGAGGGTTACCGCACCGTGATGGGGTTGCCGTACGACATCCCGATCGTGGCCTACGGTGCCAACACGGTGAACCTGTTGCGGCTATGGTCGGCCCGGGCGTCGGAGACCTTCGATCTGGCCGCGTTCAACCGCGGCGGCTACGTCGAGGCCGTTCGCGAGAAAGCCACCAGCGAGACGATCTCGAAGGTGCTCTACCCGAACGACGAGCTGGAGTCCGGCCGGGAGTTGCGGTTGCAGCAGCAGTACCTGTTCGTGGCCTGCACGCTCAGCGACATTATCCGTCGCTACGAGAAGAACCACGACACGCTCGACGCGCTGCCGGACAAGGTCGCGATTCAACTGAACGACACGCACCCGGCGCTGGCGGTCGCCGAGTTGATGCGCGTGCTGGTCGACGAGCGCGGCATGGGCTGGGAGCGGGCCTGGGAGCTGACCCGCGCATGCTTCGGCTACACCAATCACACCTTGCTGCCCGAGGCCCTGGAAACCTGGCCCGTGCAACTGCTCGGACGCGTGCTGCCGCGACACTTGCAGATCATCTACGAGATCAACCGGCGTTTTCTGGGCGAGGTCGCCCGGCGCTGGCCGAAGGACGAAACCCGTCGGCGAAACCTGTCGTTGATCCAGGAAGAGCCCGTGCAGTCGGTTCGCATGGCCCACCTGGCCATCGTCGGCAGCCATAGCGTCAACGGAGTCGCCGCGCTCCACACCGACTTGATCCGCACCCGTCTGGTCCCCGACTTCGCCGAGCTTTGGCCGGAGAAATTCTCGAACAAGACCAACGGCGTGACGCCGCGCCGCGGGCGGCTGGCGTGCAACCCCGAGTTGGCCGCGACCATCACCCGGCGCATCGGCGACGGATGGATCTCCGATCTCCCGCGGTTGCGCGAGCTGGAAAAACACGCCGATGACCCGGGCCTGCACGAGGTGTTTCGCGCGGTCAAGCATGCCAACAAGCAGCGACTGGCCGGCTGGATCCAGCGCCGGCTCGGGATCCAGGTCTCCACAGACGCGCTCTTCGACGTCCAGGTCAAGCGACTACACGAGTACAAGCGCCAATTACTGAACATCCTCCAGGTGGTGATGCGCTACCAGCGGCTGCTCGACCAGCCCGACGCCCATCTACCGCCGCGCGTCGTGCTCTTCGCGGCCAAGGCCGCGCCGGCCTATGCCCGGGCCAAGCTGATCATCAAGCTGATCTGGGACGTGGCTCGCACGATCAACCGCGACGAGCGCATCGGCGATCGGCTCAAGGTCGTGTTCTTGCCGAACTATGGCGTCTCGTTGGCCGAGCTGATCATCCCGGCGGCCGACCTCTCGGAGCAGATCTCGACCGCGGGGATGGAAGCGTCGGGCACGGGGAACATGAAATTCGCCATGAACGGCGCGCTGACCATCGGCACGCTCGACGGAGCAAACATCGAAATTCGCGAGGCGGTCGGCGCGGAGAATTTCTTCCTGTTCGGCCTGACCGCCGACGAAGTCGCCGCCCAGCGTCCGCAACACGATCCGTGGGAAACCTATCACGGCAACGCCGCGGTACGACGCGCGCTGGACGCCGTCGCAAACGGAGATTTCAACAGCGAGTCGCCCGAGCTGTTTCGACCGATCGCCGGCTGGCTCACGCACGATCGCGATTACTACATGCTGATGGCCGATATCGAGGCGTACCTCGAAGCCCAGCAGCGCGTGGACACGCTCTGGTCTCAGCCGGCGGCCTGGACGCGCTCCGCGATCTTGAACGTGGCACGGATCGGCTACTTCTCGAGCGACCGCGCGGTGCACGAGTACGCCGAACAGATCTGGAACGTCGGCCCGGTGCCGATTGAATTGCCGTCGGAGGAGATGTGGAAAGCACCCGTGGCGGAAGCTCGCGCTAGACCGGCCAGGAAGGCCGCCAAGAAGACGACGCGCGAGAAGACCACCAAGACCAAGCAGCCGGCGAAGACCACGGCGTAGCATTGACTGTCATTCCGAGCGCAGCGAGGAATCTAGAGCATTTTTCATTAAACCGTAGCGTCCGGGTCCCGTACCGGACGTAGGATTATCGAAACGCCTACGGCCGACAGGGGCGTCGGCCGCTACATGCAGATGAAAAATGCTCTAGCCGTGCCGGCGCGTCGCACCAGATCCCTCGGTCGCTTCGCTCCTCGGGATGACACCGCTTGGTCAGTTACACTGACGCCGCAGCAGTCGTTGAGAGACGTGAGCGCGCATGGAACGACTCGCCGAGTATCTTGATCGCGACGGAGCGGCCGAATATCTGCGGCAACTGGCCGCCGACCTCGACGTGACCGAGTTTGCGCGTGTCCGCAATCTGGACTACGTCTACGCGCCCGGCGAGTTGTATCCGCTGGCCCCGCGCGTCCGCCCGCCGCGCGAGCGAATCGCCGCGTTCGCGCTGGACATGGACGGCACCAGCACCACCACCGAGCCGCTGGCGCTGCACGCCCTGGAATACATGGTGCGCCGGTTCACCGGGCGGCTGACGAAAGAGCAGTGGCCGGGCCTCGATCCAAAACTCGACTACCCGCACGTGATCGGCAGCAGCAACCACCGCCACACCGAGTTTCTGATCGAACGCTATCGCGATCGGCTCGACCACGCCGAGTTCCGTCGGGCGTTCTTCGAGGCGTTGGGCTGGACGTTGGCGTGCATGGACGATGCTCAGCGCCGCCGGGACGTGACCCACCACGCGCGGCGCTGCGGCCTGGCCGCTCTGCTCGCGGATGCCGAATTCAAGCGGCTAGTGGACCGCCGCAAGATCGCTTCGGACCCCGTGGCCGCGGAGATGGCCCCGTTCGTGCACCGCTTCGGCGACGCGTTTTGCTATGATCATCCGGGCGACCTGGTCAGCGCCGCCCTCGATATTTACTACATGTGCTACCCCGCGATCCTGCGTCTGATCGAGCAGGGACGCGGTGAGGACTTGAGCCTGGAGCTGCTGGGCACGAGTGGGCGGCGCCTGATCGAGCCCATGCCCGGCTACGACGTGTTTCTGCCGCTGATCAAGGGTTGGCTCGGGTCGGAGATCGACGGGCTGTATGAGTTGTTGCGCGCGGAGTTGTTGCGCGGCGCGCCCGGGGACTACCCCCCCACCGCTATCGATGCGGCCCGTACGCGGCTAGTCCAACTGGCCGAGCACTTTCAGCGCAATCCAGCCAAGCTCGCGCTGGTCACGGCCTCGATCGGCTACGAAGCCCATGCCTCGATGAAGGAAGTCATCGCGGTCACCGTCGAAGCCGTGCGGGACTGGCCGCTCGCCGCCGAACATCGTGACCGTGTCACTGAGCATCTGGCCGACTATCGGGCGCCCTTCGACGGGTTCGTCCACGCTACCGACGCCTGCGAGCATCGGCTCAAGCCGCACCGCGATCTCTACAGTCTGGCGTTGCAGCAGATGTCGATCCCTAGAGAAGACTACTGCTACTGCGTCGGACTCGAGGACACCGAACCGGGCATTATCTCGCTACGGGCGGCCGGAATCGGCTGCGCGGTCGCCCTGCCCAACCGCGATACCCGTCGGCAGGACTATTCCGCGGCAACGGTTGTCATTGAGGGCGGCTTGCCGGAGTTGATTCTGGTACACAACCTGTTGTTGCCGCGGGCGTAGATGTAGCGGCCGGGCCCTGCACCGGCCGTAATCTCAACGAGGGATGTCATTGGACAACGGCCGGTGCGGGGCCCGGCCGCTACGAAGACACGGCCGGGACCGAGCCCGGCCGCTACAAGGCGAAACGCGATACGTGATGACTACAGACGACGCCTGGACCATCACGAACACACACTCCGACGCCGACAGTCTGGCGCAACACAACAGCGTCTTCACTATCTCCAACGGCTACCTTGGTATGAAGGGTGTCTTGCAGGAGGATCGGGCCGACTGTTGCCCGGTGACGTTGATTAACGGCGTCTACGATGAGATCGACCAGTTCGGTACGTTGCGAGCATCGAATCAGGAACGCCGTTACCTCGACCCGCGGCACTTTGACTCGGCCGGAAAGAGCCCAGCCGTCGCGAATCTCCCCAACCCGCTGGCCGTGCGCGTGTTTGTTGCAGACTGCGAGATTGCACTGAGCCGGGGCGAGATCGCGGGGTTGTCGCAGTCACTTGACTTGAAGACCGGCGTGTACAGTTACCGTGTTGACTATCGCGACGCGGCCGGGCGTACGACGCGGATCGAGATGCAGCGGTTTGCGACGCTCCGGCACGCACATCGCGTGTTCATGCGCTACTCGGTAACGCCGCTCGATCACGACGCACCGATTCGCATTCTGAGCGGAATCGATGCCGATGTGCGCTCTAGCACGACGCGAGAACGGCAGGTGCGGGTTTGCGAAGCCCGAGCCGACTCTCCGCACCTTTGCACGCTGCACGCCCGGACGCTGTCACGCGAGCATGATGTACATGTGGCTGTTCAGCACGCTTGCCACGGCGCCCCCACTGCGACCGAGCCGCGCGGTATCGTTGAGCATGACGCCGTGTACATTTCTCACGAGTTCGCGATCGCCCAGGGGGACACCGCCACGCTCGAGCGCTGCGTTGTGTTGACTTGTTCAGAAGACGGTCGCCACGGCGTCGCCGTCGATCTGGACGCGGAGCTGGACGCCGGGGCGCGACAGGGTTTCGATGCCGCATTGGCGGAACAAGGTGCCGCATGGCAGGATCTGTGGGATCGCGCCGACGTACAGATCGACGGCGACGAAGCGGCGCAGCGCCGTTTACGCTTCTGTCTGTACCATCTGCTCGCCGTCGCCCCACGGCACAGCGACCGGCTCAGTGTGCCGGTCAAGCTGCTCACCGGCGAGTACTATCAAGGCAACACGTTTTGGGACTGCGATCTGTATATCGTCCCGTTCTATACGTTCACATTCCCCGAGCTGGCCCGGACCTGTCTTAACTTCCGTCACAAGGGATTGACCCATGGCCGGGCGATCGCGCGTGACTTGGGTTATAACGGTGCGAAGTTCGCCTGGCAGGCGGGGCCGTATGGCGAGGAATGCCTCGGCCGGTGGTATCGCTTTGTCCATACCAACATTCACATTAACGCTGATGTTGTCTACAGCCTGATGCAATACTACCGGGCAACCGGCGACGAGGAGTTCCTTCGCGAACACGGCGTCGACATTCTGGTGGAAACGGCGCGGTTCTATCACTCCCGCGTGGCGGTTGCCGTCGAGCGCTCCGGCCTGTCGCTCGAAGACGTCGCCGGCCCGGATGAGGGGCACTGCGAAAGCACCAACAACTTCTATACGAACTACCTGGCGATCAGGAACCTGCGCTCTGCGGCGGATGTCGTGGACCAGTTAGACAAACAGGACGCGGACGCTTTCGAGCGTGTCGCGCTGCGACTGAAGCTCCAACCAGACGAGCCCCAGCGCTGGCGTGAAACGGCCGATGGGCTAATCCTGTTGTTCGACCCGCGGACCAAGCTCTACGAGCAGTGCGAGGGGTTCTATCAGCTTCCGCCAGCGCCGGACGATCTGCTGACGGATCGCAAGGACTGGTTCGCGACGGTCGCCCCGTATCAGGCGATGAACCAGCCGGACGTGCTGATGGCGTTGATGCTGTTCCGCGACGATTTCGACGCCGACCTGCTGCGAGCGAATTGGCAGTACTACAAAGACAAGAGCATGAACTTCTCGTCGATGAGCTTCGCGGTCAACGCAATCACGGCGGCGGAGCTGGGCGATCTCGACGAGGCGTACCGCAACTTCACTCTCACCGCCGGCGGAGATCTCGACCCCCAACTCACCGGGCGACACGACACGCACGCCGGCTTGCACGGCACGGCGATGGGCGGCGCGTGGCAGGCGGCGGTCTTCGGCTTCGGCGGTGTATCGCTCTCGGAGCGCGGCTTGCGCATGAATCCCAAGCTGCCAGCGCACTGGCAGCGGCTGCGTTTCAACCTGATCTTGCGTGGCGAACTCGTGCGGTTCGAGATTGACGCGCGTGAGGTCGTGCTGACTGCGGGGAACGAGCGCGGCCTGGACATTCCGATCACTATCGCCGGGCAGGAAAAGGTCCTCCAGAGCGGCAAGACGGTTCGCGTTCGGTACCGAGCGTGACGCACCACTGGACGCGCTGTTTCCGCCGCCCCTCCGGGGCTTGACGCACGGAGAGGACCGCTCCCCGGGGGCTGGCGCCCTCGTCGTTCTACACATCTTTTGACCCGGTCGAGTTACGCTAAGACCTTGTCCCGTAGGGACGTTTGATCGTAGCCCAGCGATTTATCGCTGGGAACGCGGTCGTTACGAATGAAGCGAGTCCCGTAGGGACGACTGATGGCTGTCGTTTCAATCGTCCC
>SDBT01013661.1_pt1 | contig 13000 bp, 14 predicted proteins | sample 2277101 | NCBI WGS metagenome assembly SDBT01 (sample SAMN10404973, study PRJNA504765) | marine sediment metagenome | isolation source: marine sediment core GS10_PC15, 103 cmbsf | place: Arctic Ocean: Southern Knipovich Ridge | collected 2010 | reverse complement strand
CTTACGGGGAGTAGATGTTAAAATATCTGTAGTTATGAGAGGAAGAGAAAGAGCCTTCCCTGATTTGGCCAGAAAAAAACTCGACGAAATTTTAACCGGCTTACCGGAAACACCTCTGGTTCAACAAATCCATGCGGCACCTTCATTTGTGACGGTGAATGTGCGACCAGCACAAGGAAAGAGTGATGCCTCCAAAAGCTCCAAAAGCTCCAAAAAAGACAACCAGCCCGTCTAAAAACACTCTTGTTGTTGATTCTCAGCTCATTGAGCAAGCCAAAGAAAGAATGCTCAAGACCGGTGATGGTCTTATTGGGCCTAAATTAAACTTTATGCTCAAAAGTCGGTTTCGTATTATTTATGTTCGTAGTTATGAAGAAAGGCGAGTGATTGATTTTTTTCGGGATGTTGCCATTTATCAGGGTTTGGAACTTTTTCAATGGGATTGCAATCGTGGTCTGTTATCGGGATTTAGCAATGAAAGAGTTACCGTTGATGACAATGAAGTCAACGAAGAAGTGGCCGATCCTATTTTGGCTCATATTCTTGATTGTGCCACAAAACAGAGCATAAGTCTGGGTAAAAACAAGAAGCCACGAGGTGCTTTATATCTCTTGTTGGACTTTCATTATTACTTGACAGGCGAACCAACTGTTGAACGTAAACTCAAACAATTTGCGGACTTGGTCTCTGTTTCCACAATTGTTATTATCGCTCCAACATTTGTCTGCCCTTCGACCTTAGAAAAAGAAATCACACTTGTTGATTTTCCTGTGCCATCATATGACGAAAACAAACAAACCCTTCGCAAGCTAGCGGATACGATCGTAACTCAGCTTCCAGACGCAGCCAAACAAGCTCATGAGAATGAAGAGGATCTCGTGAAGGCTGTTTCTGGTTTAACAACCATGGAAGCGGAGAATGCCTATGGTATGTCTGTGGTGTGTCATCAAGGTTTTGACATTCAAACCATTCTTGATGAAAAAAAACAAATGATCAAGAAAGGAGGCATTCTTGAATATCGGGATCCTCGTTTTACGTTGGACGATGTAGGAGGTTTGGATACTCTCAAGGATTGGCTAAATTTGCGGCGGGTTGCATTCAGAGAGGATGCTCGTGATTTCGGTTTGCCTGTTCCAAAGGGCCTTTTGTTGATCGGGATCCCCGGCTGTGTCCTAGGAAAAACAAAAATCAGAATAAAAAAAGTCTCTGATGAAGGAAAACACCAGATATTCGTAGAATAGTCCTGTGTCGGTAATACCGACAATAAGGAGACTATTATGCGAAAAAAAGCTATGCCTCCATTTGTGAGGAATTGCCCCGAATGCGGAATGGAATTAACTTATACGAACGTAAAAAATCGAAATAGCGCAGAGAAATTTGGGAAGATATGTCGTTCTTGTAGATTTAAGGAAGTTAATTCTCGACCTGGAATAGGAAGAGCAAGGATAGCCAGTCGAAGAAGTTATATTGGTGATCAGAATCCCTTTTTTGGAAAAATTCACAGTGAAGATACCAAAGAAAAATTAAGAACTGTTGACCGCAGTTACACTCAAACCGATAAATTTCGTAAAGCATCTGCGAGAGTTGGTTCTAAAAACGGAATGTATGGGAGAAGCTTTTATAATGTATGGATGGAAAAATATGGAAAAGAAGAGGCAGACAGGAAGCTTGTTAAGTGGCTTGAGGTTCAATCAAAAAATTCTTCTGGTAAAAATAATCCGATGTTTGGCAAGCCGTCTCCGAGAGGCTCCGGTAACGGCTGGGGTGGTTGGTACAAAAATTGGTATTTTAGGAGTCTTAGAGAACTATCATATGTGATTAGAGTTCTTGAAAAAACCGGGCAAAAATGGAAGAGTGCTGAGAATAATGAATTTTCTATCCCCTATGTTAATTATGATGGAACTCCTAGAACATATAGACCGGATTTTATAGTAAATGGAAAAATACTTGTAGAAGTTAAGCCGAAGCGTCTAATGGAGACGCCAACCAACTTGCTTAAGAAAGAGGCAGCAATCCAATTTTGCAAAGATAATGCATTTGAATTTAAAATGGTCGATGTAAAACTGTTGGAAACAGATCAATTTGTATCTCTATATAGAGAAGGCAAAGTTAAGTTCAACAAAAAGTACAAGGAGAGAATGGAATTATTATGCCAGAACACCAAGTACAAGAAATAACGATGGAAGATTTTTTCACTCTATGCAAAAAAGGTGGTACTTATCAAATAGAAACGCCTGGTGGATGGAAAGATGTAGGAAGTTTAGTTCAAAAAAATAACAAGGAATGCTACACCCTTGTCTTAGAGAACGGGATGCAATTAGGGTGTTCATTTGACCATTATGTGTGGGCATCAAATGATATTTACAATCCATTTTCTTATGCTTGGAAAAAAGCCGAAGATATTAATGTTCAAACAGATTTCATACTTACGAAGCCAGAGGGTAAATCAGGTAGTGAGGTAAAATACACAGATTGGCAAAAAGTTGTAGCGAAGGAACATATTGGGACAAAGGACACTTTTGATTTAGAAGTTAAAAGTGCAACCCATGAATATTACTCAAATGGCATTGTGTCTCACAATACTGGTAAGTCGATGACTTGCGATGCCTTGGCTGCTGCCTATGAAATGCCTTTACTGCGTCTTGATTTTGGTGCTGTTTTTTCTAGTCATATTGGAGAATCTGAACAGAATATTCGTCAATGCCTCGCGATGGCAGAAGCCGTCTCCCCTGCAATTTTATGGATAGATGAAGTAGAGAAGGGCATTGGTGCAGTCGAAAGCAGCAACGCTACAGATGGAGGTGTTACTAACCGTGTTTTTGGCACAATGTTAACTTGGATGCAAGACAAGACTGCTCCTGTTTTTGTAGTTTGTACAGCCAATAATGTTTTTGGCATTCCTCCGGAGTTCATGCGGGCGGGTCGTTTTGATGAAATCTTCTTCATTGACTTGCCTAATGATGAACAAAGGGAGGAGATTACAGAAAAGCTTTTACGTCGTAAGAAGCGAAAGCCTGAGAATTTTGAGATTGACGACATTGTGTCTGTGACCAAGAATTATGCTCCGGTAGAAATCGAAAAAGGTATTGATAATGGTTTATTTGTGGCTTATGCAGATGGAAAACGCGAACTAACTACAGAAGATATTGTTCTGGAAATACAGAAATTTAGTCCTTTGTATAATTTGAGACGGGAAGAAATTGATGAAATGCGAAGGTGGGCTATTGGCGATGACCGCCGTGGTGGTCGTGCTGTTTTGGCTAACACTCCAGAGAAAACTCCTGAAGTTGTAATAAATGAATCGGGGAGATTTACCGGTATCTCAGTATGAAGCATTTGACATATTTAGAATGGTTGGATTATTTTGCTAGAAAATGTAATCGCTGCAACGGATTGGGCAGAGTATCTTTAGGGCGAATAGATACTATTTGTTCATGTCAGTTGCAAGCTCGTCGTAAATGGCGTCTTGAACAAGTCCAAATTGAGCCTCCCCATTTAAAGTATCTCGATTGGCCTGATTTTACTGGCACAATTCGTGATCAAGATGTCATTGAAGGACATCTGACTCTTGCCAGCACTGCTGGATCTAGAGACAAGGCATTTCAATATTGTTTTGGCGAATCTTATAGTGAAGAAGCTCTGGCAAAAAGGCCCCAAAGTCTGTGTATTCATGATCGTCTAACTGATGGTCAGAACGTAGTTATTGCTGGTAAAGCCAACTCGGGCAAAACTCTATTAGGGTGTTTAATTTTAAAAGAAGTTGCTCGGGCTTCAGAAACTCTAGAAAAAGAATTGGATTATCGTTGGGTGACTTTTTCTAAGCTGCTTACGTCGGCCAAATGGGATATGAGTCGCAATTATGAAATGTCAAAAAACATTGACTATGCTTATCTGGAACAGCTAGCTGAGTTGGATTTCTTATTCATTGAAGGAGTTGGAATTTTTCGAGGACACAGTTCTCCTCCCGATCATATCGCGATGGATGATTTATTTAGTGCTCGACGTAGTTATCGCCTGCCAACAGTAATAATTTGTACTCAAGAAGTGATTAAATTGGCTGCGATTCCCTTTGGTCAGGAGAGGCTAGTTTCTTCATTTGGTAGAGAATTTTTTCGCACTCTTGCTAACAGTAGAAACGTTGTAATGGAATTGGTAAAAGATGAAGGAAGTTCATAAAAAATATTTAGAAACAGAACATAAAATCATCAATCTTATGTTACGTTTTCCGGATGTAATTGCAGAGATGATTAGTGAGGGTATTAACCCTGACTTTTTTGATCAAAGTCACAGACCTTTGGTTCAAGCAATATATCACACTTATGGGGTGAGTGACGGGAAACGGATTTTAACAGACAAGCATTATCGAAGTTTGTTACTTGAAAGAGGTGGTCGTGGTGATATCACGATTGCCATGCAGGTTTACCACGATTGCATGTATGGGGTGCATCACAGTAACAGTAAGGATGATTTTGACCTGCTACGAGGGCGTTTGGTAGATTCGTTTGTACACCGCAAAACAGTGACCGCTCTTCAACGTTTTCAAGACAGCATTAAGAACATGGGGTATGTGAAAGCCACTCGTCAATACGCGGCTGAATTGTCTGCTGCGGTTAACTTGACAGACATACACCAGCATCGTTTTCTTAATATAGATGAACTTAAAGATGAATATCTCAAACGGCTAAAAGTTAAGCAACAGGAAAAGGAAGAAAATCTTGTTTGTAATATGACCGAACTAGATAAATCCATGAACGTTGGGTTTAAGGCTGGTCATACGACTCTAATTGTTGCCGCGACCGGCGGCCACAAAACGAACATGTTATTAAACATTTCGTTGCGGCTTTTTAAGCAAGGAGCAAATATCTTATTTTTGCCGTTGGAGATGGATTGGGAGGATTTTCTCAACCGAGTTGTGTCGAACTTGACTGGAATTTCTTACAACAGAATCTTGAACCCTCCGCAATTGACCACCGCAGAAATAGAAAAAATAAGTGCTATTGATATTTGGATCAAAAAGAACAATCGTTTCGCCTTATTAGATGTGGATGAGAGAGTATCTGTCGATATTTTGCGGCAAGAGTTAGAAAAAAGGGCTAACTATTTCATGCCGCGTGTGGTGGTTGTTGATTATCTAGGTCTTTTGAAAGCATCCAGTCGATTTGGCGAACGTCACGATTTGGCACTAGGTGAATTAACTAAATCGTTAAAGTATCTTGGAAAAAGGTATGGTTTTCATGTTATCACAGCCGCTCAACTGGGACGTCCTGACATCAAACGTTTACGTGAGCAAGGGCCGGAGGCTAGGTTGGATTCGACGGCGGTGAAAGGTTCGCACGAAATATCATCTGATGTTGAGTTTATTTTTGCTTTGACTACTGTTCCTGACGAATCTGATCGTTTAAAACTGCATGTTATTAAGTCGCGGTATGGTCCTTCGGGACACACCATGGATTTGCATTTGCAGGCTAATGTTTGTCGAATTAACAGTACCGAAACAGGTACTTCAGATGATCTTAAATCGGATGTGTTGGGAGATGATGAATGGCAGATAACGATGAATAAACCAGCGGAAGAAATAGCGAAGGAATATGAAGAATTGAAAAAGAAGAAGTCTGTGGTTTTTCAAGCGATGGACCCCGATCTTTTGGACACAATCTAATGGGTTATTTAATCTTGATGAATGACGTGTGTACGGACTTGGAGGAATCTAACCTCCTGATTGGAGGCAGTGATCCTCCTGCTAATTCTCGTGGTCAGGCACAAGCAGATCAAATATGTTCGTATTTCTATGATAAAATTGAAAATGTGGATCTTGTTTTTAGTAGCGATGCCACATCGATACGCAAGTTAGTTCATAAGTTGCGTACTCAGTCCAAGGATCAACATTTGACAAGCCTGAAAATACGTCGCACTACTGCTTTGCGTGAGCGTAATTTTGGAGTGTTAACAGGTTGTCCTATGCCATTGTCGAGCGATCTGTTTTCTCACACAAGAATCATGGCGGAGGATGGGGAATCTATTTTCCAATGTCGAACGCGTATAATGAAGTACGTTAATGGGATATGTCAACAATTTCCCGAGAAAACTCTGTTATGTGTTTCACATTCTTTTGCCTGTCAAATCGCTATGAATGCAATCTTGCAAAAAGACCATACCTTTCTAACAGATTTTTGGCAGAAAAAGGGATCCTTCATTCAGTTATATTTCGAGTTAAGTCGGTATGGAATAAAATGGGATTTTCGTTGTGGCCATAACACGTTCTCTGATACATCATATACTCAAAAACAAATCTATCGTGCCCTACTTGGAAAGCAAGGGGCACTTTCCCACGAAGGCTCTTAGCGGCGGCCGTTTGACATATCTTTGTCCGTTGCCTTGGCATGCTGAGACTAAGCCAAGTTTTATAGTCTGGACAAATGATGATTATGAGAACTTCTATTGCTTCGGTTGTCAAGCGAAGCATAATATAATTCACCTCGTTTCGTTTCTAGAAAACATTTCAGCCAAACAGGCTATTGAGAATCTCGCAGAAGGATTTGAATCTACCTTCGCAGACGAAGAGCGATTTCTTCTCGAAGACCCTCAGAAGATGGAGCCTACATGGGAGGAGCTGGATCACACTGCTGAAATCTCCCAAACGTTAATTGAAATTAGTGACATTTGTTATAGCTTTCTTAAAAGCACTGACTATAACGAAGAGGAATCTCAGAGACTTGATAAATTATGGTGTAAGGTAGATCAACATCTTCGAGATTATGAGTTTGATAAAATTGAAGCTATCCGGCAAACTATTGGACAATTTATACTGGAGCGTAAAAACAAGTTGTATCTTAAGGAAATTGCTGATTTACATAATCAATATAAGGAGACATCTAATGATGAGTGAAAATTTTGATGACGTAATTATGACTGCTTCATTACAACACCGCAAAGGCCACCGGACAGTGGCACAAATGGTGGATAATGTTGAAAAACACAACCGAATAGAAGATAAAATTGCACGGCATATTCGTGATGTCCACAATAGTTTGCCTCTAAAAACGACCATGGGTGTTCATCCGCTGGGTCAGCGTGAGGGTTTAATTAGGGTAATGAAAAAAGATGAAGGAGATTCGATGTGGGGTTTTGATGGAAACAATTCTTTTGTTGTCCCATCTGTCGAAATTAAGAAAAGGATAAATAAAGGTTATCAATTTCGTCCTCGTAAAGAGCATGCGACTCGTTGCATTGATAACGATCGCCCTTATGCTCTGATTCAAAATTTTAACACTCCTACTTGTGGAATCATTATTTTAGGGAATGAGGATTTGCAGTGGATTATAGAAAATGACGATCTTATTCAGTTCGAAACACGTTTTGATAAGAAATGGACGCCATATCTTGATGCCCATGAGCGGCGGACGATGCCCCTAGAAAAATGGCCGTGGTATTATTTGTCCAATGCCAACAGATATGAAGAACGTCGCGTCCCATATGATACATTACTTTATAAAAATTCGACAGAACGTTGGTTGGCTGCGATAGAGTTTTTACGTACTTATGGTGAACCTTTTTCGGATTAATGATATGAAAAGCCCATTTCGCTACCCAGGTGGTAAAAGTCGTAGGGGTGTGCAGGAAAAAATCCGTCATCATTTTCCGCAAAAATTTCGGGAATACCGAGAACCTTTTGTGGGAGGTGGAGGTGTATTCTTTGCTACTTCCTCGCACCTAAAACGGTGGATCAATGATATGCATTCAGGTTTGATTGCGGTCTATAAGGCGTTCGAGGAAAGACCGGAAACATTTATTGGCATGTGTCGAAATATCGAGCCAATGGGTAATGAAGACGAAATTCCCACAAAAAAGAAGGAAAAGAAATACAATAGGCGACTTGGGCAAATATTTGAGTCATTTAAAACAGACACTCTCGGCGATCAGGCTTTGCGTTATTTCTTTTTAAATCGTACAGTGTGGGGAGGGAGAGTTAATTACAAAATCCCCTCACGTTTGTATTACTCAAATCCGGAGGGATGGAATATTGTTCGACATAAAAGGCTTGAAGAAGCTGCTGACCACGTAAAAGGAGCCAAAATATCCTGTGGTGATTTTGCCCCACTATTAGAGAAATCTGGTGATGATGTTCTGATTTATTGTTTTCTTCCTGGTTCTTTGGTGCGTAATTACAACGAAGAGTGGGTGCCTATAGAAGAAATACAAATTAACGATGTTGTATGGGGCAATAAAAAAGTATTAAGAACAATGCGAAGGCACTATGTTGGCAAAATTGTTTCTGTTAATGTTCAGAGTTCTCCTTATTTGTTAACTGTCACTCCCGAACACCCAGTTCTTAGGATGGAAAAACGGAAGGAAGGAACTAGACAAGATACGCGAGATGTTAAGAAATTATCTGATGCAATGGAGTTTGTACGAGCAGATAAACTTCAGGTTGGAGATTACCTTTGTGTTCCTCATGATGATGGAAGAGAGGTTTCTCAATTTGATTGGAAATACAAAAGAGTATCTAATCAGGTGGGTCGTGTTTCTTTTTGCCCTGATGACGAACTTCTTGGAGAGTTGATTGGTCTTTATTTGGCAGAGGGACATTTGGGAAAATCTGGTGGAACGGAATTATATTATTCAACTTTTTTTAGTTTCTCGATTGATGAGACTGACACTTTAGCGGTGCGAGTAAAGGAAATAGTAAGAAAAATATTTGGCATTGATGCAAAAATTAAACCCAAATGCCCTCATCCAACATCGACTCAGGTTCATGTGTATTCACGCGATGTTACTAATTTCATAGAACAATGGGTGTTAGGTAAAATAGCCTATGAAAAAAGATTCAATAATCAATTGTTAACAGCTCCTCTAGTCATACAGAAAGCTATTCTAAAAGGCTGGCTTCAAGGAGATGGGGGGATTGAACGTCAGAGGAAAGGGAAATATAAGTTAGTTGGCACTACTACTTCTAAGGAGCTAGCATTACAGATGTACCATATAGCTCTACGCTGCGGATTACGTCCGTCTTTCAAGTTGAGAACTTCAAATACAGAAAATAGAAAGAGACCTATTTGGGACGTGTATTTCGGTATCAGTGAAGATATTAGAAAATTAGGGTGGCACTCAGACGCAAAGCGTTGCTGCGCTACTCGTCGGATAGTAAATGGATATGTTCTTTCTCGTGTGAAAGAAATCAACTATCTAGAATATAGTGGCAGCGTCTATAATTTACGCGTTGATGGTGATCATTTACTGTGTGTGGATAATATTATTACACATAATTGTGATCCACCATATGTGGTGAACACTGAAATGCCAGCGACGGATCAACAATATGAGCACAATTTCACACTTGAAGATCATAAGCGTTTTGTGGAATGCGTTAAAAGTTGTGATCACAAGGTTTGCATTAGTTATGATGACTGTGATTTAGTACGATCGTGGTTTTCTGATCCTAAGTTTCGCTTATATGAGACGGACTGGAAATACTCTGGGTCTTCTCTTCCTCAAAAGAAAACGGGAAAAGAAGTAATCATCACGAATTATGATCCATTTCAAAAACAGTCTATTGTTAGCGGATGATTTGGCTGAGAATTCAGTCCATGCAGTGATTACAGATCCTCCTTACGGTTTGCACCTTATGGGTCAATCGTGGGATAAAATTCTTCCTCCCCAAAAAGTATGGGATGCTTGCTATAAAGTTATGCGTCCTGGAGCTTTTTGTCTTGCGTTCGGTCATACTAGATTGTATCATAGATTGGGGTGCCAACTCGAAGATGCTGGTTTTGTGATTAAAGATTGTTTGTGTTGGACTTATGCTAGCGGATTTCCAAAAAGTTTGGATGTCAGCAAGAAAATTGACGATCTCCAGGGAGGTAAGCGTCAAGTGGTTGGCACTGTGAAACGTTGGGGAGCTAATGCGAGCGGAGGTCGAGGAAATCAACGTGCAAATCAGTACCAACCGTCGGTTAAAGGGGCAGTAAAATATGATGATATCACAGTTCCTGCAACAGACGATGCCAAGCAATGGAAGGGTTGGGGAACTGCTTTGAAAACTGCATGGGAACCAATTGTTCTCGCTCAAAAACCAATTGAGGGTAATTACGCTAAAAATGTTCTAAAATACAAAGTGGGAGTGTTAAATATAGATGAATGTAGAATTCCTTATGCTTCGGAGAAAGACAAAAAATCATTGGAGAGTTTCCTGAATTTTGAGGGGGCAGACCATGGTGATGGTCGTTATTTTTCTGCAAACCAAGGAGGAAAAAAACAAGTCAATGTCCATCCAGATGGACGATGGCCTGCAAACCTTATGTGGTTAGACCCTCTGTTTGCTGACTACAATCATATTTTTATGGTGCCAAAGCCATCGAAAAAAGAGCGTCGTAAATACAATGATCACACCACGGTCAAGCCTGTTGAGTTAATGGAACGATTAATCCGTTTAGTGACGCCTCATCCCTGGATTGTAAAAGAGGATGTTGTTGTTCTGGATCCTTTTATGGGAAGTGGGTCTACAGGGGTAGCTGTTCGTAATTTAGGTCGGACATTTGAAGGATATGAAAATGATCGGGATAGCTATGACGTGGCTCGACAGAGATTGAACGAACAAAAAACTGAATGCATTGATCTTTATGCCAGTTAAGGTATAATAATAAATAGGGGAGTGATAATGAAGGTGAGACGACGCAAAAAAGAAATTGAATTTCCACCATTTCTTTGTAATAAAAAGTGTCCTAAAAAAACGGAGAAAGGATATCAATTATCTGCTCAGTCATATATTTCTATACCTCCTGGGACGAAAATAGGGATTTATGTAAACAAAGATCCGAATGATATTGAGAGTGATTGCGAATGGGTTGACGTTGTAGTAGTAAGTAGAGAGCATGTAAGTGCTGTGACTACTCAGCGATTATCAGTTCGAGAAGAATATGAAGATTGATTTAGAGGGTTTTGTTGATTGCCCTCGGTAATGACTACTTGGAGGTAATCAATAATGCACACTTATCGTGGAGATTTTTTCGAAAATTGGACGCCGTCAATGGCTTATGTTTTGGGATTTATAGCAGCAGATGGCTGGATATCGATTAATACTAAGAACGGAAAAGGAAGTTATCGTCTTGGTGTTTTTGTAAACAAAAAGGACAGAGAAGTCGTGGAGTTCATTAAAAAATCCATGAATCTGTCTCATGAAATCAAGACGAAAGCAACCAATTTGGTTGGATTTGAAATGTGTTCCAAAAAGCTTGTCTCCGACATACAAGTGTTAGGAATCGTTCCTCGTAAGAGTAAGGTGATAAAAATGCCCCTTGATATACCCGAACAGTGTGCAAGCCACTATGTTCGTGGTCTGTTTGATGGAGATGGGTGGATTACAGTTGCCGATGACTATTTTCATTGCGGTATTGTGTCGGCCTCTGATGGATTTTTAGAACAGATACAAAGTGTTGCTTGTTGTGGTGGGAAAATATATCACAGGGAGCACAGTGGTTTTAAAATAAAAGATGGAACTAAAACTGTTTTACACACTTTGAAATACACAAAAAAAGATACTATTAAGCTTAGAGATTTTTTGTATCAAAATGATTGTTTTTCGTTGTCTCGTAAAAAAGATAAATTTTACGATGAACGTGTGAAAATGAAAAACAAACCGTGGGATTTTGAAGAGGTTATTTTTCTCAAAGAAAATTGGGACAAACCTATCCGTTGGCTGTCTGTAAAATTGCAAAGGTCAGAAGGAACGATAATTCAAAAAAGGTTTCGTATAAATGGGCAGAACAGGTAACACAAATTTATCATTTGATGATATCTTGAAGAGAAATTTTCCAATCATCACTGACGAATACAAGGCTTTTGCTGAAGAAAAAAGTCAATGTCGTAAATGTTCTGTATATGAGCATTACAAAACTGTTGGCATGTCTGAAGGGAACGCTAAAAATCCCATCTTCATATTTATTGGAGAGTGTCCTGGCCGGGACGAGGTCGGTCAAGTTCGTCCTTTTATTGGTCCGGCAGGTCAGCGTTTGCGAGCAGAGCTAAGGAAATACCCTAAAGTATTTCGTAAGGACAGCGTTCTTCTAACAAATGTACTGGCGTGTCGGCCATTGAATAATAAGTTCCCTGGGGGCGATTTTAAAACAGAAACGAGCAAAGAAGTACGAACATGTACAACTCATTGGCTAATTCCTGAACTAAAGATTCTGAAACCTAAAGTCATTGTAACTCTAGGTAATCCGGCCATGAAATATTTACGAGGTGATTGGGGAATCACTGCAAATCGAGGAAAATGGAAGTTTCTGCCGCAGTGCAGAGCCTGGTCGTTGCCTACTTTTCATCCTTCTTATGTTATCCGCAGTGAGAGAAGTGGACAAAATCATATAGTCCACCAATTTGAGCAAGACATTGAAACAGTGGTGAGAATGTGGAAAAGCATAGTAGGGGGCGATTATAGAATGTCAATGAGCGAGGACGAATGGCAACGGGAATTGGCGTTACGACACAGCGTTCAACTTGGGCTAATCAAATGATAGAATTTACCGATATAACGCTGCGACAATCCGGAGGTAATTTTGACGCAACACAAAAACTTATGGCAGAAGATGTAGGTTCCGGGACTTGGATGTTACGAACGGAAGTGCTTATATCAAATGAGTTTGCTACTGGCCAGTACCTTTTGCATCTTTGGAATGATGGAAATGTGGTTATTCAACAGGTACTGTCTAATAAACAAGTAGAGTCCTCAGATGAGGACCTTCGTGAATTATCAGAGTGGTGCAGGATAAATGGTTGGAAAAATCTAAAAATACAAGATAGCCTGTTAACTGATCGCCGGTCACGAGAATATTGGAGGCGAGGGTTCTTGGCTGGACTTGTGAAAAGTGATCTTTTTCAAAGGGAAGAAGATGATCAATTCAGACGGTTGTCTGAAGCTCAAAATAAGGAATAGCATATGCCTCTGAAAAGAATGGCTGAATTTAAGCGTGAAGATTACTTGTACACTAGTCCTGATGGTGATAAA
>SDBT01013660.1_pt1 | contig 13000 bp, 16 predicted proteins | sample 2277101 | NCBI WGS metagenome assembly SDBT01 (sample SAMN10404973, study PRJNA504765) | marine sediment metagenome | isolation source: marine sediment core GS10_PC15, 103 cmbsf | place: Arctic Ocean: Southern Knipovich Ridge | collected 2010 | reverse complement strand
ATCGTGGGCGAGTTGAAGAAGCTGGCCGTGCGAGCCAGCCGCAGCTAGGTGCGGCGTGTCCTGGTGGATGAGAAGGTATTGTCCGATCCGGAACGCCGCGCGCCGGAGGGCGTGCAGACACCGTGGCGAAAGTTCATCGCCATCCACATGAACGTAATGGTGGCCTGCGATTTCTTCTGCAAGACCGTCTGGACGCCGCTGCGCAGGAAGACCGCCTACGTGCTGTCGTTCATACACCTCGGCAGCCGCAAGGTGTTTCTTACGCCGGGCACCTGCAACCCTACTGGCGAATGGATGCGCCAGCAGGCCAGGAATGCGAGCATGTGGGCCGAGGACGAGGGTATCGATGTGCGATTTCTGATCCACGACCGGGACACGAAGTTCACTGAGGCGTTCGACGAGCATTTCCGACGCGACGACGGCGGGCCTGTGCTCACGTCCTACAGAGCACCCGTCGCCAATTGTCTCGTCGAGTCGTGGATCGGCCACCTCAAGCGAGAGTGTCTGAACATCTTGTTCTGTTTCAGCCTGCGACAACTGGATCATATTGTCCAGATCTACGCTCACTATCACAACGAATTTCGTCCACATCAAGGTTTGGGCAATCGTCCGCCTGGCATTTGCGATGAGCCGCCACCCGGTATCGGCGAGGTTGAACCGGACTGTGTTCAACGCCGAACGTGGCTGGGAGGTCTGCTCAGCCACTACTATCGCGCAGCAGCCTGAATTCGCAGTCAATCTCAACATCAAACAAGTGCAACTGTCTGCTTCACTGCCGTCTCGCATGCGCATATCATAGCGGATCAGTTGCTACCGCCGAGTCTGAACCATCGTTTGTGCTGATTGAGCCTCCGCTATGTGGCGTGACCTGCACAGTGAGGTCACTCGAAACCATAACTGCCCAACAATGGATGAGTTAATGAAGAACGTAAGGTATTTCCTCCGAAGACGCGCCGTGCGTCCGAACCTCAAGGTCAAAACGGTAGCAGCGTAGGTGCCAAAAACATGGCTACGAATCGCGCACGGCTATTTAGTACCGAGCCGGCGCGTAACAAAGCAACTAAGAGATGGAACGATCCGGCTCGCTCTGATCGAGTCGGGTGTGCTAGAGAGGGGCGGTGCGTGCCGAGCATTCGAAGCGAGATGAGGCCATAAAGGTGCGGAGATGCGATCAGAATCAACAGGAGAGCTGTGATGGGACATTTCAAATACAACACTACTGGACTGAACATTATGCACGATCCGAGAAAGTTTCTTGAGAAGTGGCACGATCCGCATTGCGCCGGGAACCATACTGCAAAGGAACTTGTTAAGACTAGCTTCGGCAACATCATAAAGCCTGGCACTGTGAATGGGAGTGTGGGACATGCGCTGAGCCGACATCATGCTAAGTTCGCGGACGCCATTGAACCCGGCGTCCTTCCCTTGGTCATGGCAATCATCGAGCACTTAAGCTGGGTAACATATACAAGCTGCGAGGGACATTACTATGGTGCGCACAGGCCCAAGGGCACTGAACGCCACGTTGGAATTCTCCCATGCGGAAACGAAGAGCGAGACAAGATCAGGAGGAGCTTACAGGAAATCGCCGATGAGGCGAACAGACAGCTCCTGCAAGACTCAGTCTTGTGTCTGCGGGTATGCCCCCGAATTCTATACAGCCACAGAAGACGCCGATTCTCCGTAGTGGACTTTGTGTTCGTTCGCCGTCCTTTTGTCTCCTGGGAAAGTTACTTAGCCAAAGTGGACGTCATACAGCAAGAAACCATTAGGAGACTGATGAAGGTGCGTGGCCACCGTCCCTTCATGCGTCCAAACCCGGCTATCCGGCCGTCTCCCTCTGGGGGCGCGCGCTCAAAGTGACCTGTGCTGTCGTGTTGACACGGACCAATCGCGCCTCTGCGGGATCGCGATGCCATCAAGTACCGTCTCCACCTGCGTGGACTCGTGTCGTTGGCCAGCGGTTACTTCGACCGTGAGCGACAAGCCCCGGCAGCAGCCCGGGCGACACGGACACTGGACTCATCGATGCACCAGAGGTCCCAGTCGATCTTGCCCTCGCGATCTAGCCGGATCTGCAAGGCTTTAGTACGACATCGCTAGATTTGCAGAACGCATCGTCATCGACAACGTAAATAAATCACTTACGACGATTTGCTCGTATGCTGATCAACGAGAATACAGGACTTGCAACAGAAGTAGCGCTGTCGTAGTAGGATGCGGTCGAATGCGCAGTTGGCCCGCCACTGCTGGAGGTATCCGTATACCGTTCGCCAGCGGCCGAATCGCTCGGGAATATCTCGCCAGGGTACGCCCGTGCGAAGAATCCAGAGGATGCCGTTGAGCATCAGCCTTCGGTCCTTCGGCTGGCGGCCCGTGGATGCAACCGGCGGCAGCAGTGGTTCGATCAGTGCCCATTGTTCCGACGTTAGTTCATGATGCTTCATCGTGCTGACCTCCATGTCTGCAATGACATGGATCGGCAAAATGACAAGTTCTCAAACAGAACCTAGTCAAACTAAAGCGGAGGACGCAGGGTCGTGAAGGCAATTGTTCCAGTGAAGGCGTCGTCCACGCGTATCCCGCGGAAGAACTTTCGCCCATTCTATAGGGGAAAGTCCCTGTGTGACCTACTTCTTGAGAAACTCTTGAACGTCATGCCACAAGACGGCGTGTACCTGAGTTGTGAAGACGCAGCGTACGAGAAGGTGGCGGTTCAATTCGGAGTGCGATTCCTGCTCAGGCCCAAGGAACTCGCCAATAACTCTACGCCGATTTGCCAAGTCATTAGAGGTGTGTGTGAGCAGGTGCCGGGAGAAGACGACATAATGTGGTGCCAGGTCTGCAATCCGTTGTTCAATGACTATGAAGCCTGTCTGAGGCAATGGACTACCCTCAATAGGGATGAGTATGACTCGTTGGTAGTGGTGCATCCTATCCGTCGCTACCTCCTGGACCCGCAGCACCAGCCAATCGGATTCGGCTTTGGGCCCAAGCATCACATTTCCCAGATGCTGCCGACGATGTACGAGTTGCCGTTTACGCTGTCGATTCTCACGAGGGAATCAATCAGGCGGACGGGGTATTATGTTGGCGAAAGGCCTTATTGGTGGGAGTGTCACGAGATGTGTGTAGATATTGATACCAAGGAGGAGTGTGAGCTAAGCCAATGGATATATGCGCACCATCGGAGCGTCGGCGAAAAAGGGGGCGATATGCTCTGTAGAAAACGTTCATGATCGAACGCAAGTCCTTCCGACAGAATGAACATGAGCACGATCAGCAAGTCGCCAAGGAAGGTGGCGCTGGTGGCCTTGGACGTCGGCAAGGACGCCCTGTCGCCGTATTGGTATCTGTCCAGCCCCAAGACCTTCACTCAGCCGCAGTTGTTCGCCTGTCCGGTCCTCAAGGAGTTCTTCAAGGCAGACTACCGCGGCATCGCGGGTATTCTCGCCGACACGTCCAGCCTGCGCGAAGCCATCGGCCTCAAGAAGGTTTCGCACTGGGCCACGCTCCAGAAGGCCTCCCGACGCCTCTTGTGCAACGCGACGGTGCAGAGGCTGCTCGACGCGCCAAAGGCCAAAACGACTGGCAAACGACCACCTACAAGCGGTTCCCGAAGCTGGCCCTGCTGGCCGATTGCTCCAATCACATGGCCTTGGCGGCGATAGCGGAGCGAAGTTGGCGCGGGCGTACAGAAGAAACCGGACGGCGATACGGATAGCGAGGTGGCTGGGGTTCTCGGCCGCGTCGAGGAGATCGGAGATTTCCTCAAGCGGCGTCCGATCGCTGCCCCTGACGCGGTGACCACCCCCGCCAGCTAGCGGACGGATATCGACCACCAGAGGACGATTGCCTTCAGCAGTCCCTTTGGTTCCTAGGCTGACTTATGATGTGGCGTCAAAGACCTCTCGCAACAATTCCAGGTCTTGGGTAAGCCCCAGCACCTACTCGAACCGGGACGCGTGTCCACTTATCCGGCACGTCGCTTTTGGACCCGATGCCGAGCAAGCAAGACATGGCCGGCTTGCATCACAACTCATCAAGCATGCCGTTCATGGTGACATGGCGCAGGGCCAGGCGGCCGGCGTAGATGCCCTGGAGCGCCCGGAGGGGATATAAGCGTTGCGTCCGCGTCGGCGAGGGCGCTTCGCAAGAGCTTGCCGCGAATGCCCGTGTGATAGAGGTCGGCGCTCCCGGCTGTCAGACATACAATGATGTCCCATAAGGGCTAGCGGAAGGTCAGTGGGGCCAAAGGGCATCGTGTAGAATTGATCCCGACGGGCGAAGGTCGTGGCCTTTCAGTCCCCATCGTAGCGGGTCACGCACGTGGCAACGCGTCACATCGGAAGGCGCTGCATGACCCGCAAGAAAACAATCTGTCCGGCGGACATTGGCAGTTCCCGTCGCTGAAGGACGGGGGCAAGGGCGAACAGGCGGGGTGTTGCAGCGTCTTGTTAGCCGGGGTGTGCGTAGCATTCTGGCAAGCCAAGGACCGCCGGAGTGCTTCTCGTCGGGCTCTGTGGGCGCCGCCCACAGAGCCGCCCACGTTGTGGCGGAAGGAGAACAGGGCCATTTCGTGGTATGTGACCGAGATGCGGCGGAGGCGCAGAGGCAGTGTTCGCCGACATCTCTGTGGTCTGGAGTGACAATGACGTTGATCAGAAGCCTGACCCCGTGCCGCCAGACGGCGTTGCTGGAGCAGATGACTCTGAATGTGATCTGCATGAGCCGACGCAGTTGCAGGAGACGATAATGTTCTTCACCACCTGCGATTGGGGAAGAGCCAATGGCAGGGGCGGAAAACGGAAAGAAGAATCGTTATGCATGAATGCCGTGGCTCGACGACGATGTGGTTGGAGAAGCTTCCGGTCGGCACACTGTTGAAGGCGGCTCTGAGACGGGTCAAGCGAAAAGGGCTTCGACGGCTCGGGCTGCCAGGTACGCTGGAACGCTCGGTGATGTACAACGGGGTTGTCGTATTCGACAACACGGATCTTGACGGAGGAGGGTGGACTCACGGCCAGGACTTCATTCGAATGCTCTTGAAGCTCGGCATAGGCCGCTGTCGTCACATCTGTGAGTTCGGGGCAGGCCCAGGGTATATTGGGTATTTGCTCTTGGCGCACGGTTTCTGCGAGCGGCTCACACTGATCGACATAAACCCCGACGCAGTGAGAATGGCGACTAAGACAGCAAGATACAATCAGCTTGATGCCGTTGTGGGCGTTTACGAATCGGACTGCTTCGATCAGGTCCCTGCGCACGAGAAATGGGATATCGTAGTCAGTAATCCTCCGCAGTTCGTGCCAGTTGGAGGGACAAGGCCGGATGAGTGGACCAGCCCTCGAAGATCACACGTGGCCCCCAATCCAGCCAGGGCCTTTGACCCCGGCTGGCGCATCCATGAAAGATTCTTCCAACAGGTTGGCGCGTTCATAAAGCCTGGGGGCGTGGTCCTGTTTCAGGAATGTGCCCTTCCTTTACATCCGCGAAGCCTCTACCTCAGCTTAGGCCATCAGCGCGTGTTTGTGCCAGACATCGGTTCGGAAGGCCACTACAAGATATGCCTTGACTGCTTCGAACCCTATCATGAAGACCGGCTTGGCGACGGCTCGACGCCAGAAGTCTTCGCCAAGATGGTCGAGCGAAATGGCGGGGAGTATCTTGGATGGAGCCCGGCAACGAACTTGGTTGGACAGCATGACGGAATGTATTACGTCATTAGCCGATGGAATTAGGCTGTTCCCGTGACAACGAACATCGTAGAGGCTGGGTCCGAGGAAGCAGTGCTATGATTGCTCGCCATGTGGATCTGAAATTGGGCTACACCTGCAACAACGACTGCATACACTGCGTGATCGCCACTCAGCGCAAACATGCGATCCTGCGACGAGGTGACCAGGATCGTGTGACCCGAGAGTGCATTGAGGAGCTTTCTGATATCGCTCGGTCGGGATGTCTATCCGTGGTCCTTACCGGAGGCGAACCGACGATCAGGAACGACTTCCTCGAGATTGCCAGGTATGCGAAGTCCCTCGGGCTGACAGTAAGCTTGCAGACCAACGGCCGGCGGTTTCGAGACGAGGCTTTTGCGAACGAGACGGTCCGCTACGTTGACTTCTTCGTGGTGGCTTTGCACGGGGCGACCGCAAGAACCCACGACAAGATCACACATGCTCCTGGAAGCTTTGCGGACACGGTGTTAGGTCTGAAGAATCTGCTCCGCCGAACCACCAGCGTATCCGGCAAGACGGTGATATCCAAGCACAACATCAACGACTTGTCGAGCCTCGCGTGCCTATTCAGCAAGACGGGCGTCTCACGTCTGAACATGGCTTTTCCACATATTGCGGGTAACGCCGCAAGCCATTTCCTGGAATGTGTGCCGACATATGCGCAAGTCAGGCCTCATCTTGAGCAGTGCATCGCGGTTGCCGAGTCACTGCGGTTGCAGATCGACTTTGAGGCCGTGCTGCCATGCCTGTTCGATCATCCAGTGGACGTGAGGTATTTCTCAGACCTTAAGATATCTGGCAAGGTGTCCGAGGTCAGGCAGCTTGATGAAGGCTGCATTGAATACCAGACTGCGAGGAGAAGCACCAAGCGGAAAGGAGCCATCTGTTCACAGTGCCGCTTTGACCGAATCTGCGAGGGCTACTGGATGGAATACGTGGAGACCATCGGTTTCGACGAGTTTCGACCTGTTTCAGGTCAGCAAGTGTGATCGTCGCAGAGGTGACTTATGTGCGGCTTCGCTGGGCTAATTGCGTTGGATCAGATTTCGGAGTATGACGAGCGTCGTATGGCCCAGATCGTGGACGAACTGCGAATGCGGGGTGGCGACGGTCAGGGCGTGTGGCTCAGTGTCAACCGTGATGTCATGTTGGTGCATTCGCGCCTGGCGATACAGGATGCGACGTCGAGAGGCGGCCAGCCGTACGATTTTGGCGGGCTGACGGTTGTCTTCAACGGTGAGATATACAATGCCGTGGAGCTCAGGAGCCGGCTCGCCAGCCATGGTTACACGATGCAGTCCATGTGCGATACGGAGGTGCTTATCAAGGCGTACCACAAGTGGGGACGACAGGCAGTAGCATTATTAAACGGCGACTTTGCGTTTGCGATCCATGACAGCAGGGCTGGCGAGCTGATTCTTGGGCGGGATCGCTTTGGAATGAAGCCGTTGTACTACCGGCTTGATGAAGGAGCATGCTGGTTCGGGTCGTACTTACCGGCGATGATCCGTCATGTGCCTGGCGGACGTACGGTGGACCCGGAGTCGCTTCATTGCTATCTGTGCTTGCAGGGCGTGCTGCCCCTTGACCGCACGCCCTTCAGGGAATATCGCAAAGTGCCTCCGGGGCACTTTGCCGTGTTGAAGGCAAAGCCGCTTGCCCGTCGCGTCGACTACGTAGAAACGTGTTACTACCGACCTCAGTGTCGCGTCTCCCCTCCGCAGTCGGAGGAGATGATAGTGGAGACGGTTCGCAGCCTATTAATTGAGGCCGTGAAGCGTTGCTTGGTCGGGAACGTGGAGCCGCTAGTCTGGCTGTCAGGCGGTTTGGACTCCTCCCTCATCGCAGCGATCATGACTCACGAAATAGGGTGTGCTCCGTCCACACTTGCGGTGGGCTTCGACGATGATGGTGGCGAATCAGGTTCGGAGTTCTTCTATTCCCGACAGGCGGCTGCCGTATGCAGGAGCCGACATGAGGAGATAGACATCCCTACCGATGATGTTCTCGCGCAGTTGTACGAGTGCATGGAGAGCGCCAACGAGCCAATGACGAGCAACGACCACGTCGGGCACTACCTGTTGGCCCGGGCGTCGGCGGCGAGGCGATGGAAGTGCTCACTTACGGGTCTTGGCGGCGATGAGTTCTGGTATGGCTATCGCTGGCAGAGCGAGAACTTCGCCAGCAGCTGCAATGATATCGAGATGTTTCTCTCCACGTTCAGGGAATGCAGTCATGGTGAGATCAGGCAAGTGCTTTGTGAGAAGTACTGCCTCGACGACCACACCCTCACCACCGTTGCCAAGTACTATAACTCCCTGGTAGGCAACGCCTTTGACAAGAGCGTCTGCATTGATATCGGCTGGATCATGCCGGAGGATCCGGTCAAACGTGCAGACAGCTCAGGGATGCGTCATGCTGTGGAAGTGCGAGCGCCATTCCTAGACGTCGCACTTGCGGACTACAGCCTGTCCTTGCCGGCTGAGTTGAAGCTGAAGCAGGGCATCGGCAAATACCTGTTGAAGAAGGTGGCTGAGAAGTATTTTGAACGGGAGTTCGTCTACCGGCCCAAAGGCCACTTCAGTGTGCCGGCGGTCAAACACACGACAGGATCGGTGTTGGAGTTCAGTCGGAGCATCTTGCTGGACGCTCGCTGCTTTGATCGAGGCATAATCAGACCGGATGCTCTTCACAGGGCGGCCCGCAGGAGGCCACATGTGACGCAGATGGGCGGCAACCAGATCTGGCAGCTGGTCTGCCTGGAAATATGGATGCGACAGTTTGACTGATCCGGAGACGAGGAAGCAATGGAGCAACTGCGTTACTGACAACATGCCATATCGAGACACATGCATCGCGGTGCTTGGCCTGAGCAGTCCTGGCGTGAGCGCTGCCGCCCGCGCCTTGGGAGTCGAAGTCGTCGAACCTGCATATGAAGGATATGAGCAAGCCGTTCTGTCCGTAGCCTCGCGCGTGGAAGTCGTTGTCATTCGCTCGCCCTACGAGTTGAGGACGAAACTCATCTCAGCATGTCCGCGGCTCGCGACGATCATCCGGGCCGGCACCGGCGTGGACAATATCGATATGGACAGCGTGCGGGAACGGGGAATCGAGGTGGTGACCACGCCGGTGTCGGCTCCAGCAGTGGCGGAATTGGCTATCGGGCTGGCGCTCTCTGTCATCCGTCAAATCCCGGCTATGAATAGCGGCATACGGTGTGGCGCGTGGCTCAAGTGGCAGGCGAAAGGTAGCGAACTTGGCGGCAAGACCATTGGTATTGTAGGTATGGGCGATGTTGGGCAGCGCACTGCGAAACTGGCGGGTGCGTTTGGGATGACGGTGCTTGGATATAATGGTCCTCGTCCGCCGCGCGTGATACCCGGAGTCCGTCATGAAGCCATGCCCGTGTCGCTTCGCGACCTTCTGATGCGGTCAAACCTGCTGATGATTTCGTGTAGGCTGACGCCCTCAACAAACCGAATGATCGGGGCCTCGGAACTGGCGCTTCTGCCGCGAGGAGCTGTTGTGGTCAATGTCGCCAGGGGCGACGTACTGGTGAGCGATGCGCTGGTGCGGTCTCTGAATGAGGGGCACTTGGCAGGTGCGGGGCTGGACACCGTCTTTGGGGAGCCAGACATACCGGATGACCTGCGCAAGCATCCACAGATCGTGGTGACCCCGCATATTGGAGCGCAAACGCGCGAGACCCAGGACCGGATAAGCAAGGCGGTCAAGGAGCATCTGCTCCATCGTTTGCCGACGTGAGTCAGCGGAGAGCTCCCAAGGTATGCGATGGAGCATGGACCCCATGTATGATAGGACGGCCCTAGCTTTTGGCATGGATCCGGACGAGCCTGCGACGCATGGAATCGTCAAGCCTCGGGGCCCGGATGATCCCGTTCAGATCATTCTCAAGGTCAGCGGCAATTCGTGCAATCTACGTTGTCAGTACTGTTATGAGCGGGCGCGCCTATCAAGCTCGAGCGACCATATGCTCGCCGGGACTCTCCGTGAGTTCTTGAGCAGGCTGGGGGATAGGTCCCTTTCGGTGCAATTGCACGGAGGCGAGCCATTGATGTTGGGCATGCCGCGCATGGCCGAGCTCATGGACGAACTCCGTAGGTATCCTGGCGAAGTGCGGCTGATTATCCAGACAAACGGATTGCTGCTGTCGGAGGAGTGGCTGCGTTTTCTTGACCGCGCCTGGCCCGATATCGAGATCGGACTCAGTGTTGACGGGCGGGGTGAGGCCAATGGCTATCGTGTGGATCATTCGGGGCGTGCAACCGATGAAGGTGTCATGGCCGCTCTGCGGCTTTGCGAGGATTTTGGGCGGGAGATCGGAATCATCGCGGTCGTTCACCGGCGCACATGCGGGCGCGAGTGTCAGATGCTGGAATTCTTTGCTGAATACGGGTGCGTCCGGGTCGTCCAACTCATACATGGTTTCGAGGCCCAGGAAGAACGGTCGAACCCAGCCAGTCTCGCAGCCGCGGAAGTCAGCAATTGGAGCGTCACGCCCGCAGAGTATGCGGAAACCGTAGTGGCGTTGACCAAGGGATGGGCCGAGATGGGGCTATACGAACGATTCCTGCTCGAGCCGATCTACAGCATAGTTCGCGTTCTTCTTGGAAGGTCTCCCATCTTGTGCCATTACAGTGATCGCAAGTGCCAGCACATCACCACGCTGTACCCTGACGGGCGGGTCGGGCGCTGTGATGAGTTGCCCGAGGCTCTATCGTGGATGGGCCATCAGGCGCAGATTGGGCCACAGGGCGGGGCCGCGCCGCCGGCAACCGAGGCCTTCGCGACGGCGGTGCGCGAGCTGGCCGAGCAGTGTGCGGGGTGTCGCTGGCTCAGTTGCTGTCGAGGCGGTTGTATTGCCGCACGGTGGCGGCTTGCAGCTTCAGGCAGGGCGAGTGAGTACTGTGACGCTCAGAAGAGAATGATCGAGTTCGTAGCTGAGCAAATCGGCGTCATAGGGCAGCTGACTTCCAGTGAAGGCGACCACCACGAATGATGGAAGATCAAGAGGTGATTTTGATAGATGGAGAGGCGGCGACCGGGAAGATGGTTCTGAGGAGTCTTCTGGACGGCCACTCCCGGCTGTCGGTGCTGCCCGTGCATGATCAGATCATCGATGTCCTGTGTGAACCTCTACATGGGCGAGACTGGCTGGCTGAGCGGGACCGGTTCCACCTACGGCAACGACTGGCGCGTTCGGGTTACTACAGACTTGAGGAAGCCAGCTTCGACAAGGGGGTGACGCATCTGCTGTCATCACGCGAAGTCCTCCGGAACAGTGTGCTTCTGGACTTCGGTCGAATGGACTCCCTATGGATTGGGCGGCTCAACAGGGAGGCCCGGTGGAGGCCCGACCTGATCTTGTGGCACATTCACCGGGCTTTTTGGGGGTGTTCAACTCCCAGCCGAGCGATTCCGCCCACGCCAATGGCGCCTGTCAGCGTCGGCCTGGGCCACCCGGGCACAGTCGGGGCGTTCCTGCAAATGTGTCCGCGCGGTAAGGTACTGTACATGACGCGCGACCCCGAGAGCGTCGCCGCGTCCCGAGTCGGTCGCAAGATTGTCCATGGTGATGTCAAGTCCGAGGCTGTGTCCGTGACGCAGCTGCTTAAGAGAAACAAACCTCGCAAGATCAGGGATCGCCAACGGCGCGCGGCAAAACTGGCAAGCGAGTTTCCGAAGCGAGCCGCGGTCCTTGATCTTCATGAGTTGGTGGAGAACACCGAGCAGGTGATGCGACGGGTAGCCTGTTTCCTGGAGGTACCATTCGAGGAGGCGCTTCTTGTCCCGATGATGCTTGGCCAACCCGTGAAGTCTGACCTCGGCCAGACGTATCTAAGCCGCATTCACGACGTGCCGCAGGAGCTTCTGACGCTACAAGAGCGTTTGATGATCCAACTGGACATAGGAGAGAAGCGCTTGTTCAGCATACAAGCAATGGTTCATCCAGGCGCTGTATTACGGTTGTTGTTCGTAAAGGCGAGTCGCGGCATCAAGCGCCTTACAGTTGGCCTTCTAGAACACCTTGCAGGTAGAGTTCAGGAGAATTCATGATATCGGACATGCATCATGTATCTGGAAAAGGTATCCTCGTGAAGGAAGGCAGAATCCTGCTGATCAAGTACTTCGAGGAAGAAGTGGGCGTCCATTACAATATTCCGGGTGGCCAGCAGCATCCCAATGAGACGATAATCGAAACGGTCAAGCGCAAGATGCACGAAGAGGCCGGGGCGCTGGTTCAGGTAGAAAGGTTCATGTTCATGTACGAGTATATCGGCAAGAACCACAGCAATTCCATGGGCGACAAACACAGCGTCTCTCTTATCTTTGAATGCGCTCTGTCGCCTGGGTCTCAGCCTAGCATGGCCAAGTGCACCGCGCCTGACATACTGAGGCAAATCGGCGTCTGCTGGGTCCCGTTTGCGGAGCTGGAGGAGGTCCTGCTTTTTCCGCATATGGCAAGACAGATTGTGACGGCGGTGACGTCTCTGGATATGCTTCCTGACCGTTATATTGGAGACATTGACTGATGTGCAAGGTTGTGTCTATACTAATCGCTTTCGCCAATTTGTGGCGGCGGGACGCCAACATGCCGCAGAAACCCATGCACGAGGATGGGCGCTGATGACCGATCGAGCGATTGAGGACGCATGGATGTCGATGGCGACAGGCCTGCATATCCACAGACATTTTCTGGAAGTCCAATCACGGTTTGAAGAGCGATATGCCCGGCCTCTGCGTGAACGGTTGCAGAAGTCTATACGGACGGCGGCGCCAGGACTGTCCGAGCGTTTTGTATCAACGGCGCCCATTGGGATGCTAGAACATGCTTGCCGACAGTCGGCGGCATCGTTTGTCGACAAGCTAGCCTATATGCCGTCGTTCGTGGAAATGGCCGCCTCTGTCGGAAGGAAGTCTGTCCTAATCGTGGCCGAAGACGACTGTATCAGCCTTGGAGCGGAGCACGGGATTATCGACCTGTCGCGAATGCCCGACATCGCCACCCGTTTGAATGCCGACATGCATGAGGCTGTCGTCGCCGTGCTCGACGTAACTCAGTTCGAATTCCTTGTCGAATTGAATGTTGACGTCATCGTGCATGGCGCTAAGGATGTCGATAATACCGGACCCGGCATGGGCAAGGGCGCCGTGCTTATTGGAAGCGTCGAGTTGAACAAGCATCTTTCTCCAACTAGGTACGCACAACAACTCTTGTTGGCCGTAGCGGCTCAATGGTG
>SDBT01013659.1_pt1 | contig 13000 bp, 13 predicted proteins | sample 2277101 | NCBI WGS metagenome assembly SDBT01 (sample SAMN10404973, study PRJNA504765) | marine sediment metagenome | isolation source: marine sediment core GS10_PC15, 103 cmbsf | place: Arctic Ocean: Southern Knipovich Ridge | collected 2010 | reverse complement strand
GCAGTAAATAAGATCTGAACTAAAAAATTGATCATGCCATTGATACAGGTAAAAATGTCAAAGGTAATGGCAGCGGTTGACAAACAAACTTATTGGGATCTAGCTAAGGCTGGTAAGCTCTGTGATCTAACCTTGGTCGAAAAGACCGCAGATGGTCAATCTAAAGAGCACCATGTGCACAAGTTGGTGATGTACGCTGAATCACCTTATTTCAGGACATTCTTCGATCAAGACATGCGAGATAAGAACACTGACCGTGTGACTATTGAGACTGAATCTACTGAATTAGGACTGTTGAAAATAGTGATCGAGGCTATGTACGCCAAGTCAGGCCGTGCGGAACAACTGTACTACACCTATACTGGTGAACATGACATATGTGAAACAATGTACTTGTACATGCTCTGTAGTTATCTCGGATTAGAGGAGCACATCAGTTATCTTCAAACTGCTATTAAAGAGTTTGTCAGCATTGGTGATCTTACAATGTGGTGGCGTGAACGACAAGAGGTCCAATTGGTTGTACCTCCTGGAGTTGAAACAATGGTTCAACGACACTTACAGGCAAGCCTCAAGTATATTGGAGCAATAAATGAGGCCTACATTTCGGTACAAGCGCTGCTAAACTTGTGGCCTAATATTGATGATCCAGTGAGCAAGTCTGTGCGCGAGTTCCTGAGCAATCTTGGTGAGGTTGCTGAAGAAATCAGCAAAGATAATGATAATCCTAATCAGTGGATCGAAGATGACGACGAAATGGAAGTTCTCCCCGAGTCTATTGATCATCCTGAACTGCACCCGTACGACTTGGAGAATAATCGGTGGATCGATCCTGAAAGCAATTTTATTTTTACTCAGGGTACAGAGAAGAAGTGGTATGTGACTAGTAAGCTAGATGAACAGACACAGTTTGCTGCAGATCTGACTGTCGAAGATAGGACTTTTGCTCGTAGATTAGGATGGAAGACAATTGAGGTAGGGCACGATACCTCAATCGGATACATCCTGTTTTCTAGAGCCAAGCGGGCATCCATAAAGGAGGACAACCCTGTCTTTAGGTTTACTGATGTTCGCAAGCGTATTCGCGAGATGTGGGACGTACTCAGCGACCATGAAAAGATGCGTTGGAATGCCAAGGCTGCTAGACAGAACGATGATGTTCAGGAATTAGAAGAGGTCGATTAATTCCTTTTACTGGTCCTTATAGGACTACTAAAAGAATTAAACTGATTATTCGATCCGCAAATTTTGTTGATAATTAGTAACTATGGATGACTCACAGTTAATTGATCACTTTTGTGACACACTAGATGCTACTTATCTTAAAAATTTGTCCCCTGATGCTGCTGATCTAATGATCCAGCTGTCGGTGGTTGGTATGAAAAAGGGACAAAAGAAATATATAGCAAAAAAGATTTTATATTTTTTCGGCTTGGACCAAAATGGTCAACCGTTGCCGCCGCCAAAAAAGTACCCACGCAAACATGCTGAGGACACACTGTCTGCTTTTTCTACTGCCTTGACTGGTGCGCGAGTAGGAGACATTATAGTTGGCAAATCGAATGCTAGTCGTGGTGCAATCATGCGTATCCACGATCGACCAGTGTATCCACAAACCAAGAGTGTTGCTCGTGTTGCTTCGTATCCTGACTTGTGGGCACATTACATGGTCAAATTGGGTGGCGTGCCTTTTTTCGCCGGTATGACAGTGGAGGAACGTGAACACTGGATCACTATTAATCAAGACCCTAGTGATATTTCTATTGGTGAAGCTGGAGAACGTGTTGAACTCTTACAGCCAGGCACTAGTGATTTTGTGAACAAGCTTGCTGAAGAAGACTTGGAATTATTACTTAATGGCAATCCTGACGACAAGGATGGGTTCTGGACATCTGAAGAGATTGAAGCAATGTTTCCTGCCAAACCAGGGAGCAAAGCTCGCAAACACACTTTAATCATGTTCCGTGGCATGTGGAGATTAGCCACTGATCATAAAGTTGTGAAAGACTTTGACAAGATGACTATTGACGTTGATCAAGGCATTGCTATGGACGGTTCGGAGACTAGTGAAATAATTTACGTTCTAGACGATTTGACCAAAAAGTACGTCCAAAAAGCAGCCAAGTGGGTCAGACCGGCTGGGAAAAAGGCCGTACAAGAAGTTGGCTTTATGGTCTCCAAGGATACTGAAGCAATTACTGACAAGATGCTGGATGGACTAATTGCCGAGTTTGGTGAATGGTCGAAAGCGGACATTAAAGTTGTCCGCTATGCAATGCGCAAGTTTACTGGTGCTGCTTACAAATCTCTACTCCAAAAGCTGATCCGCTTTACTGCCAAAATAGTAGAGATCAATGGACAAGAGTACCCTACTGAACTGGTGTTGTTAGTAACCGTTGGCGAATTAGTAAAGTATCCAGGTTCCTTTGTCCCCGACATTCAGCGCTATGTTACTGGGTTAGAGTCATTGGCTAAGCGGCTAGCAGTAACAATCTTTGAAGACAGCTCTTTGGATGAAAAGCACGGTCTGTTAAGCATGCTCAGCGGAGCACTGGTGGCTCAACGGATAAAAACTTGGAGTCCGACTCGTGAACTATTACTACAGTGGATGCATTATGCACTACAAGCACTAGCTAACGGACATTCATATGATTGGGATTGGAAGTCAGCAATGTCTCAAGAACCCTACGTCCTTGACAGCGACAATACCACTCTTGAAAACTGTTCTGCACTACTTGACGAGCTCAAGAGCTTTCATAGTGACTTGGCGATGGTTCGCAGCATTGCAGATAAGGATGCAGAGGGGGAACTGGGTTACATTCCCCCTCCAGGAGAAACTATGAATCATCCTGCGGTAATGCCATTTATTCACTGTGTAGACCAGCACTGGGCTCCGAATATTGTGTACTTTTTCGATCCAGATGTTGCTAGAGAAGCTATGAAGGGTAGCCCTTCAGGAGCTCCCTTCAAGCGCATGCTATGGAAAATCTTCAAGGAGGTCACTGGGGTGAATCCACGCCGCAGCTACACCTACGATTTTGACACCTTTGAGAAGCAACCCTTTGTCAAGGAGACCAGAAAAGCACAACAATTAGTAATGATTGCCAAGCAAGAAGAACACCGACAACGGCCGAAAGTGAAAGGGAAAAACCATCAAGTTACCTTTACACTAGATACTGGATGGTTAGCTGGTATGGTAGGGGCGCTAGAGATTAAGGGGACGCCATTAGCTTTGGTGACGTTGCGATCTGACGATCCTCTGCAATTGGTGGTTATTCGCCGGCCTTCGCGAGATATGAAGGACTCTAATCTTAGCCCAAAGCGTCATGAACAGGCAGTAAGGATGGCAAAGGATATTCTCAAAGAGGGCGTGCCTCTAAACAAAACCCAACCTCCATCACCACTCTTTGTTGGCGCCAAGGCATACCTCGTAGAAAACTCTGACAACCCTGACGAGAATTATTATGTAATTGAGACTGCAGACGGGGAAAGCATTACTTGGGACGAAGCACGCGAACTAGCGTTTTCGGTTCCCTTTCATCCTAAACTCAAATATTCTCCTGCTGCAGCATTGATAGACACTGGTGAAGGAATTGAGGTTGATGCTGACGCAGCCTTGGAGGAACTCGTTGCAGAGACCTCTGCCGAAGTTCTACGTAGAGCAGTAATGTACTTGTCTACATTTAGACCACGACTAGAACTAAACCGTGTTTCGAGAGATGGTGGTGGAACGTATCATGCAGTAGTTTTTGAGGATGTTGGTGCATTACACTTTATTCTCCGTCTGTCTATGTTGTTCCCTGCTGCAATTCGTCCAACCGAGTTCCAACCTGGTAAGTTTGACGTCCCTGTCGGTCCGGTGCTGTGGGATATTGTCAAGCAGATCAGGGAAACTATTGCTGGGACTATCTCGAAAAAGGTATCAAGTACCTGGAACAAGATTTCTATTAAAGATACTCTGAAACGCAAACCCTGGCCGCACCAGACCGATGCGCTAGCTGATATGCAACGACAACATCGTGCAGGAGGCAAAGGCCATTTTATCTGGATTCCCGTAGGACTCGGTAAAAGTATGCTTGTAATGAATTATCTAAAATGGTTGAAAGAGCAGTCCCAGCTCCCCAAACACATTATTTACACTCTACCACAATCAGCTATAAAGTCGGTGCTCCATGAGATCCAAGCTTTTGGTTTTGAGGTTGAACTATTGATCCCGTTAAAGAGTATCAAAGGTAAGAAACTACCAGAAGGAGTAACAGTTACGCAAACCTGCAAACCCAAGCCGTATACGGTGACAATGCTCGAACACGACTATCTTCGCCGCTGTGAAACAGAGCTAGCTAATATTGCACCCAACAGTATTTTTATCATTGACGAAGTCCACAAGGCGTTAAATGATACTAAACGTACCAGTGTGGCATTAGAGATCTCAAATTTGTCACGGGAGTTTATTGCTATGACTGGTACTCCGGTGATTGATTCCAAGACCTACAAACTTATTTGGTGGCTAGAACAGGTAGTGCCATTTGAGGTTAATGAGAAGAATTTTTGGGTTGCTGCTAATGGTATGATTGCTAAGAAGGCCAGCACTGGAGTGTTAGTTGATAGCGAAGAGATATTAGCACTATTTAATAACGACGAAGAGGTTGCATACACAGGGTCAGTTCCACCAGCATTAGGAGGTTTGAATACTTCACCAACTTCCCAAGACTGGCAGTATGCTACTGCGGTGTCCTATGACGCTTGCAATCGAGAGATGATTAACCAAACTGCGGCTATTCTTGGGAAGGGTCGTGGTGTGATGTTAGTTGCTAAAGATAGTAAGCACCAGGATGTTCTATATGACTTGTTGTTAGCAGGGACCAAACTAAAACCCTCGCAGATATTTGTACTCAAAGGTGGTGATAGTATCTTTTTAACTGATGAAGCGGTTAAGAGCAAGGAGGTTCCTGACTACCGAGTGGTCATTGTACCGATCCAAAAGGCTGAAGGTTACACATTGACTCACCTGAGTGCAATGGTAGCTAGTGTGTATCCGAGTAATAATGCGACGCGTGAACAAATAGAAGGACGTATTAATCGTATTGGTCAAAAGAAAAAGAAAATTCTATACCGCATAGTGCACGCTGGAATTCTCACTAGGATCTTACAGCATCATAATGACGCTAAATCTCTGAGTATGGCGTTGCAGTCGCTTGCTGAGGAAGTAAAATGATAAACTGAAGATTATTTATAGTAATAAGGATAAATCATTACTATGGATTGGTCAACTTATAAGGATTTGATAAACTTGGCGACACGAGCTGCTGAGCACTTTGCTGAACGCATTAAGCGTCGCTGGGACGGGCAGAAAAAGGTACTTCGCATGGATGTGCGTAATTGTGTTGGCATTCGTCATTTGCTTGCGGAGTGTATTGATGATTTCACCGACTCGAATCAGGATTCTGTTGCTGAGCAAGATTTCGCCGACTCTCTTAGAAACCCGAAGGGTTTCACACGAGGGGGAAGCGAAGCTTCTCTGAGTCGCAGCGAAAAGAATCAAGGTTTGTCTAAAGACAAACTTGATTTTTACATTGTTTTTGCTAGACTCCTTCGCCACAGGTTACGTATAAAGCTATGCATGATGTTAGAAGGTGTTACAGTAATGGTTGCTCGGAAGGGTACTTATTTGAAGGTATATCTCACACAAATGTCATTTTATGAGCAACGAGCATGGTTAGTCCATAATACCCGCACTGAAATCCAGCACTTTGATCTACTATGTTCATAATATGTAATAGCCAAAAAAATGAATATAGAAATGGGTCTTTAAACATTCCCAAACGATGAATATCTGGCAAAAAGTTGGTGTTATTTTTCTTAATATTGTATTGATTGCAGTTATTGTTGTATGTTCATTATACGTTGGCAATAAGTGTGATGAAAGAGAAACAGAGTGTACTATTTGGTCTGCTAATGGTGGAGACAGCTGTAAGATTAGATACAATGTTCCAAATTATACAACTGTATGTGACTATGACTCTAAGTGCAACCCCGACAAAAATATCACAATTGATTGTTATTTTGATGATGAATTAAAATTGGATATTAAATGTCCAACAACAACATGTAGAGGTAGCAATGGTGGTCAACTAGGAGCAATATTGGGACTATTATTTTCTGGAATATTTGAAGTGTTTGCTATGATTCCACTATTTAAAATGTTTTATAATTGTTGTCCAGGCTGTAAAAAGTAAGTGTTACTCACAAAATGTTGAAGATGTTTCTGATTGAATAATTATTTTCTTGAGGTAGTTTAATGAATACGAACATACACACTTTTACCATAATTGTACAGCTCGCCATTATTGCTATTTTGGTATACATGCTGTGCAATATTAACCGAAATAGTGAAGGCATATGTATCAAACAAAAGTATGGTTATGTAACTGATGTTCCTGCATCAGTCTATACTGACGCAAACATGGCTTTGGTGCATTCTACTGGTTTAGGGCAGGCTCCACTTGGCGATCCGCGTTATTGGCTACCGAACAAAAGCCCTATCACCCAAGGAATGTATGGTTTATATCAAGAAAATACTCTCCCGGTGTCAGAAGCCCAGCCATTTGATCGGAGTTCACTGCTTCCCGCTGCCGAGGCTCTTCCTGTTTACACTCAACAGCCGTTACCACCGCAATGTACCCCGCTCAATTAAATATGTCTTATTTTTGATTAATAAGACATATACAAAAATATTTATTCATTGTAATGGATACAGTACTATTATTTAAAAAAGATTTAGACCGGTACAAAACAAGTGAACTTGTTATTCTCCAACGTCACTTTGGATTACCATCGGCAGATAGGGATGATCTGGTATGGATGGTGGCTATTTATCAAGCAGAAAACAATCCTCGGGGAACAATGAGAGGAGCACCACGGAGATCGTCTGATGCTCCAACATATCCATTGTCAAAGAGTGGTAAACAATGTACTTCAATATGTAAAAGAGATTCTAATAACAACTGTTATTGTACTACGGAACCATATACTGGTTGGACAGGTACTTATAAATGGGATTATTGTAATTTACAAGATTGTGCAGCACTAGACAGACTTATGGATTGGGCGACGGGGGCGAGAAGAAGAACTGATAGAGTTATTCGCAATATTGAGGATGCTATTGCAGGTAGGTACTCACTAGATTTGACTGGTGAACAACTGACTGAACTTCCAGCAGAGATTGGACAACTCACAAACTTGGAAGAGCTGCATTTGCTTGATAACCAACTGACTGAACTTCCAGCAGAGATTGGACAACTTACAAACTTGCAAGTGCTGGCTTTGACTAAGAACCAACTGACTGAACTTCCAGCAGAGATTGGACAGCTCAGTAACTTGCAAAGGCTGTATTTGGATATTAACCAACTGACTGAACTTCCAGCAGAGATTGGACAACTCACAAACTTGGAAGAGCTGCATTTGAATCGTAACCAACTGACTGAACTTCCAGCAGAGATTGGACAACTCACAAACTTGAAAAGGCTGTATGTGGATGATAATCCGTTACCAGATGATGCTCTTAGAACAATAGAGGAGTTACAGATGCAGTGGAGAGAGATACCGCATACAAAGTCAGCAAGAAAAAGATAAGAGCTCCTTTCGTCTCATATAATTAAAGGTAATCAACTATAGGAACCAAATGGTTCCTATAATTATATCCTGATGTAGCATATGGTTGTTAAAAAACTCTTGTGCAAACTCATCATTCTCTCCACGTGCAGCATTTTGAGAGTTTCATTGTTGTTTCTGATCTGGTCACAAGAAGAGACACAATATATCACCATTTGATGTGCAGAGCATAGTAATCGTAGAAGTGTCCAATGTATTTGCTCTGGCATGTGTCCCTTGAATAATAGCCGGAACTATGGACGTATATCCAAGTCCATTGGTATTCGACATCATAGCCTTGTTCTCTGAGCTTTGGAATTACTTTATCCCCAATTGTTTTCCGATGATCCTCATTCAGAGTGATGTAGTCGTTCTCATGACATTTCGTAGAAAGTTGTTGGTAAATGAATTCAGAATTACCCATCGCGATCTGTTCTCTGATCTCCTTCATGATGCTCTGGAACACATTATCTATCTTGTCTTCCATTGTTTTGTTTAGTTCCATCGCGGCCTGATTGGCAGAGAGACCCGTATCGCTCTCGTCGGCTGATGCCGGATCGGCCCAACTCTGTGCTGACAACAGAGTCAGCAGAATTAGAGACCAGACACACAGATCTATGCGCATTGCGTAACTAGTCTAAATTGTCGTCTAACAATTTTTCATTTATTAATTTTCAATTTTTAATAAATATAGATTTTCAGCTTTGGATAGTCACTATACCATCCACAACATTAATTTTACCATCTCGGTACAACCCTAACGCTTCAATCAACATCTCTTGCTCTACACCTTGGACCCGAGTCTTGAGAGTGTCTACAGTATCGCCGTCTAGTACTGGTACCGCTTTCTGCATGATGATTGGGCCAGTATCAGCCCCCTGATCGATAAAGATCAACGATACCCCAGTTAACTTACATCCACGTGCAAGGACCTCAGCATGGACGTTACGATCCATTCCTCCTGTGTACGCTGGTAACAAACTGGGGTGGATATTCATGACCTGGTTTTTCCAGCGCTCCACAAACTGTTCACTCATTAGCTTCATATACCCGATTAATAGTACTAGATCTACGTTGTATTCTTCAAGCAAATCTGTTATCTGGCGGTCATACTCTACACGCGAGAGACCCTTTGGATCTAGAAATATAGCCTGTAAATTATTGCGCTGAGCTCTTTCAAGGATGCCACTATCTTCCTTGTTACTTAATACAAACTGTATACTAACGTCAGGTAATGTTCCGTTGTTAATAGCATCAATTATACCCTGCAAGTCAGTACCCCTCGTACTGCCAAATACTGCAATCTTCATTATCTTTCAGGACTCTTATTCCTAAATAATCTTGTTAGTATAATAATGGACAACGATATAATTATAATACTAGCTTGTATTGCTTTGGCCTTAATCTTAATCTACATGATAAGAGGTAGTAAAGAAGGATTTGGATTTCCGTTCCACTCTTTGACACAAACCCCACAACCGCCAAATGTAATTACGAGTATGCCCGCTCCCTACTGTACTAACAATCTGGGACAACCAGTGCCATGTCCGGTCCCGTGCCAAAAAGTATGCAAGACTTGTCAATATGACTTTCCGGTACCAGTCTTTGGTCATGAAGAAGGGGCATATTCCCCGAGTAAGTGGTGTCCTGGACCACCATTATGTTAAAAATTAAAGAATTTATCCGGTTATATAGTAATGAGTTCCGCTACTAGAAAAGTTATATTTTACTATACTTAATCGTATAGTTTTACTCCTAATTCAAGATGACACAAACGAAAATGAATTTCATTTAAGCTCAAGCGATTGGAGATACTTTTCTTCTAAGGGCAAGTAGCTTACCCTACTAAGTAATTATCTTAGTAAATTGGATCGAAAAACCCAAAATGTTTTAAGGCTATATTTCTAGCTCCATTTATATCTCTGTCTATTTCAAACGAACATAATCTGTTTGGCTGTGGACATTTGAATGTTTTACTACTTCCAAGGTTATAATGAACCTTAGAACAACCCCCACAGGTTTTGGATGTCCAGGCTTCATTCACAACTCTAACCTCTGCCCCGTATTCTTCAGCTTTAGCTTTTAATCTTTGTCTGAAGAGGTAGTGACTTAACATATATGCAACGGTCTTAACTGACTTGTTTAATGCTCGTTTCTTACTAACAATTCCTTTGGTACTCATACTTCCCAGTAGAATTGTATCATAGTTTGTAACGAGTTTAAGGGAAGTCTTCCAATGAAGATCATCGCGTATATTTTGAATTCGTTTATAACGCTTGTTTGCAAACCGTTTATACCATCTCCTATTTTTAGGATCATTTTCATTTTCTTTTAGGTTCTCTATCTTCTTTATCAACCCCTTTATTTTTTTAGGCTGCTCTGTTCCAAATTCATCAAACCCATAGGGACTATAAAGAGTTTGGAAAGTTCTAATTCCAGGATCGAGAGAGCACCATTCTTTTCTCCCAGCACATACTTTAGTTGTTCTATCAATAGGAACATACAGAGTTAGTTTTCCTGTAAATTTACAGTATTGCAGACGAGAGTCGTGAGAAATTCCTTTAATCGAATACGAACTTTCTATAAATTTACCGAGAGCTCTAACAGCAAAGCTGTTATATGTTTTGCTAAAACAACTTGATTCTAATACTATAGTCTCCTTTGGAGATGTTGCTTTCTTTGCTCTCACCCGAAAGAATTTAATCTTCTTCCTTTTGAGTAATGTAAAAGCTGTTTTGTAAGCTTTACAAACATCTCTGATAGCATTATCAAGTGTATGGGTGGGTATCTTTGAATTTTTGATTTTAAGTTTTTCGTTTTGTGTAAATGAATCTTTTACTAGCTTGCGTAATGTATAAAAACTGTATGTTTTCTTAGAATTAGCTTCAAATTGGTTCCTTTGTCGTATAAACTTTATAGTTTTATTATAACACCATCTGTAAATTGAAAACCATTTTTGAATTATGAGTCGTTGGTTATGCGACAATTTTATACCAACTCTTTTACATCGGAGCAACTCGTTTGAAGTATCTTCGACTATAACAATCTTACCATTATCATCATATAGATCAACCTTTTTGTATGGAAATTTATGAACATCGGAGCTCATAGTAAATATTAACTTAATATTATATTTTTATCCTTTAAATTAATTTAGTTCAAAACGATATAAAGCGTTGTTTAATATATTAGTACAATATGTCGACGTATTATAAACTTGGCGAAGCTTCCAAGCTTTCAGGTTTATGTAAACAAACCATAGCCAAATATGCTAAAACTGGTAAAATTAAGTTTATACAACTTCCAGGAGGAAAGCAAAAAAAGTACGATATCTCTACACTCGTACCCAAAGTAGAACCGGAAGAATTGTCGGAAGACACCGGGGAAGATCTCAAAAGGGTTTGTTATTGTAGGGTTTCTACTCATGGACAGAGAGATGATTTAAACAGGCAGATTAAATTTATGTCAGACAAATATCCAGAGTATGAAATCGTTAGTGATGTAGGAAGTGGAATTAACTTCAAACGGAAAGGTCTAAACAAAATAATAGATTACGCCATTCAAGGAACATTGGAAACTTTAATAGTAGCTTACAAAGACAGACTGTGTAGAATCGGTTATGATCTTATTGAACACATCTTAGTTTCATATTCAAACACAGAGATAATTGTTGATTCTCGCAAAGAAGAAACTATAAATGATGAGATTGCTAATGATATACTTCAAATAATAACTGTCTATAGTGCTAAGATTAACGGAATGAGGAGTTACAGTCTAAGAAAAACAAAAATCATGTAATTTGTCGTGTTTGTGTTAATTTCTTATATAAGAAATTAACATGTTTTAATAGTTTATATTGTGGTCTGGTAATGAGTTCCCATATAACAAGCATTCTTAATACCCGTAATAGGGACTATCGCCAGTGGATCGATGAACAGTTAAAGGTGCTCCGTACACGAGACCCTTTTAAAGATCAAATATGCACCATTGACTATTATAATTGTTTGAATCTGATCAGAGTTGTTGCCAAAGGAGGTGGTAGTAAGATTATCGAAGCTCGCTTTGTCCCCGGCGAAAGATGTCAGACCATGTTCAACGTTTCTCCAACATATAGCTTGGCTGTAAAGCTCTGTTTTTCTGATATACTGGGTCAATTAGCTTGTCGAGCCGTAGCCGATGAGATCCGACACATGTTGTTATATTCCAAACTGTTTGCTGAAAAGATTTGCAACAACTTTTTATACTGCATTGGATATGGTGTTAACTGCTGTTTATTGGTATCAGATGAAGATCTAGAGGTCGAATCACATAAAGATCTTAAAAATTAGCATATTATCAAGGATCTAGAGTATGATATTGAAGATTATTTTGCGGAACAGGCTGAAGAGGGGTGTGATACCTTTATTCTCATGAATTTACTTACCGGCCCTGATCTTCAACATGCGCATGACAAAGATACCAAGTTTACATTGTCTGCGCGACAAACCTTTGAGTACATCTATTCACTACTTTGCTCAGTAATCTTTTTTCAAGGCATTCCTTCAGATCGTCATCTGGACAATCTCATGTTTGATCGTACCGGTAAAAAGGTAGTGATCACCATTGGTGGTCGGAATTTATACTTTAAAACCACCACTTCCCTCGTACACATTGATTATCAGGTCCTTAGTGATAAAACCGACCTACAGTGGGGAGATGCCACTCTCTCACAACACCTCGATCCTAAATACGCTGACTCTATCAAGGAGATACTGTCTGCCAACAGTGGTCCAGTCCGGAAAGTAGAGGCTCTTGCGGAACTATTCAAGGACTTTGATACTGATCTTGACAAGGTAGACGAGAATGCTACGTTCTTGAAATTCTCCTCTACACTAGGAGACTAACACCTGCACAGTTATTTAAGGTTATATAATTAATATCTTCCCTAATATTAATGACAACTACTAATGATTTATGTTCAAGTTTAGGTTTGACTGATATTGAAAAAATAATTTGTGAATCATTAGAAAAAGATCCTCTAACAGCAAATCTTTTGTATAAATTATTCTTACGTTTAGAACCTAAATTGCCGGTTATAACCAATGGGATTGAAGGTATTATTAAAAATAATGCTATTCGAATTGCTTTACGGAATGCTATTATGCAACAGCTACCATGGTTAATCGGTTTTTTCTTAATTATTCTTACTTTACTATTCACTAAAACTATCTCAATTTACGCTTTTGGTATGTTATTTATAGCTGCAATAGTTATAACTATTGTAATAACTGGATTAAATCTATATTTGAATATGCAAGGCATAGAAAAAATAATAAGAGAACTAAAATCAAAATTGAGATCTAATATGGAT
>SDBT01013658.1_pt1 | contig 13001 bp, 16 predicted proteins | sample 2277101 | NCBI WGS metagenome assembly SDBT01 (sample SAMN10404973, study PRJNA504765) | marine sediment metagenome | isolation source: marine sediment core GS10_PC15, 103 cmbsf | place: Arctic Ocean: Southern Knipovich Ridge | collected 2010 | reverse complement strand
TATCAACGTCCATTCTTGTTGATGCAAATTGGTCAAACACCCCTGGCCATATTTTATAATATGGACAACCTGATTTTAACCACCAATGTTCTGATGTTAAAGATTGGGCCTCCATTCGATAGTCAATGCCATCTGTGTTATATTTATCATCTTTCATAGAAATAGCATAAGCAATATATTCTGCATAAAATTCATTCCAAGATATTTTCTTATAATCGTCCTTGGCGAATTTTTTCAATGCTCTCCACATTATAAACGGTTCATGAAACTTCATTTTAACTCCCCTTCTTTGACATATGTTTTTTCATTCCATTTTTATAAAGAATAGAATCACAAAGCATTGTTAACATTTCAGGTTCAGTTGTCCCCTTCATCTCAGTTCCACCTTTAAGATGTAGCCAATTTCTAACAAGAGTCATAGGATCGATTGGTGGAGGATTTTTTGCCAATCTACCATTAATTGATACGATGTCCCAATCTGCTCCTGTAACATTATCTTTATCTTCTAAAAGAACTTCTTTCTGATAAAGAACAATATCTACATAGTTACAAGGAATCTTAGGTTCTAAGATTCTAACTTGAAATTTTGCGGGTTCATGCTCTCTGCCAGGAACTCTTGCCCACTGAGCATCTAACTTCATGCCCTCGAACATAGGGTATGCATCAAATGTAAGAAATTTCTTAGCATCTTTCTTATCCATCTGAACAAGGATAACACCTTCACGATAACCTTCTGTTAAATTGCCTTTACTCATTTCCTCTTTTGTAAGTTCAATAAGATCTTCCCACTCACCATTAAAGTGGGTAAACGTAGAATGTTCGCTCTGCCTTTTAACAAACTCACTAACTCCAACTGTTACTGTCTTTTGCTTCATTCTTAAACCCTCCAATATTTTTGGACTGATAGCTGCAACTCCTGCTGGTATTACAGTGCCATCATCCAACACTCCACCTGAGCAAGCTTTTTGCCATGCATCTTCTAATTCGTCCTCAAACTGTTTATTCTTCTTATCTTCTGACATTATTTTTTCTTTTTCTCTTTTTGCACCTGTATTAAAGTTAGTCCTATTTTACCACTACCCCTGCATGGAGAACCATCTACTTTTTTATATGCCGCTGCTTTTAGTTTTGCATCTCCTTCAAATATCCATCTGTTCTTTTTAAATCCATGTCTGCAAATTTTACCATTAATATTGGTAGATATCTCTCTAAAACATGTAGGACAATACTTTTTCATTTAATTCTTCTTTTATAATTCCCACATCTTTTATAAACAACTTCTTCTCCAGTCCCTGAGCAAGGTTTATCATCTTCTTGAGAAAATCTTTTAGAAGTGTTGGAACCTTGATTTATTGATTTTTTATAACGTTTAAACCCATGACGCAAGGCCTTATCATACTTCGTTGCTCGAACAGGCTCTCCACAAACAGAGCATAAACTGATAACTTTTAACGTTCTTGAATATTCTTCATTCTTTATGTTTTCCACATTCATATTATTGCCTTTTCTTTTTTATTCACTAAACATCTCCATATCTTTCTTCATAATATTTTATTGTTGTTTCAATTTCTTTCTCTGTTAAAGATTTTATAACAATAGGTTTAAAAATAGTTTTTTCCCATCCAAGAAATTGCTTAAGAATAAATTTAAAAATATTTCCTTGTTTAAAAGTAATATTAAATTTTTCGAGATCTTCTTTAGGAATCTCCATAAAACTTTTATCACCATTACTATCTGTAAGTTCAATATGGGCTATATTATCTTCAAAACGATTAATTACACAACTAAAAGATTCTTTACTATAACCAAACATTATGCTAAATCTCCTATATATTCAGTATCATAATCGTCCCAATAATGCCATTCATTTTGAGTTACAACTGTTCTAAAGATTTTTTTTCCTCTTAGCTGTCCTTTTTGAATAATAAGAACTGGACCTCTAAAAGGATTGGATTTAGTATCTCTATGTCTTAAATTATAATGTTTTCCAACTATTGGTTCGGGTAGCATATTATTCCTTAAACAACATTGGCTCATCAATTGTTTCTTGTCCAATTTCTTTTTTATTTAAAAATGAATTCTTTTTAACTTCATACTCTTTAATGTATTTAACAACTTTTTTCCAATCTTTTTCAATTATTTCTGAAAAACTAAAAAAACAAGGCATTCCATTAACTGATCTGGGACCTGCCTTATCATAATACTCATAAACATGAATTACATTATCATCTCTCATTTTTTTTCGGCGTTCTTCACTTAGAGCAATAAAAGGCATAAAGACAACTTGTAAAGAATTCATCTCATTCTCATTCATATGAAAAGTGCCAAAAACTTTATTTTCTGCAATATCAATAGCTAATTGTTTTAATTCTTTTTCATCCATTTTTTATTCCCAAGACGATATAAAACAAGTCATAGACTTACACATATGTCCTGACTCTTTGCATTTTTCATAAATAGGATTTTTCTTTTTTCTACTAATAGTAAGATTGTTACAAGCAGTTTGATGACATTTAAAACAATCCAATGTCGTTGGAAATTCTCCTAACGCTTTTTTTAATCTCTTCTTTCTGGCATTGTCGAAACTTTTTTCTCTCTTCTTGTCTCTACCATCTTTAAAATTAAACATGCATTTCTCATGTTTTCTTGCTCTATCTCTTTGTGTACTCATATTTATAAGTCCAATATATCGAAACGACTTTCTACAGGATCATCAGGTATCAAATCATCTCTACGTTTCTGTTCGGCTATTAATAGCTTCCAACGATCTTCACAATAATTTTTATGAGGTTTAAAATAACTGATAGCATTTTTCAAGTGGCTATCGGTCATTTCACTCATTTTCATTTTTATGCCACCCTTAGTGACCCAAATATCATTCTTTGCCATAATCTACTATATTTAATTTATCACTATACTAAAATAAAAATCTCATCGCCTGGAAAATTATTGTTTTCTGTAAATCACTATCTATTCACACTTTACGTAGATATGCTAATTTTCTATTTCTATTATACGAGAATAGACTGTGTATGTCAAGTGATTTATTTAAAAAGCGAAAATGTGTTAATTAAGAGGTTTGATATCTAGAACTTTTGCTGATGGAACAGAAATTTCCCATTCTCTATCTTGCAAATTGCCAAATGTAATCTGAGAAGGATTAAATTCATAGGTAATTAAATACTCTTTAGGATCGGCAGGATCTTCTCCACCAGAGAAATAATAATCTGAGACATATTCAGGGGATTTTCCTAAAAAGATTCCTTGTCCAGGCATAGAATGAATAATGCCCACTTGTATTGGTAATGTGATTCTACTATTAGCTCCTGAGACAAAAACTCCGTTCTCTTCTCTCATAACTTTATAGCATGTCATTTTTTGTTGTGCTTTTTTAAACCAATTCATTATATCTTCCATATCTCAATATGATCTAGAGAAAAAATTACACCAGGTATTTTTGTCCAATTATACCCACCACCTTGTTCATATATACTATAAGGGATATCTATGCCATAAGATTCATTGCCTCTACTGGCTATAAGCCAAGCATGATCGTCTCCATCATGACCTCCTTCTCTTACTTCGGCATTTTCTATATTTAAAGAAATAACTCCACCTATTGCTTCTGATATTTCATCACAAATGCCAGATCCACCTCCTGTTATAAAATCTTCTTCATCCCAAGCATTATATATTTCTTGCGCAGCTTGCACCATCTTTGGTCTTTCTAAAGATAATTCATATAAGAATTCTGAAACTTGTGCTTTTTTATACCAATTCATTATTAAATTCCATATAAAATTTTCTTAAACCAACTCATAGACCATCTATATTTTATAGGATCATTATCATCTGGATCAATAGATTGTTTAATGTAATAAAGACGTTCTACTTTTTTATAAGCTCTTTTAAAACGGTCCTTGACAGTAGACCATTCTCTTTCATTCGGAGTGATAGATTGTTCCAATGCTTTTACAGCATTCTTTTCTTCTTCAATTTTTTGCTCAATAAATGGCAAAAATTCTCTTCCATTCTCTCCTAATTTCTCAATAGCGTACCCTAAAGTTTCAATACCAATATCTGAATAATTATCATAATAAGTATCTCTATTGTCTTGCCATAAAGGGAGCATTTGTTTGTAAAAATTTTGAACAGTTGGAGTATCTGATTCTGTGCGGGACAAAGTACCTATTATTCTACTTAAAATTTGGTTATCATACTTAGGCAAATTTTTATAAGGAGCGTAAGGATTATCTTCTTTTGTAAAATTCATACCAAAATCAACAAGCTTTTTAATTATAGGTTCTGGAATTGGTTTAAAAACTTTAACAAGAGGAGAAAATAACCAATTTTCTACAGTATGAGCATACAAAACTCCAATACTATCTTCAGTACGTGCTCGATCTCTGATGTCAGAAGACATGTCTCTTTCTCTCATTCTTTTTTGAACATCTTCATTTATAAACATATTTGGATTATCAAGAGTATTATCGATATATTCAGCCCATTGCTGTCTCTGTTGCTCTTTTTGCTCAGGAGGTAATTTATCAAAGATACTTAATTGATCAGTATCTTTCATTTGATTAATTTCTTCATTAGAAAATAATTCTGGGAAAGCGTTAATAAATTCACCTTGTTTAGGACTAGATAGAATTTTACCTCCAAATAATATGCTTTTAATTTCCTTAAGAACTTCTACAGAATAAGTTCCTTTTGGAGCTTTTATTATTGTTCTAATAGCTTCATTTGTCATATTAGAGCGATTATCAGTTTGATTTTCTTGAACCCAAAATCTTTGTTCTTCCCATTCTTCTGTCTCTTCATTACGAAGACCCCATTCAGAATCAGGATCTTGTTCTAAAATGGCCTCTCTAGCATATTCTCCATATCTATTATCTTCTTGATTTTTCTTAGCTAAATATTCTTCTGCTTCTTCTTTTGTTTTAAATGTTTTAGATTCATCATTTACAGGAAGTTCAGACTCATAGTAATCTCCACCATAATTTTCACCATAATCTTCATCAAAATCTAAAAATAGATGATCATTAACTGACCATGTTGAATATTGAGCATCTTCTCCTTCTCCTCTTAGCCATTTAATAACGTCATCTATGTTGCTTGGACCTACAAACATTTTATCGCCAAAGGTGTCAGAATATTCTCCACCCTGTCTCTCATAAGCGCCAGGAGAAACATCTCCTTGTCTTTCATTCAACCAAGATTGAACTGATTGTTGAAAACCTTTTATTTCATTACCGTAAACAGATTTCTCTGGTATAGCAACTGATTTGCCTGATCTATTATCAAAACGTCTGATATGTATCCTCGCTAAAGGATCTTCTATTTCCGTATCATCCGCACGAATAAGGTAAGCAACGAGCCCACCATTTTGAACTTCGCAAAAAATATCTTCATGATGAATTCCTGGAGCTTCTCCACCATCTCCTAAATTCATACAAGAAGTCCATTGTCTTCCTGTAGACATTTGAGCAACATCATGAGGATCTTGAGATACTACAATCATAAAGCCAGTATCTTGTTTGGATTGATGCGTTCTATATGAAGAATTAGTAAAAGTTTCTATTAGCTCATTATAATATTTATTTGTGTCTTTTGTCTCTTCTTGCATCCTATTTTGAATAATTTGATACCTAACGGGATCTTGTTCTTGACTGATATTCTGATATTTATTTTGGATATCGTTTAAAGCTCTTTGTTTTAAATTATTAAGGACTTTTCCTATTCTCATAGTTCTATTGCCAGAAGCGCAATATCCTTTTCTATAATCTGTTATTTGATAACCTTTTTCAGCCAGCTCTGCTTCTACATACTTGTCTACTCCTTCTTGCATCTTTGTTCCCTCTGTGTAAAATGGCAAGTATGATCTATTATTATCATCAAACCATTCTTTAAATGGATATGGATTTTCTCTAGAGAGATTTTGAATATGACTTTCTTGGTCGTATGCTATTTTTTTAAACCAGCTCATCCCTATAATTCCTTTTGACTAGGTAGTTCTGAAAGCATTTGTTGTTTTTCTTCTTCTGTGTGCAACATATTCCCAGATAAATTTTTTAATATTTCCTGGGCTTTTCTATAATTTTTAACCTTTAAAAGAGTTTGTATTTTATTATAGTAAAAGGGAGACACATCTGGGTAATTATATTTTTTTCCACCATTAAAAGAAATTCCTAAATTGCCATCATGATCATAAGAAACAATAGCAATGGGAGAATATTGTTGTGCTTGTTTAAACCAATTCATTATTTGCCCTCTAACTTATCTTCCATCTTTTTTAATTCTGTATAATAACTAGGAAACTCTTCTAAATGATCTTTTGCTATATCTTTAGATAATTCTTTATCATTAGTATGTTCTAACTCAACCTCTATGCCCATATTAAGTTCTTTTTGATTGAAATCCGTATCTTTCTTATCATCTGCTAGACCTCCAGGCACTCCTTTTGCTTTTTTATACCAATTCACTATAATACTCCATTCATTATATTTTCAAGTTCTATTGATCTATTTCCTACTTGACTATACCATTTAGAATCAATCATTTCATTGGCAGCAGTGCGATAGTCTTTTCTTAACAATGCTTCTCTAAATTTTTTAAATCCAGCAAGTCTATTAGTCCCTAAATTAAAAGCCATATCAATTATTACATTTTGTATTTTTGCAGGGTGCTCATTAAAATTAGGTAAAAAAGATTGTGCTGTGACTCTTGCTTCATTTAAATCTTTTTCAAATAAAAAATAAATTTGTTCATCTGTTAAAACTTTTCCTTCTAGAATTTCTTGTCTAGATGTTCCAATATCTTTAAGTCTTTTATCTGTATCATATCTGTTTAAATTAAACCCTATTCCTATTGTTGGTATCCCCATAGTGTCGTAATAAACTTTGTTTTTTTTGCCCTCATGCCTTTCTATCATCCTTGATATTTCTTCAGAATCAGAGCCTTGAGAAGAATATTCTGTTTGTTGATCTTCTGGCTCAGGATTAGTATTATTATATTCAATAATCTTTTGCTCAATTACTTGAGGATTTTGAACATATTCATCTTGGAGATCTGCCATAGTGCTTAAGCCTAACCACCCAATAAGTCCAATAGCAGCACCCATGCCAAAACCTTTTAGTAACTCTGATAATCTATTTTTTCGTTGTGCTTTTTTATACCAATTCATTTTGTCCTTGATCTCTATTGTATAAAAAAGTAGCTGGATTATTTTCACTATAATCAACAGGAGTATATTTGTACCTTTCCATGTTGGTCATATTTTTCTCCATCTGGATCTTTGTTAAGAACATTCTTTTCAAAGTTTCTTGTTCATATGGGGGAATAAAACCATGTTTTTCTCCGTATTGTTGGAAGAATCTATCTATGTATATAAGAAGTTGTTCAGGCATTGTTTCAACTACTCTTTTTCTTCCTCCTTTTACCATAGAGTCTATATAGGTTAAAAATGACTGAAATATATTATCAGAGTCAGTTCTTTGTTTGAGATTGTTTAATTTTACTGCTCTATTAATAGTTGATGGAGTCAATCTAAAATTATATCTTTGTTCAAACTCTGCCTGAATTTGTTTATGTGTAAAATTGTAATTTAACTCTTTAGCGATTCCAGCAATCAATTGCGCTATTCTATCTCTTCTTTGAGGAATTAGTTTAGATAAATCTATTCCATTCTTAGTTATAGTCTCACGCACAAATGATGCATTAACTCCTAACACGGAAGATATTTGTTTTACATTTATGGATTTAATATTAAAATCAGCCATCATATTTTCGGCCATCTCATCATAAGTATTAAGAACATTTTTTTCGCTTATATCTCTTTGATATTCCATTTGCTCTTTTTTAGATGGATATTTTGTTTTTATAACCTTAGAAACTTCTGAAGTTGTAATCCCCAGTCGTTTGGCTATGTTTTTATTTGATACTCCTTCTTCAAATAGGTCAAAAATTTTTGATTCTGTTGAGCTAATCTCTTCTGAATTATCAAAATCTTCTTGTTCCTCATAACTTAAATCATTATACCAATCGTTAAATTTTGATTTTGTTTTGTATCGTTTTTTAGTAGCAGTTTGAGCAGCTTTAGGTAGGGCATACTGTTGTTCATTTAATGCTTGAGATGCTTGAGAAAGTTCTTCTACAGTAAACTCATAGTTTTCAGCTATTATCTTATCAATAGCCCATATTATATTTTCCATAGTTGGAATTTTTTGTGCTTTTTTATACCAATTCATATTTAGCCTTTTTATACCAGCTCTTACTAGCCCCTAATTTAGAAAAAACAAAAGGCTGTATGTCTGGAGAAATCATTTTTAATATTTGATCCTGATTATTAGGATTGTTTTTTATTTCATTCGCATAAAACTGTGCTGTAGCATCTATAATGTCAAAAGGAAGATAAGGTCTGACACTAGCAGGAACACTCTCCCAAAAATTATGATACATCCCTACATATTTAGATAAAGTCTTTGCAAAAGCCTCTCCTATCTCTGCCCCATGTTCCTGTAAAAGAGCATTTTGTGTTTCTGGAGGCAAACCTTTGAAATACCCTACATCCTCTAAAACATATTTTTTTCTACCTTCATCAACAATTGTTTGAACATTGGTTTGACCCATAACTTCATTCTTATATTCATCTGGAAAACGATTAATCCATGATGTATTGCCAGGATTACGTCTAATCTCATTAGCTAAAACATTTATAATTTCTTGACGATCAATTTTGCCATTGTTTACAAATTTTTCAACTCTTTCTAATTTAGTTAATCTTCCATAAGATGAAGCTGCTGGGAAGCTAGCGAAATCCTTAAGGACATATCCTTCTATTTCTCCTGGATTGAATAATGCTAAGATGTTTTTACCCATATGATCGATATGATCAGCATTGCTAGATATTAATTTTTCCCATTCTGCTTTTAATGGCTCAAGAGGAATTTTAGCTTTAATTTCTTCAGGAATTCTATTATCATTATAATGATATGGATCTAGATTCACATAATTAATCCATCCTGCTTCCTGCTCTTCTGGAGAAAATGCTTTTTGTATTTCAGGAGAGAACTCAGAGAATAAATTAGGATTACTATTATAAGCTCTTTTATGAATTTGAATAATTCTTCCTTGCATATCCGGTAGTTCTGCTTTAATCTCAGAAGGGATGTCATCGTAATGTTCTTGAAATTTATCAAATTTAAATAAATAAGATCCTTCTGCTGCTTTCTCTTCTATCTCTGTAAGATATCTTTCTAATTCTCTTCCATAACCAGTAGCAGCAGCTTGTCTAAATTCTGGAAATTTTTGTTTGTTTTCATCTGATAATTTAAGATAAGTTTTATGATCTTGTTGTATTTGTTTAAGGACCTCTACATAATCAGGAGAACCTTCTTCTAAATTAACATTCATTAAATAAATTTTTTGTAAATCTTTATAAAAACTACTATTTTTATAATCTAAATTGGTTGTTGATAAAAATTCTATTACTTCTTGCCAGTAAGGATCTAGATATTTTTGATTATTATCATATCCTCTAATTTCAGATACTTTATTTCCAACACAACGAATGGCAACTACAGCTTTGTCATTTTCTATGTATAAGTAAAAATCTCCTTTTGGCAAATAGGTATCTGCCATACCTCTTGCAGTACACCATCCAGTTCCTTGACTAAGATTTTTTAACCTATTAATATTTTCTTTCAACTCACCCTTATCACTTACAGATGGTCCACCCTTAATCCTAATCCATCTTCCACCTTTTTCTGTAGTTTGAACTCCTTCTTGTTTAGCTCTTTCTTTTTCAGCTTTAACTACTAATTTTCTATACTTTTTAAGAATGTTCATTTCATTAACACCCTTATTGCTAATCTCGTCCCATATGCCAGCTAATATCTCAGCATTTAATGGAGGAGAACTATTTTTTTTATCAGGAGGAGAACTATCAATAATTGGTTTTAAGACAGAATATTGAAAAGCAGGATCTTGAACATATATTTCTTCTTCGTTTAAATATTTCCACCATTCATTAAACTGTGTCGCTTTTTCATTATTTATGTCATGTATAATCATATCCCTACCACCCTGAATTTGATCAGGAGTGTAAGTTCCTCTAGGAACTCTTCCATGAGCTTCTTCTGTAGCCATTATTTCCTGAATAACATCTTTATCTGTTACTAACTCAGGATTCATAAAATTATTGTTAGAAGAATTGGGGTTTATTTTTTCGTTTAAAGTAGGAATAAGATTAGACGAAATGTATTGTTGCATATATGCATCGATATTCTTACCACTCTGTTTTGCCTTCTCTACCTCATCCCAAGGAATAGAATTTTCATATCTATGAATGAAAAACTTTACAGAAGGATTAGAGATGCTATATCGTTGAATCTTACTTTTAGCAGCAGCTATTTTAATTAAATTTGTCTTAGAATACCAACTCATTTAAAATTATTTCCTAACGTAATTAGTCAAAGTTTCTTCAATCTTATCAATGTACCTTGACAATCCTTCTCTGCTGCTTCTTTGATAAACAGCATTAAGATTGTCAGTGTATTCTTGTGTATTTAAGTTGGGAACAAGTTCTCCTAATGATTTTACATATAGTGGGATAAGAGATTCAACTTTCATTGGATTACCTCTACTGTCTCTACCTGTTGTTACGACATTTTTAGCACGTTGTGTTACTAATGGCAAAGAAGCCTTCGATTTAGGTTTAGGAGCTGCCTCTGGAATAGCAGGAGCTTCAGGAGCTGCCTCTGGAATGGCTTCAGGAGCTGCCTCTGGAAGATATTCAGGAGTTACATCTGGAATAGCTTCAGTAGTTACCTTAGGCTCCATAGCAGCTTCAGGAGTTAATTCGGGATCTAAAATAGTTTCAGGAGCGGCCTCAGGAGCAATTTCAGGAACTTTAGTCTCTCCATACTCTTGAAGTTTTCCTTGATCTACTATTTGAGGATTTTCTATAATTGTATTGTATCTTCCAGTATCTCCTTTTTTACCTCTAATATAATATTCTTCCCCTTGATTAAAATTCATAGAAGGCTCTTTTATAAATCTATTTGTCTCAGGATCTTTTCTGTAGTTATCGAATATTATATACTCTTTACCACGATTGTCTTTAAATTTGTGAAAAACCCCACCTTTCCATTTATACTCTTGAGATTTAATATGTGTAAATTTAGAAACGAAAGAATTGCCTTTTTCAACTTCTCTAATATCATCTAAAACTCCCTCACCTGGTTTGATCTCTTCTTCTATCTCTGGAACAACTTCTTCTGGATAAGGCTCTAATACAACATTATTTTCTGCAAGATACGCTTCTAACATTTCTACAGTTCTTTGAAGATTTGGGTTCCTTCCTGTTGGGTTATTTTTACCTCTTCTTTTTTTGCCAATATCAATCGTCGGCAAAATACTTAAATTAATTTTATTTTTATCATCTTCATCTGTTCCTAAACTTCCTAATCTAGATCTCCACCAATTAATTGCATCTGTAGCAATTTTTTGATCATCTAACGTGATTTTAGGAATTACATCTTTTAATCTTTCCATTCTTCTTAGATCTATATCTCTTTTTGATCCTTTGTTCTGTAGATCTATTAAATATAAATAGTTAGAAGCTGCTGAAGGCAATCTTCTAGATACACTGTCCCCGTCCGCTCCTTCTCTTAGCAATGCAATGGCAACTGTAAAGAATCTTTCAGAAGGGACAGAGCCTCTAATACCTCCTGCAACATTTTTTCTCTTAGGCTTTTTGTCCTCTTTTGTGTTTTGAGCATTGTTTTCATCAATCTCTTGACTAGTTTGCTTCCATCCCTTGATTTTCTTTTCTAATGCTTCAATTATTTTTATTTCTTCATAAGATTCTGCACAACTACCGCCTATTTGTTCTTGCTGTGGAGGATTATCTTTATCAGACATAATGTTTTCGGGTATTTCTCTAGCAGGAACTTGTTGCCAGTCAGCATCTCCAACACCATAGTTCATATCTCTTGTTATCATTAATGGCATATCTACCATATTGCCAGTTCCATCATCACCCTTATAAGTTCTTTCAGATAATTGCTCTGGAGGAACGATAGCAGCTATAAATGTTTGATTTCTAGATTGTCTCGCTTTACACTTAAAACATTGCTGAGAACTACTAAAATAGAATTTGTCATCCCATTTATATCTCTTTCCAATAGGAGTAATAGTGTTATAGTAAGGAACTTTATTCTCTGCTTGAGCAGATTCTATCGATGCTCTCAATTTAGAATTAGGAGCTTCTGTTTTTAAAAAGTATTGAATTTCTTCCTCTTTTAAGGGATGATGGTTTACTCTTGCAAAAATCTTTGCTCCCTTAGGATCTCTTCTTATCATTTTAGTAGCTTGAGTTACACCATCCGCTTCCATCTTTGGCTGACCAGCTCTTTCTCCCTTATTGTAAAATATAGGTTCTTTTATTCTCACCTGTATTTCATCAGTAGGACTAGGAAGCTTACCAGATATTTTTACTTTAACGAAATCTTCATTAGTAGGTCCATCTTTGTAATAAACAGGCTTTTGATAAGGGTCTCCTTCAAACTCAAGTTTTATCTCTGGATGGAACATGCCTCTCAGTCTTTTATTTATTGGAGCTAAATTCTTAGCTATATCAGTAACTCTTTCTACTGGAACGCTAAAGGATTCTAATATAGTAGGATTTTTATATATAGAAGATGCGTCTTCCTCTTCTTGTAAATCTTCATTATCTTGTTGCATCCTATCTTCAAAACTTTGAAGAAGATCCTGGCCTTCAGGTTCTAATGGCTCCATCTCGTTAGATGTTTCTCCCCCTTCAGATGCAATCTCTTCTTCAGCAGGAACACCCTCTACAGGTATCGTTCCAGTAGGAATCTGATCAACAACTTCAACTTCTGGCTTTCCAACCTCTGTGTCTACTATTTCTTCTATAGGAGGTTTTAAAGCTGGAGGCAGAGCAGGCTCTATAGGAGGTTTTGAAGCTGGAGGCAGAG
>SDBT01013657.1_pt1 | contig 13001 bp, 10 predicted proteins | sample 2277101 | NCBI WGS metagenome assembly SDBT01 (sample SAMN10404973, study PRJNA504765) | marine sediment metagenome | isolation source: marine sediment core GS10_PC15, 103 cmbsf | place: Arctic Ocean: Southern Knipovich Ridge | collected 2010 | reverse complement strand
GAGCTGCGAGGTGGTCATTCCGGCCGGGAGGTGTGGTTATGGGCGATGTCTATCGAAGCGTAGGCGGGGATGTGGACGAGCGCGTGGGCAGGGTGGACGAGAATGGCAACGTCTATCGCACCGATCCCCAGGATTCGGATGAGAGGGTGGGGGAGGTGAATGAAGACGGCGGCGTGTTCCGGCATGTCCCCATACTCCCCGACGAACGCCTGGGGCAGGTGGATCTGAAGACGGGTAAACTCCACCGGCAGCGGCCTCTATGGCCCGATGAGCATGTTGGCTGGGTGGATGCCAAAGGGAACGTCTATCGACGCTCGAAGGACGATGATAAACCGGACATGCGCCTGGGCAAGGTCACCGGGGGGCGCGCCTACATGGAGGGGGCGGGGGCGTTCTTCCTCTTGTTGGCCGGCGCCGACGGTTAGGGTCGTTGGGTTGGCTGATTCGCGGGGTTGGATATCCAGCTGTGGCTTCTGGGGCTCGAAGTCTCGGCCAAAATCGCGAATTTAGGTTTGTCGCAGGGCTTGTTGAGATGAATATTCAAGGCCTTGAATCATCGGGGGAAGACCACAGCTGTAAGCATGGAGTCAGACATGCCTGGCGTGAATGACGTAGCAAATCGGACAATTGGTTCTTGGCCGAAGGTTATTTGCGATCCCGTTCACAAACTTGTCGTTTTTAATGGCGGTGAGATTGATCGATTGTTATTTGATCTACTTGATTGTAGGGAGATCCAGCGCCTTCGTAGAATCAAGCAACTAGGTCTAGGTGAGTTGGTCTTTCCAGGGGCTAATCACAGTCGATTTGCACACTCAATAGGTGTAATGCACATAACGAAGTTGTTTTTAGACCGGATTGAAAAAGTAAGTAAACCTCTCAATGACGAACAGAAGAAGGTCATCCTAGCAGCAGCGCTTCTGCACGATGTCGGACACGGTCCATTCTCGCATGCTTTTGAGAAAGTAGCTAAGTACAGACACGAGGAAATGACCAAAAAAATCATAAAGGATGACACGACCGAGGTCAATCGGGTTCTAAGAAAAGATGATGAAGAACTACCGGAGCGCATAGCTGAATTTTTCCAGCAAGATCCCGCTGGAGAAGATCCCGACAGTGCGTTTGTACCCTCTTACTGCACTCACATTGTGAGCAGCCAATTTGATGCAGATCGATGCGATTATCTTCTTAGAGATAGCCATGCAACTGGGGCAGACTATGGTAGATTTGACCTTCGGTGGTTGATCGATCAGCTGTATTTTGACGAAGATCACAGCCGTATGTACTTTGGCAAAAAGGCCCTCTATGCTATGGAGCAATATCTATTCGCACGATATCATATGTATCAGGCGGTCTACTTTCACAAGACAACACGGGCGGCTGAAGTCATGCTCCGACTTGTTTTCAGACGCTACAAGGAGCTGCTTGATGCAGAAAGCACATCAGAGGAAAGAGCGAAGGTTGTTGAGGGCGTAGCACCTGCTTTGATCAAAGCCTTTACGGGGAAGGGGAAGCTAGATTTAGAGGATTTTCTTCTCCTGGATGACCACGCCATCACGGAATTCCTAAAAAGTTGTGAGAAGAGTGAGGATCCTATTCTAGCGCGCCTAGCGGGAGGTCTTCTCAATCGTCACCTCTACAAATGCGTTGATGCTACAAACGTGTGTGAGGGAAAAGTGAAACAGTTTACTGAGAGGGCAAAGAAGATAGCCAACAAATACGTCGGCGATGAGAATTATTGCCTGGTTAATGATACTATAGCGGATACGCCTTGCCCTCCCTACGATCTGAACGACCCAAAACCTGTAACACCGATCTTTCTTGATGATGGGTTCGATAACGTGGAGCAGATTTATGACATGTCTGGTCCAATCAAGGCATTGCAGAAAAAGAGAACCCTACGACGCTACTATTTCCCGGAAGAGGCGCGAGAAGAGATAGAGCCTTTGACGGCGTCCTGGAAAGGAGGCAGTGAAACATGACTACCGAGCGGTTCAGGTTGCTGGCGGCTGTTATTGCTGCGCATCCGAATGGCCGGGTGGTGGGTAGGACTCGGCTGCAAAAGATAGTCAAGCTTCTGCAGAGACTTGGTCTGCCCACTGATTACGGTTACATGCTTCACTTCTATGGGCCTTATAGCGAAGGACTTCAAGCGGAAGTTGGATTGCTTGAGATGATGGATCTTGTCGAAGAGAAGCTACAAGGCGGCAAGGATGGCCCTCAATACTATGTTATCATTGCAAAGCCCGGGGCCGAGTTGGAGGAAGTAAATCGCAAGTATAAGGGTGCAATCCGGACGATGCATGACGCTGAAACGGAGGTCTTGGAAATAGCTGCAACGTATGACGCTTTCGGAGAGATCGGGATGCCGCACGAGCAGGCGCTAGAGGCTGTCAGGCGAAAGAAAGCGAAAATATGCACAGACCAGAGAGTGCAAGAAGCGCTTGAGCTGCTTCGGGAACTAGGCTTTTCGAAAACGTAGATTACCACGAGAGCGGTGCGAGAGAATCTCGAAACTGGTTATTCATTTTATTTCGATTGCCAGCAAGGTTCTGATATGGTATGATGAGGAGAGGTCATTAGGTTGGGAGATTGCACTCCAGCGAAGGGAGGGCTGTCATGGATCAGGAGAGGGGCAGGAGACAGATACGGGTGCGTCAAGATGTGAATCGACTCCTCCGATCTCGGGACTTCTTCCTGATAGGCGTCAACGCGCTCGTATCGTTGGTCATCAGCACACTCGTGGTGGTGGTCGCTCTGCGCGCGAGTTCCGGGGAGGCTCCCGCTTCTTCCGCCGCCCCTGAGGTTGCGGTGGTCCCCGCTGCGGCGACCCAGCAGACGCAGCCGCTAGCTTTGCCGACTCCACTGGTGGAGCGGCACGTTACCTATGTGGTGAAGGAAGGAGATACGCTGTTCGGCATCGCGGCCGCTTACCGGGTATCCCTCGAGGATCTGATGCTCGCCAACGATCTGACCGATCCGGATTTCCTCACCCTGGGCCAGACGCTCATCGTCCCCATCCCTGGCACGCCCCTTGCCACGCCGACCTTGATCCCTCCCGATGCGACCGCTGACGTCGGCTCGGGGTCGATCGCCACCCCGGCGCCGCCTGAGCCGAGCCCCTCGCCTTCCCCTCCGACACCTGTGCCTCAGGAGGTGGAGGTCCAGATCATCGCCGTATTTCACTCTTCCGATCCGGCGTCCACCAGTCCCGTTGGGGAGACGGTCATCGTCCTCAATCGGGGGCTGCCGGCGAATTTCGAGGATTGGACCCTTTCCGATTCCGACGGGAACACGTTCACTTTCCCCTCTGTGGATCTCGAGACCGGGGGAAGGATAAGAGTACACTCCGCCTCGGGGGAGGATACCGAGACCGACCTCTATTGGGGGCGGTCCTCGTCGGTCTGGGATAAGGGGGACACCGCCACGGTTAGCGATCCCAATGGCGAGGTCATGAGCACGTATGAGCTCTGAGCCTGAGGGGTGCCGCCGGGGACGACCTTGGGAGCTTCGCTAGAACAGGTTACTTGACGGGCCCTAGGGGACTGCGGTCCTGCCATAAAGTTCGTTTATCACCTGCGCCAAGGCGGTCAGCCCCGAGAGCCCGCTCAGGATTCCCACGTAGCCCCCGATGCGCTTTCATGGTGGCTTCGCTTGCTAGCTGGTCCGTCTCGCCTTGTGCGGTCATGCTCTCCTTTCGGCTCCGCATTTCAAGCTGGGGCGGGCTTGGAGGTTCTCTAATCCATCAACATTCCGCCGTTGATGTCCAGGACCTCGCCGGTGATGTAGCTGGCATCGTCGCTGGCCAGGAAGGCCACCGCTCGGGCCACCTCGATCGGCTCGGCGAAGCGCCCCAATGGGATCTTGGACATCATGGTCTCGGGGTTGGGGACGCTCTTCAAGAAGTCCGTGTTGACGATGCCGGGCGCCACGGCATTGACGGTCACGTTGTAACGGGCCAGGGCGGCCGCTATGGACTTGGTCAGGCAGATCATTCCAGCCTTGGAGATCGAGTAGTGAACCCCTATCAGGACCCCTCCCGACTTGCCCGCCTGGGATGAGAAGTTGATGATGCGACCCGATCGCTGCTCTCGCATGATGGGGCCTATGACTTGGCAGCCGAAGAAGGCCCCTTTTAGGTTGACGTCCAACAGGCGGTCCCATTCCTCCTCGGTGATCTGGTCGAAGGGTTTCGATTGGCCGTATCCTGCATTGTTAACCAGGATATCTATCCGTCCGAACTTCTTCATGACCTCGCTAACTACGTTTTTCCAGTCGCTCTTCCTCGAGACGTCCAGATGGTAGCTGACCGCTCGGTTATCGATGGCTTGCACGGATTTGAGGCCCTCGGCAAGGATATCGTCGTCCACGTCGGTCAGCACCACGATAGCGCCTCGACGAGCGAACTCCTCCGCGGTGGCCAGACCTTGCCCTTTGCCCGCGCCGGTGATCAGGGCCACCTTATCGGTCAGAAGATACGTTTCCATGCGAGTCTCCTCCTCTGTTTGGTATGGTTTTACGCCCCCGGCCTGGGGATCGTTTGGAGGCCTTGAGGGCCTCGATAACCTGCTCCGCGGTCGCCGGAGGGAGACCTTTCGAAGCTAGGTTCAGGCTTGCCGAAAGTGAGAGGCGCCTTTCCGCGGCGCGCGACATGATGGGTGGAATCTCGAGCGCTTCCAGTGCCTCGCTGATGCCGGCCATCTCGCCGGATCGCCGCTCAGCGTGGACGGCGTGGGTGGTCACTAGCATCCTCACGGTTTCGGAAAAGGGACGCGAGGCCAGGGTGTCTTCAAGCGACGCCAGGACATCCTGGCTCACATCGTATTCCTGGGCTGCGAGAAGCGCCTCTATCAGAAGGCACTCCAACCCCTTCATCATCACACTGCGGCATATCTTGATGGCTGAGGCGGCTCCGACCTTGTCGCTCACGCAGCGGGGAGCCATTCCCAGGGTCGTCAGCAGCTCGGTGGCCTGTCGTGCGCGAGGTCCCGACAGGACGATGGGGACGCGGTGGCTCTGGAGGGAGACGGACCCCAGGATGCCGCCGTCCACATAGCTCACCCCGCCCCCTGGGAATTCCAGTGCGCTTCGCTCTTTCGCGGTGGGAGGCGCCGAGTTCAGATCCAGAAACAGCGACTCTTGAGGAGAGATGAGGGAGGCGACCTGGGCGGCAACCTGAGACGATACGGTGGAGTTGACCAGGGAGAAGATCAAGGAGGCACCCTCCACCGCCTCTCGCGGGCTCGTGCATGGAACGACATTGGCGCCTCGGACGCGCTCAGCTATGTCGGACGGCCAGGGATCCCGGTCGAAAAGCCGGTCGTAGACCCTGACCTGAGCCTGGCCTGCCAGATGGCGGGCGAAGGTCTCCCCCACCTGGCCGAAGCCGATCAGCCCGATCCTGAGCGCATGCGACAAGGGGCCGCCTCCTGGAAGTGTCCAACTGGAGTTGCATATTGGCACAATATCCGAGCGGTGTCAACCGGGGCCTGTTCGTTGGCAAAGGTGCCTAGGGTCTATATAATTGGAGATCTACAATCTAGCGACCAGGAGCGTGCTATGCCCCAGGATATCTGGCGATTTGAGGACCACGTCCATTTCAGCGAGAGCCCCGACGTTCAAGTGCGCAGTTGGGCCTTCGAGCGGCTGCGCGATCTCCACGGCGAGCGGGCCGTGGCCCCCATCGCCAAGCTCCTGCATGACAACGATGAGTTCATCGCCTGCATGGCGCCGGCTTTCCTGGCGGAGCGGGGAGCGGTGGAATATGCTCATGTCATTCTGAAGCGGTTCCGGGAAACTCGCGCCGAAGGGCCGGTGGCCAACGCCTGCGCCTTGGCCCTGGGCAGATTGGGTTACGAGAAGGCCGTCCCTGCTCTGGTGAACAGGCTCGGTTCCTGCGAACCCCTGGCTTTCATGGGCATAGTGGAGGCTTTGGGAAATCTGGGGGGGGAGCGGGCGCGGAAAGCGCTGGTGAATCTTGCGGAGGGTGCGAGCCGCAATGACTCGGCGGTGGCCGTCGTTTTCCAGGCGGTACTGGCGTTGGGGGACCCTGGGCTGGCGAGTTTGCTGGTGGACCGCTACCTGGAGCTGCCGGCTCCCAGCCTTGGGGGGGCGAACGAGGTCCTGGAGGTATTCGAGCGTGCGACCCACTGCCAAGCAGCGCGCGCGGCGTTCCTGGAGGGGGCGGGGGAAGGCGTCGAGGAGGCTTTTGCTCGACTGGAAGCTGAAATCGGGCGGACGCCGGGGGATCTTTTCACCCCTTCCTATTTAGTGACCTTGAAGCGGCTTTGGGAGGAGGGCAATTATTCGGGCGTGATCTCCGCGGTCGCCGATGAGGCCTCGGCTCTCTCCCAGGCGGACGGGGACCGGGAGCAGACCGAGGAGCCTCCCTCGGAAGTTCCTGCCCTCACTGTGGAGTGCGAGCGTCGCAGGGTCGCTGGCCTGACCTTGTTACGGGCCTTCGGCGAGAACGGTGAGAAGCTGAGGGGACGGGACGAGGAGCTCCTTCGGCAGGAGGCGACTTTTGCGATGGCGTGCCTCTTCCGGGTGGCGGCTGAGCAGGACTACGGCGGGATCCTGACCCGGGCTGATGATCGATCGGAAGCCCTCTTGCAGATCGTGCGCCAGGGGCCGGTAGATCTGCCCTCCGAGATCGTCGAGCAAACGGCCGCCCTGGGGGGCGAGGTGGTGAGGACCCTTTTGGAGATCATGCGGGGGGATTTCCCTCAGCGCGCCAAGGTGAGGGCGGCCTGGGCGATGAGCCTTCTGGCGCGAGATCATCCCCATGCGACTGAGGAGGCGGTGCCGGTTCTGCTGGAAGGGATCGGCGCGGATCGCCCTCTGAGCTATCAGGACGACTGCGCCCAGGCTCTGAGCGCCATCGGGGTTCCGGTGGTGTCGCAGGCCGTTCCACTGCTGGAAAGCGGCGGGCCTCATCTTCGCCGTCATATCCTGGAGAGCCTCTCCGATATCCCCGTGGAGGATTCGGTGGATGCGATTCTCGATCGCCTGCCGGCACTGACCGAGACGAACCTGGCCGAGACTCTGGAGGCGCTGCGCAAGCTGGGAAGCGGGAAGGCTATCGAGCCTCTCCGGGCTCAGTGGGACGGAGAAGAGGTCGATACGGGCGAGGTCATCCTCTTCCTGTGCAGGATCAACCAGGTGGAGATCTCGGGGCTGGATGAGCTGAGACGGGCCAGCGCCGATAGGCTTCGCCGCCAAGGGGAACAGTTGGAGATAATCCGCGCCACGGGGCGGGCTCGACGGTCGCTGCCGGCCGATGACAGCCCCCTTCCGGTCCTTCTCAGGTGCCGCCGGTGCGAGAGGGCCTACGAATATGGGGTCGAGCGCGTCTACAGCGATGACTCCATCTTGGCCAGAACGCTCCTGGAGAGTCGGGAGGAGGACTTCTATTTTGAGGGTCCTATCTCCTGCCTTCACTGCGGGGCGGTCGATGACTTCGAGATCACCTCGGAGGGCTTCCTGGCATTGGCCGCGGAGCAGATGCGCGGCAGCGAGCTCACTCGGGGTGGGAATCGCAGGCTGGTGGGCACGCCGCGGCTCAAGTTCATTCCCTTCACGACTCACGATGGCCAAAGCCTGAACCCTCGCCAAGCCCTCGAGTTCTACGGCGAGGCCCTTGAGAAGAAGCCCGACGACCACCAACTGCATTCGGGCCTGGCCCAGGCGCTAGCCCGTCTGGATCGGTGGGAGGAAGCGGAGGGCGAGTACAGGCGGGCGCTGGAGTTGAATCCCGAGAGCGCGGAAGCTCACATCGGGCTGGGATGGGTGCTTCAATCGCTGGGAGACGCCTCTCAGGCCGAGACCATGTATCGGAGAGCGAAGGATCTGGCCCCTCCCCGGGGCACCCTCGCCGAGGAGGCGCGGCGCGCCCTGGACCAGCTCAACCCGGAGGGGCGCAGATCCGGCTGGGAGGACGGGCCTCGGCCCTCCGTAGGGCGAAACGATCCTTGCCCTTGCGGGAGCGGGAAGAAGTACAAGCACTGCTGCATGAAAAAGAAGGCCAGCTGAGCGATCACTTTTCCATCCTGAGCAGGGTGAGGATGATGCCGTCGAAGGCGTGGCAGACGGCCATCCTGTGAGCTCGATATCCCCATATGGCCCAGACCGATGACCAGACCAGGACGCCCAGCATGACCGCGCTCGCCGACAGGGAGGGTGCTCCTATGACGATCCAGGTGAGGATCCAGCCGGCCAAGGCCATCGCCGCGATTCCGCCGAACAGCAGGAGGTAGAGGATGTGCAGGTAGCCGAGACTCAACTCGTAGGTTAGAAGCACCCTGCCCCGCTCCTGTCTGGCCAGGTGGAAATGGCCTTCGGAGAAGGCTCCTCTGGTCGGCTGGTTGAGCAGCGTGGGGCCTCGCCTGGCGAACCTTATTTCCTCAGGGGTTCGATGCGTGATGGCGCAGGGAAACTCTCCCAGGAGCAGCTCCGCCACATCCTCCGACAGTCGATCGACGACCCCGGGAATCACGAAAGATCGCTCTATGCCCCCCCGTCCGGGAAAGTGGCGGTAGGACTCGTGGGGGACGGTGAAGGAGGCCAACCTGTCGGCGCGACCCCCGGCTTGAAGCGTCCGCCACCTCAGGATTGATAAGCTGATTCCGACGGCCAGGAGGGCTGTGAGGGCGCTCACCACGTCCCAAGACACGTTGACCCTCCCCCACGACGTCCTTTGGTTATGACTTACGTGGGAGACATTGTACCACGATGCTGGAGAGAATCAACTTCCGCCGCGCGACGAGTAATCCGCGATCGCTGAGGCGAGCGCTCTTCCCAGGATCAAGCCATCCGGCGTCACGGTGTCGCTTCCATCGGGCGGCTCGAGAAAGTCGGACCTGGCTTCCAGGTGCAGCGCTGGGATGTTCCTTCTCTGAGCCTCGATCAGCGAGGCGGTCCTGGTGGCGGGCAACTCCAGGACTCCCTCTTCCTGGGTGCCGTCGGGGTTGAGGATCAGGGCGTTGTTAGTGCCAGCCCATCTCTGTATGCCTAACCGGTACCTGCAGTCGAAGCCGACCCTCAGCGCCCGTGAGAAACGCATCGCGTCGGACAGGCGATTGCCCCCGGCGCTGAGCTCCAGGGGCAGGCTTCGCCACTCCGCCGCTCCGTGGCACTCGAGGAGAAACGCCGTCCGGTCGGCGAAGATCTCCTGGCAGTAGGGGCTGTACGGTTCCTTGTTGGGGTCGTGAGTGGTGGCGTGCGCCATGATGACCAGCTTGCAGGGGATGCCTCGTTCCCTCAGTGCTGCGAAGGCGACCAGCGCGTAGGAGGCGGCGTTTTCGTCCGAGTCGCGCGGCGACAGGTTGCCGCTGGCGCCGATCCGATTCTCGCAGATTCGCTTCTCGCCCATGGCTGCTTGGTGCGGCACCCCCAACACCACCCTGAGAGGGGGTTGATCGTGGTAGAGGACTATCAGATGATCCTGCGCGGTCAGGAGTCGGGCGAGGGCGGGATGCGGCACCGCTCCCCGCACCAGCCAAAGTTCTCCCCGGTATGCGATTCGCTCGATTTCTCCGCTGGTCATTCTCATCTCGAATCTACACCCTCCCGAGGCCCGCGCCCGGTCGGGTTGCTCGGAGCCAGCCTCAGGAGTATACTTCGGCGTCGGCACCCTTCGGGTCGGGGGCGCCGGCTTTTGTCCTGATCGCAACTGATTTTAACCGAGAGACCATAAGGATCATAGCATGGGATCGTTGTCGCCTGTGATGAGGTACCTGGCACCATATAGAGCCTTGGTGGTGGGGACCGTGGCCGGTCTGGTCCTGGCCGTGGGAAGCGAACTGGCCATCCCCCGCATCATCCAAAGGGTGATCGACGGGGGGATCCAGCCGGGAGTTGCCAGCGCCATCCTGTGGGGCTCATTGGCCATCGCGGGGGTCATGGTGGTGGATGCCGCCTTCACCTTCCTGAACACCTTCCTCGCCGCCCGGGCATCACAGGCGGCGGCCTACGATCTGCGCAGCGATCTCTTCACCCGCATTCAGACCTTCTCCTTCGGGAATGTGGACCATATGCAGACCGGTCAGCTGATGACCCGCGTCTCCAGCGATGTGGATATGGTGCGCATTTTCCTGGGCATGGGCTTGCGGCTGATGGGTCGTGCCAGCCTTCTGATCGTGGGGAGCTTGATATTGCTCTTCGTCACCAACTGGCGGTTGGCTCTCATCATGTTGGTGGTGATCCCGGGTGCGATGGCCGTCTTCTGGCTTTTCGCCACCAAGGCCCGGCCCTTGTTTCGAGAGGTCCAGCAGAGGCTGGCGGCTCTGAACACGGTGTTCCAGGAGAATTTGGCGGGGATCCAGGTGGTGAAGGCTTTCGCTCGGGAGGACCACGAGCGGGGACGTTTCGAAACGAGCAATGAAGAGCTGGTGCGCGAGACATTGAGGGTGGGTCGGCTTCTCAGCGTGGTGCTGCCCATGCTGATCCTGACGGCCAACCTGGGGACCATGCTTGTGATCTGGGTCGGGGGCCTGCAGGTGATCGCAGGGAGCTTGACGCTGGGCGAGTTGGTGGCCTTCAACAGCTACCTGATGATGACCATGTTCCCCCTCATGATGCTGGGCATGGTGGTGAATACGCTGTCGAGCGCCGGCGCCTCGGCGGAGCGCATTCTGGAGATCCTCGATACTGAGGCAGAGGTCAGGGAGCGGCCGGATGCTCGGGAGATGCCCCGTGTGCGGGGGAAGGTTGCCTTCGAGGGCGTGTGGTTTCGATACGATGGCGCCGACGGTGAGGACGTTCTCCGTGACGTGAATTTCGTGGCGGAGCCGGGCCAGACGGTGGCCCTGCTGGGAGCTACCGGATCCGGCAAGAGCACGGTGGTCAACCTGATTCCCCGGTTCTACGATGTGACGCGGGGGCGGGTCACGATCGATGGCATAGATATCCGGGACGTTACCCCGGAGTCCCTTCGACGGCAGATCGGCATGGTGCTCCAGGAGAGCCTCCTGTTCAGCGGGACGATCCGCGAGAACATCGCCTACGCGCGTCCCGATGCCACGGACGAGGAGGTGGTGGCTGCGGCCAAGGCGGCGCAGGCGCACGGCTTCATCAAGGATCTCTCCGGAGGCTACGACAGCCCCGTCGGAAAACGGGGGGATAATCTCTCCGGCGGGCAGCGACAGCGGGTAGCGATCGCCCGCGCTCTGCTCGCTGACCCCCGCATTCTGATACTGGACGACAGCACCAGCTCGGTGGACCTGGAGACGGAGTGGCAGATTCAGCGATCCCTGCAGGCGCTGATGCGGGGAAGAACCACTTTCATCATCGCCCAGCGGATCAGCTCTATCCTGGGTGCCGACCAGATCGTAGTGCTGGAGAAGGGTCGGGTGGTGGCTTGCGGGACCCATGGGGAGCTGCTGACTACCAGCTCGATCTATCAGGAGATCTATCGATCGCAGCTCGGCGGCGAAGAGGAAGTGGCCTGAGACACTGAGGCTTTTGGGAAGGGGAAGCGGGGCCTATGCATGTGGGGCGCGGCGCGACGATCGAGAGCGCCAGGGATATACGAAAGACGGTCTCCCGACTGCTGGGCTACGTGAGGCCGTATTCTCTCAGCGTGACGGGCATCTTGGTTCTAGTGGTGCTCAGCACCGGATTGGGCCTTGCTGGGCCGCTGCTGATGGGCATCGCCGTGGACCGCTTCATCCAGGTTGGAGATATACCCGGCCTCGTGCGCCTCTCCTTTTTGATGCTGGTCATCTATGTCGCCCATTGGGCCACCAGCACGGCCCAGATCTACTGGATGATCGTGGTCGGACAGAAGGTGGAGAAGGCGATACGAGCTGACATCTTCGATCGGATCCAGGACATGTCGCTCGGTTTCTTCGATCGGCACGAGGCGGGCGACGTCATGAGCCGGATGACCAACGATGTGCATACGATACGGCACCTTCTATCGGGGTCGGCAGTTCAACTGGTCAGCAGCGTGTTGCTTCTTCTGGGTATCATGGTCGCCATGCTGAGCTTGAACTGGATACTGGCCTTGGGCACCCTGGCCGTGCTGGGTCCGATGGTGCTGGTGACCGGCGCGGTCACCAGGCGCTCGCGTCAGGCCTTCCGTCGGACCCAGGTGGCCCTGGGTGCCCTCAATGCCTTCATGGAGGAGAACATCGCGGGGGTGCGGGTGGTCAAAGCCTTCGCTCGAGAGCGGGAGGCCATCGGCGAGTTCCAGGTGGCCAATGTAGAGACCCGAGATGCCGGGATCGAGGCGGAGACCATTACCGCGATCCTCATTCCTGCCCTGAACGTCATGAGCTACCTTTCCATCGCCATCGTCGTGGGACTGGGGGGGTGGTTGACCCTGCAAGAGGCGATAACCGTGGGAATCATCATCACCTTCATCGCCTACTCGCGCCAGTTCTTCCAGCCGCTGAGGCAACTGGCCGGTTTGTACAATCAGCTCCAATCGGCGCTGGCTGGCGCCGAGCGCATCTTCGAGATCCTGGACGAGAGACCCGATATAGTCGACCCTCCCGACGCCCAGCCGCTGCCTGAGATTCGGGGACGGGTGGAGTTTGATCGCGTCGGCTTCGCCTACGTGCCCGGCGTGCCGGTTCTGGAGGATATCCGACTGACGGCGGAGCCGGGACAGATAATCGCTCTGGTGGGGCCCACCGGCGCGGGCAAGACCACCATCATCAATCTGCTGACCCGCTTCTACGATGTCGCTGAGGGCGCTATCCGCATCGACGGTCGTGATATTCGCACCGTCCAACAGGGCTCGCTGCGTCGCCAGTTAGGAGTCGTCCTTCAGGACACCTTCCTCTTCAGCGGGACGGTCATGGAAAATATCCGCTATGGGAACTTGGAGGCGTCCGACGAGGAGGTCATCGCTGCGGCGACGATGGCGAATGCGGATCAGTTCATCGCCCGCCTGCCCCAGGGCTACGATACTGAGGTGACGGAGCGGGGCAGCAATTTCAGTCAGGGGCAGCGCCAGCTGATCGCTATCACTCGGGCGGTCCTGGCGAATCCACGAATCC
>SDBT01013656.1_pt1 | contig 13001 bp, 9 predicted proteins | sample 2277101 | NCBI WGS metagenome assembly SDBT01 (sample SAMN10404973, study PRJNA504765) | marine sediment metagenome | isolation source: marine sediment core GS10_PC15, 103 cmbsf | place: Arctic Ocean: Southern Knipovich Ridge | collected 2010 | reverse complement strand
ACTCGCCCGGCAACGTGACAGTCGCCATTGCCGGCAATATCCAGTACCCGGATGTGGAAACCGCCGTTAACCGGACCCTGAGCAAATGGACCAGCCGGCATTCCCTTCCCGAATATCAGGCATTTAAGGCACCGGCAGTACCCGGACTACATATAGAGACGAGAGACACGGAGCAGGTCCAAATGTGCCTGGCACTGCCCGGTTTACCGCTTCTTCACCCCAAACGTTTCACGCTTGACCTGCTTAATGTCATCCTTGGCGAGGGAATGAGCAGTCGCCTTTTTACGGAGATTCGTGATAACCGTGGTCTTGCTTACAGCATCAACAGCTATGCCGAGCATTATCTGGATACCGGCTCGGTTATTATTTCGGCTGGAATTGATATTAAAAACCTCAACGTAGCCATCAGGGCTATCCTAGAAGAACTTGCCAAGATTAAGGACCCAATCCCGGAATCTGAAATAATCAGAGCCAGGGAATTTACCAAGGGACGCCTGCTGTTACGCATGGAGGACAGCCGCAGCGTCGCTGGTTGGACGGGAGGTCAGGAGATTCTCACCGGAAATATCCTCAGTGTTGACCAGGTGATATCCATTATCGATGCTATCACTGCTGAGGAACTACGGCAGATAGCCGGAGAGTTATTCACCGGCAATCAACTCCGTTTAGCCGTTGTTGGCCCGGTCCCGCAAGACGAGCCTTTAGCAGAACTGCTGAAGATATAGAAAGCCAGATTATCTGAGCTTATCCAAATTAATCATTTTAGACAATTAAAATAGCCGTGGCTTTGACACCACGGCTATTTAAATCAGCATTTATTCCAGGGCTGGATTGTTACATGCCCATGCCTTCCATACCACCCATACCGCCGGGCGGCATTGCCATGCCTTTTTCCTTCTCCGGAATATCGCTTATCAGTGATTCCGTAACCAGGACCATCGTGGCGATACTGGCGGCATTCTCAAGGCCAGTCCTGACAACCTTGGTTGGGTCAATAATGCCTTTCTTTACCATATCACCATACTCATTAGCCTCAGCATCATAGCCAACTCCAGGCGGGCTCTTCTTTACCGTGTCAATCACCACCGACCCATCCTGACCGGCATTGTTCGCAATCCAGCGAAGCGGCTCCTCGACTGCCTTCCTGATAATATCAGCACCGGTAGCCTCATCCCCCTTAACCTTCAGTTTATCCAGAACCGGAAGCGCACTGAGCAAGCCGACACTGCCACCAGGCAGGATACCTTCCTCAACGGCTGCCCGCGTCGCTGACAGGGCGTCCTCAACACGGTGCTTTCGCTCCTTGAGTTCAACCTCGGTAGCGGCGCCTACCTTAATTACAGCGACGCCACCTACCAGTTTGGCCTGTCGCTCCTGGAGTTTCTCACGGTCGAAATCAGAGGTCGTTTCTTCAATCTGGGCCTTAATCTGCTTGATTCTCGACTTGATATCCTCTTCTTTCCCCTTACCTTCAACCAGAGTAGTCTTGTCCTTATCCGAAGTTACCCGCCGTGCCCGGCCCAGGTCTTCGACGGTAATCGAGTCCAGTTTCCGCCCCACATCCTCTGAAATAACCGTTCCCCCGGTAAGAATCGCCATGTCTTCCAGCATTGCCTTACGCCGGTCACCGAATCCGGGAGCCTTTATCGCCAGAATATTAATAGTGCCGCGCAGTTTGTTGACCACCAGAGTAGCCAGCGCTTCTCCGTCAATATCCTCGGCAACAATGAGCAAGTTCTTGGAAACCTGTAAAATTTTCTCCAGCGACGGCAAGAGGTCGGCTACGGCCGAGATTTTCTTATCCGTAATGAGAATATAGGGGTCTTCAATTACTGCTTCCATACGTTCTGCATTGGTGACGAAATAGGGGCTGATATAGCCTCGGTCAAACTGCATCCCCTCCACGAACTCTGTCTCATACATGGTGCCCTTGGATTCTTCTACGGTAATAACGCCGTCTTTGCCTACCTTCTCCATGACCTCAGCAATAAGATCGCCGATTTCCTTGTCTTTAGCGGTGATAGTGCCGACCTGAGCAATCTGGTCCTTATCTTTTATCTCGGTAGATGCCCTTTTCAGCTCATCAACGAGAGCCCTGGTTGCCTTATCAACGCCTCTTTTCAGGGAGAGGGCGTCAGCTCCTGCCGCTATATTCTTAAAACCACCGCTAATAATGGCGTGGGCCAGAATAGTAGACGTAGTCGTACCATCACCACACGCATCGTTGGTTTTAGTGGCGGCTTCTTTAACCAGCTGCACACCCATATTCTCAAAGGGGTCTGAAAGCTCAATATCCTTGGCGATAGTAACACCATCATCGATTACTAACGGTGCGCCCCATTTTTTATCCAGAGCCACACAACGTCCCTTTGGACCTAATGTTACTTTGACCGCATCAGCCAGAGCATCAATCCCCTTCTTGAGTGCATGTCTAGCTTCTTCACCATAAATTATCTGTTTCGCCATTTTCCCTCCTTATTTCTCATATAATAGGTTTTTATCCTGATTTATTATTTAGGCTTCTTGGCCAAAATATCACTTTCGCGCAAAATAATCAGCTCTTCCTCGTCAATCTTGATTTCAGTGCCGCCATACTTGGCATAAAGCACCTTGTCACCTACTTTGACATCCATCGCCACCCGCTTCCCCTCCTCGTTTAACCGACCGGGGCCTACCGCCACAACCTCTCCTTCCTGTGGTTTTTCCTTGACTGTATCCGGTAAATAAATTCCAGACTTTGTTTTCTCCTCTTTTTCACTAGGTTTGACCACCACCCGGTCAGCCAATGGTTGTAATTTCACCGCCATGCTATTCCTCCTTTTTCATTAATTATTAAACCATCCACCGGTGACATTTATTAGCACTCTCAAGACGAGAGTGCTAACTCCTATATGATAGCGCAGATCAGGATACATCGCAACTCAATAATCAGTTATTTAGAGCCATTGACGGCTATTGTCAGAAATACATATCCATTATACTAACTTATTTCTCCATATAACGCCTTTTTGCTCGCATACTATCCCGCCAATGAGACTAAACCAATGGTTCTGTTCATTATTAGTTGGTCATACTTCTATCAAACCGCACCCCATTAATGTTGGGGAACCCTATCCCCCTTTGTCCCCCTTCCCCTTGATAAGGGGAAGGGGGAGTGATATATAAGAGAGGCTTTGCCTCTCTTTAACTCTTCTTTTAATCCCTCTCCTTACGAGGTGTTAAAGGAGAGGGGCTGGCGCCCCTCTAACTCCCCGTGGGGTGGTGGGTAAACTACGGGTTGGGCTACTGAAGATGCGAGGGCGGCAGGGTGGGAAAAGATAAGAAGCGGGGGTGGAGGAAAAGGAGGAAGGGTGTGAATCCCCTCTTAAACGCCCCCTTGCAGTGGATATCCTCTTCCACTGAAACAGGGGAGGGGTTAGCAGAAACCAACCACATAGCACCGGATTAACTGACCTTTGATTAATTACACTGAATCGTGTAGAATATTTCGGTGAGTAACCGGTACAAAGCGCACCGCAAGCAATGGGATGGCGAACGCATTCAATCCTTACGGCGCCACTTAAAGCTGACCCAGCGTGAGCTGTCGGAAATGCTGGGCACGCGCCAGCAAACAGTAAGTGAATGGGAAACCGGGATGTACAAACCCCGGGGTGCCTCAGCGACACTTCTTTCTCTGGTTGCCGAACGAGCAAAATTCGATTACGATGCCATTTCCCCCCGAAAAGACTGAAAAAGCCTTGACAGGTTACACGCTACCGTGTATAATCATCACACCTTAGCTGGCAATGCTTCTGCGAAAAACGGGCAGGTAATCAGCGTCTCTGGGAATCACGTAAGATTCAGATAAACGGCCGGGCTAAAGGATAAAGTCCCTTATGTATAACCATTCTCACATAAAAAGAAGGATAACGGGTACAGGTTGTCGAACGAATAGCTGGATGGGCAAACCCTGATGACAAACAACATCCCGGAAAGCCAAATCGTTAAAATCTGGCAGCATCAGTTACTTAAGAGAACCGATCTGGTAACAGAGGAAGGAGAGCCGCTAAGGGTAATCTATCCGGGAAGAATTAACGATGACCGGGGCGCTGATTTACGCGACGCCGTCATTGCCACCAAACAGGGGGTAATCAAAGGGGATATCGAGGTTCATGTAAAATCCCGCGACTGGAGGACGCACCGACACCATCAGGACGCACACTGTAACCGGGTAATCCTTCACGTGGTATTCTGGCACGATGCCGGGACGCCAGCCAATCTCCAGAACGGGAAAAAGGTTTATACGCTGGCGCTGCACAGGTACATCAAGAAGCCAGCCCCCCCGTGGCTTAATCCTGTATGTCCTCCGGCTAATTTTACGACGCCCTGCCGCCGGTCCGGGATACGGTTAAACAATCGTTCTATCGGTGAATTTCTGGATAAAACAGGTGAGGAGCGGTTTTTTGCCAAAGCTGCCGGGTTTCAAGCAGATTTGACCCAAATAGAGGCAGGTCAAACGCTATACCAGGGGATGATGGGCGCCCTCGGTTATGCCAAAAATAAACTTCCCTTCCTGCAGTTATCCCGCAGATTACCGCTTCAGACACTGGAGTCTTTGACTCGCGGTGAAATAACTGATGCGGAATGCCTTGCCCGGCAGCAGGCTCTATTACTGGGCACCGCCGGTCTGCTCCCCTCACAGCGTGCCAGCCGGCATCATGTAAGCAAGGATAACCATTGGGTCGAAAAGTTGGAAGAGATATGGGGTTCTTCCCACCAGAACCAAGAGATGTCGGAAAATGACTGGAATCTGTTCAAGGTCAGACCAAATAATTTCCCCATCCGGCGTATCGCCGCCATGAGCCACCTCATACTCCGCTACACGAAAAGGGGGATACTCGAAGAGACAATCGAAACACTCAGGGAAGCGCCGAAAAATACCGGCGGCCACGAATTAGAAAAGGCACTGCTGGTAACCACAAATGGCTACTGGGCAAGCCACCTTGATTTCGGCTTACCAAGTCGCCTGATAATGCCAACTCTTCTTGGCGGCCGACGAGCCGCTGATATTATCGTAAATGTACTCCTGCCCTTCACCTTTGCCTAGGGCAGACATACCTCCCGACCCCAAATCGCCGGAAAAGCCCTTGAGCTTTTTCACTACTACCCAAAACTGATATCAAATACGATAGAGAGACACATGAATAACCAGCTAGGACTAAACAGCGACCTGGTCGATTCGGCGCGGCGGCAGCAGGGACTGATTCATATCTATAGAACCCTGTGCTCTCAGGGTAAATGCGGGTACTGCCCCCTTAAAAACATGGAGTGATTATACCGCGTTAATGTCCTGACGGTTCTGCTCATTACTGGTTGGTCATACTTCTGTCAAACAACATCCCCCTTTATCCCCATTCCCCTGGGAGGGGAAGGGGGAAGATTTATAAAAGAGGGGCTTTCGCCTCTCTTTAACTCTCCTTTTTTATCTCTCTCCTTACGAGGTGTCAAAGGAAAGGGGGAAAAGAACTACGGGATAAGCCACGAATGATGCGAGGGCGGCAGGGTGGGAAAAGATAAGAAGCGGGGGTGGGGACATACCTTGACCGTCTAACAACCAAGAATCAACAGAAATCAATACCTGCTTTATATGCTTGGGCTATAAGCACTCCACTACCTGGCTCAAGCTCTGTATACACGGGCAATCAGTAATCTCTGAATAGCTGTTCCTGTCCAGAAGCACACCCTTGATACCGGCCTGGTTAGCCCCGACAACGTCAACGCGGTAGTGGTCACCAACGAATACCGCCTCGGAAGCCGGTACGCCAGCCTGGCTTAACGCTGCCTTAAATATTTCGGGGTGCGGCTTACTAAAGCCCACATCCAGTGATGTGACTACCACCTGAATTAATGACTGCAGCCCCACCTCTTCTAAAGTGGCGGCCATATCACGGTCAATATTTGAGATAAGACCCAATATCAATCCCCTGCCCTTCAAGTCGGTCAGGGCAGGTATGACATCATCGAAAAGAGCCAGCTTCATTTTTACCTGACGCATTTTACCCAGCAAGCCAGGGGCAAGCTTCCGGCTGTTTTCTATCCCCGCCTCCTTGAGCACTACCTCCTCGTATTTTACCCACAGGGCTATTCTTTCTTCCTCAGAGCGCCGGCTGGCAGAAGACCGTGCCATTTCCAGGGCAATAAAGTCATCAGCCGCCGCCAGCGGCCGGCGAAACACCTCCGGTTTTAGGTCAATACCAAAATCCTTTAAAGCACTGGCGTGGAGTTCTTCCCGGGGCGGCTCGAAATAAACCAGGGTCTGATAAAAATCGAAAAAGACAGCTCTTATCATACAATCCCTCCGGCGGCACTTTAGTGGTTAGTGTTTTTACTACCGCAAACTACGATTTTTCAGGCAGCTGTTCCCTAACCGTTCCATAGCAAAGATGGTACTATTGTAACCAAAGCACCTGTTTCTGTAAAGTGCACCTTAGGAGATTTACCGCACGCTATCCGGCTCTCCCTTGAATACTGGAGGGTACGACCTTATACTCAATCCTGACTGTTCTCTGCCAACCCCTCACCCTTTATCCCTCTCCCCTTCATAAGGGGAGAGGGAAGAGTGTTTCTTAAATGGGCGAAGCCCCTTTTAATCCCCTTGCTAAATAAACTTTTACTAAGGGCGCCTAAGAGAGGCGAAGCCTCTCTCCGCAAACTACCCCGCTTTGGGGGGCGGTGAGGAGGCTTGTCTTACGGGGTAAGCTGCAGGTGAAACGAGGGCGGCAGGGTGGGAAAAGATAACACCGAGGGGGATAAAGGGGGAGGGTTCCCAAACATTAAGGGGGTGAGGTTTGACAGAAGTATGACCAACCAGGAATGAACAGACCCGAGTACAATAAACAATCTTCCCCTAAAAGTGTATACTGGACAATAGTGAATGAAAGGGCTGAAAAATGGGAGTTGTTTTATCCGGGGCAGACATCCGGCGGTTATTGCAGAACGAGCCACCCCTGATAGAGAAGTGGCTTGACCTCGACCAGCAGTTGCAGACGAATGGCTTTGACCTGACGTTACGTGAGATAGCCTTACTCCAGTCACCGGGTCAGATAGCGGTGATGAACCACCAGAGAGCAGTTTCGGATTTAGCTCCGCTGGTGTTTGATGGGCTGGGCTTTGTTGACCTGATGCCAGGGGCTTACCTTGTCACCCTGAATGAAGTTGTCCACATCCCCAGAGATATTACGGCACTGGCGACACCGCGGTCGAGCCTGCTGCGCTGTGGTGTCACCGTAAACACCGCCGTATGGGACGCGGGTTATTCGGGTCGTTCCCAGGCGCTGATGGTGGTCTATAATCAGCAGGGCTTTCGCCTGCAGAAGAATGCCCGGATTATACAGCTTGTATTTTTCCGGTTAAGCCAGGAGACGGAAGGCTATAACGGAACCTATCAGGGGGAAAATATGTAGCTACGCCCGGAACCGGTACGGGTATGGATACGTAAGTCTATTCTCATTCAGCGGCTTCCTTTTACTCAATTTTGGTTGTTCTCTGCTAACCCCTCACCCTTTATCCCTCTCCCCTTCATAAGGGGAGAGGGAAGAGTATTTCTTAAAGGGGCTTCGCCCCTTTTAATCCCCTTACTAAATAAACTTTTACTAAGGGCGTCTCAGAGAGGCAAAGCCCCCTCTTATAATATTCCCCACCGTTTCAGTGGAAGAGGATATCCATCACTGGGAGCGTTTAAGAGAGGCGGCCAGCCCCCCTTTTAAAGAAACCCCCCTTTCCTTTAACGCCTCGTAAGGAGAGGGATTAAAAGAAGAGTCAAAGAGAGGCTTTGCCTCTCTTATATATCACTCCCCCTCCCTTGATAAGGGAGGGGGATAAAGGGGGAGGGTTCCCTTATAATAATCTAAGGGGGTGAGGTTTGATAGAAGTATGACCAACCAGGAATGAACGGAACCAGCGGCTTTATCCTATTTTCTTTCTACACCTATGATATACCAGTCTTCCGGCAATTCACGACTGGTATCGACCATCAGATGAACGATATTAAGGTCAGGGTACAGCGCCTTCAGGTCATTCAGGTCAACTTCCTCAAACTTCTTCTTATTATTAAGATAGGCTTGCTCGGTAAGCGCATTGGAAACATAGTTCTCCCTGGTGCGAGCCAGTATTCGCCGGATGGACACCTCCTGAGGACAGTCTGTTTGAAGAATGACGAACATTTTGTCATGCCTGGCGGCTATTCCCGCCGCCCGCCGCCGCAGTCCCTGGCTGACAAAGGTGGCATCAAGGATTACGCAATCATTCCCGGCCAGGGTTTCATCCGCCTGCCGGAACATCTCGTCATAGACCATAGTCCGCTTATCCATATTCCCGGCAACCTTTTCATCGAAGATATCTTCGTTCTTAAGCACCTCCCGCCGGATGAGGTCAGTCCTCAGCAGCGGACAGCCTTTAATCTTTGAAACTTCCTCGGTAGTCTCCGTCTTCCAGGTGCCGGGGAGGCCGCAGGCGATAAGCAAAAAGCCGTCACTGAGCTTCTCTGCGATAAATTCGTTAAACGGTTCTCTCAATTTATTGTCTCTTCCTCCAATAATTGCCCGGACTCAATCTACCTCCGTGTATGATTCGGCAAGCTCGAAGTAGCTCCGGGCAGCCGCTAATTCTTTTACCTTTTCCTCCGCGGAGATATAGGGGTCATCATATTTAAAGCACCCCACCTTGCCCCGCACGTAAGCCCGGTAGCACTTGTAGAAACCGAGTAACTGTTTCAGTTCCTTATCCTTACTTTCCTCTATGTAAGCATTAACAAAACAGTCGGACAGGTCAGCCCGCCCATAGTGGTCTAAATCCATCGCCAGAAAGGCAACCTCGGAGGCAACGTCACAGTATCTGAATCTGTCATTGAATTCAATGCAGTCATAGATGCTGATGCCATTATCGAAGCAAATATGGGCGGCGTGCAGGTCGCCATGGCAATCCCTTATCCTGCCGTCTGCCACCCGCTTCTGGAATAACGGGGTATTTTCTTTAATAAAGTTGTCAGAATAGGCCTTGATTCGCCGGTGCTGCTTTTCAGAGATGGTCTTGCCAATGTACTTCTCGGTTTGAGTGAAATTTTCCTCAGTATTCTCAATAAGCGTTTTGAGGTTACCAAAGACGCTGATGCCGGCGCCGGTTTCAGCTTCACGGTGAAACTCCGCCAGCTTCTCCGCGACATCGGTTATCATCTGCCGCGTTACACCGTTATTGGACAGAAGGACATCCAGCATCGCATCCTGCGGAAGACGGCGCATTTTCACCGCGTATTCTATAATCTCTCCCTCAATCTCTATAAAAATATCACCGCTTTTTTTGACCACGGGCACGACACTTAAATAGACATCGGGGCTGAGGCGCCGGTTAAGCTCGATTTCTTTCCGGCAGTAAAACAGGCGTTTGTCCAGGGTGCTGTAGTCGAGGTAGCCCAGATTTACCGGCTTCTTTATCTTGTATACGTAGGCATCGGCCTGAAGGACAAAAGACATCTGGGTCTGCGCCAGCTCAATCTTCTGCGGCGGGGTTGGGTAGGCTTTCGGGTCAAGCAGGGCTTGAATTAATTCAGGTAGTTCCGGCATTAGTCCTTGTCTCCTTTAAATTCAGCACCGTTTACAGGCAAGACCGGGATTACATATAGCTTTTCCTTATTTTCACGGAAAGCCCGGTTAACAGCTCCATTACCCGCTCGGCTGACTCTTCGGAAAGAGACGCCAGTCCGCAGCTGGGGGTCAGCAGCCCCTGGGTTATCAATTGCTGGAAACGGATACCGTTTCTGGTGAAGGGCGCCATCACCTCTTCAAGTCGGTCTTTCAGGCTGGCAGCCGACTCTTTCGCTAATGAATCATCGTCGTTAGGGACGATTCCCCAGGCAATAGTACCGCCTCTATCCAGGAATTTCTTAATTTCAGAGGGGTAAAGACTCAGCGACTGAGCATAGTTGTAGGCGTCAAAGCTGAGAATATCAAGGTTTGTCCTGAGCATTACTGACCAGTCGGTATTACCACAGCAGTGGAGTCCTTTCAATCCGCTGATTCCGCTAAAAACCTCATCCAGCATCTCAATAATCCTTTCGGGAGATGAGAAGACGCCCGCCGAGGCGGATGAACCATAGGCAGACATATATGGCTCGTCAACAAAGATTATGGTATTTCGTGAGATTTTGCTCAGAACCTTTTCCTGCCAGCCCGCCTTCAGCCGGAGCAGTTTGGCCACGGCATCGCCGAGGACTTCGTCATGAAGTACTGCCCGGCGGTTCTCGTCAGTTACGGTTAATCCCCAGGTTATCGGCCCGGTTATCTGTCCTTTTACCGCCAATGGTGTCAGGTCAGCCTGAGACAGGAGGCTGTGAAGACCGGCGGCGTAATCGGGACTGATGGGGTATTTATCAACATTATTTTGCAAATAAGCGGTATAAAATTCTTCCAATGGTTTGTCCAGGTCTCGGGAAGTATCCACGTAAATCCTGTCCGCCTCGACGACCACGCCGGGGAAGCCCTGACTGTACTGGGCATACATGTTTTCCAGGAAAGACCGCTTGGGCAGCTGGGGCCAGGCGGGAATGTCTTTAAGATAACGGCTTATCAGTAAGTCCGCCGCCCGCGGGTCAGTATGAGGCATACTGCCGATAATGGTCGGCAAACAATTAAACTCAATATACGACATGGCTAAGCCTTTCTCATGTACTTACCGATTAAGAGGTCGAGTTTTGCCTTCGTCTCAACAGGTATTAGCTCCGGAGCGGTGACAATGGCGGTCTGTAAGGCTGTAACGCATTCACAGTCGCGCTTTTCCTCTATTTTCCCCAGGGACAGTTGGATAATCTTCTTAGCCGTATTAATATTCCGGCGCAGGACGTCCAAGATAACCTCTATCGTCACGGGTTCGCTTCTCTCCTGCCAGCTATCATAATCGGTGACGCAGGCAATGATAGCGTAGCAGATTTCCGCCTCCCGCGCCAGCTTGGCTTCGGGCAACGCCGTCATGCCGATAACATCCACCCCCCACGAGCGGTAGAGCCGTGATTCCGCTTTTGTGGAGAAGGCGGGACCCTCCATAGCGACGTAGGTGCCGCCGTCATGCACGCTGGCGCCCGCTTCTACTGCCGACAGGTAGACGATTTGCCTCATCACCGGGCAGAATGGCTCGGCGAAGGGAATATGGACGACCACCCCCTCTCCGTAAAAGGAACTAACCCGATTGCGGGTGCGGTCAATAAGCTGGTCAGGGATTAGCAGGTCGCCGGGCTTGAGCTCTTCTTTAAAGCTGCCGCAGGAGTTGATGGCGATAATGCGCTCCACGCCAAGCGACTTCAGGGCGTAGATATTGGCTCTTGACGGGACTTCCGTGGGGGGGATGCGGTGCCCCCGGCCGTGGCGGGGCAGGAAAGCGATGCCCACCCCTCCCATCCTGCCGGTGGTGATGCGGTCGCTTGGCTTGCCGAAGGGCGTGGTTATGTCAACTTCCTCAATATCCGTCATCCCCGCAATATCATACAGCCCGCTGCCGCCGATGACTGCTATTTTAGCTGATGGCATGGGAGACCTCCTTATGAAATGGTAATTATGTCTAGGGATGTGCGAAACTCTTTCCGAAACTAAACTTCACGATTAACATGTGTTTGAAAAAATAGTTTACCCCAAGCTAGTCCAATTTCGGTATCATTCTGATGGCTGTCCAGTCAGTCTCTTATCTCCGCCATAAGGCGATAGGCCTTATTCAAATCATCCCGGTGTACCCGCAGGCTCACCATACCCGTAGAGATGCCACGACCGCTGGGCGATGCTAGGCTGTGTAGGTGGCACCGCACGCCCCGAGCGTTTAGAAGCGATAACCGGCGTAGAGTGGGTTCGGGGCGATCTCCTCGGGAGGCGTGAACCTCCCGCCACACGTCTACGGGGATAACGGCTCGCCACAGTATGGCAGTAACTCTCCGTGCCATTCCCCACACTTTCAACAGTTTCCCCATTAGCTAATAACTCATCCTTGTGCACATTATACTACACGGGCGAGCATCGTTCTACAAAGCAAGGGAATTAAACACCTGAAAAAGCGGAACGAATCAAAGAGCAAGGGAATACTGAGCTGGTCATCTAGGTTATCTCACCAACCACAACCGAGCAGTACTGCACGAAAAGTCGTCAAATCTCGTTGGTTCAGAGTGTATTTATCATCTACCTCACCCCCTGTGTCCCCCTCTCCTTGGAAGGAGAGGGGGGAGAGATTGGGAAGAGGGGCTTCGCCCCTCTTAGACTCTCCTTATGCTTACTCTCCACCATCGTGGGTTATAAGAGACTTCCTTATTATACCATCCCATAAAGCAAAAACAGGAGTATTAGCTGTTTGTATTGCTTCCTCTCCCTCGGTACTCACTGTGGGGTGGTGGTGCAGACCTGCGGGATAAGCCGCAGATGATACTGGGTGGCAGGGTGGGAAAAGATAAGAAACGAAGGGAAGGGGGTCAGAGGGATAGGTTCACCACAAGGTTCACCAGAACTAAAAAATCCCCTTTATCCCCTCCCCATACGGCTCCCTGATGATACCCCTCTCCGTGATGATGGCGGTGATGTAGCGGTGGGGGGTCACGTCAAAAGCGGGGTTGGCAGCCTCAATGCCATCAGGGGCAATGCATACCCCCTGAATATGGGTTACTTCTTCGGCACTCCTCTGCTCGATAGGGATTCCATCCCCGGAAGCCAGGGAGGAGTCAATGGTAGAAGCAGGCGCCGCAATATAAAATGGGATGCCATTCTCCTTAGCCAGCACCGCCAGGGTGTAGGTGCCAATCTTGTTGGCGGTATCGCCGTTGGCGGCAATGCGGTCGGCGCCGGTAATAACGCAGTCGACCTTTCCCCGGCTCATAAAATACCCCGCCATGGAGTCGGTAATCAGCGTAACCGGAATACCGGCCTTTTGCAGCTCCCAGGTAGTCAGCCGCGCTCCCTGGAGGAGAGGGCGGGTCTCCGTCACCAGGACAGTTACTTGCG
>SDBT01013655.1_pt1 | contig 13002 bp, 37 predicted proteins | sample 2277101 | NCBI WGS metagenome assembly SDBT01 (sample SAMN10404973, study PRJNA504765) | marine sediment metagenome | isolation source: marine sediment core GS10_PC15, 103 cmbsf | place: Arctic Ocean: Southern Knipovich Ridge | collected 2010 | reverse complement strand
GATGAGCCACTTGTTCGCTTCGAGTTCCGCAGCGATGCTCGACACGCCGAACTGCGGATCGATTTTGTTGCGCCCGGTGGTGAACCGATGCACGGGCACGCCGCGCTCCCAGCAGAACTGCACAAGGTAGTCTTGCGCGGCGTTGTTCTCCACGAACATCGCGGACTTGTATCGCTTGTGCACATCCTCGATCCGGTCAATGATCTCGTTCGCCGACCACCGACCGGACTGGCATTCCAGCGGTTCGCGATCGTGGTTCGGATGCGTGAGCAGCGTGAACAGTGTCGTGAGATCGTTGGTCGACTTGCGGCCGATCCCGAGGTCCACGCCCGTCGTCACGCAGAACCCCTCGGGAATGTGTGTTAGTTCCTGCGTAAAGTCGTGTAGACCGGCCTTGCTCCCGCGGTTCCTGCACTCGTCAATCCAGATGCGCTTGAACCGTGCGTCCTCGTCGTCGCGTGCCTGGCATAACATCTGACGCGCGTACTCCTGCGGACCCAGCTCGACCCGTTTACTGGCGAGACGTTTCGCAGACCAGCGTTCGGGCCATGACGGCGCGCCGGACGGGAGCACCGCCGGGTAACTGACGCTATGCCAAGCCGGGTGGCGCGCGAGCCGATGCATGAAGTCGTCGGGGTGATACGCGTTGCCGGTCACAAGCACCCACGCGTTCTCGGTGAGCCGGCCGGCGAGCGTGCTGTGGTACCAATCCCAGAGATCCTGTCGCGCGGCTGGACTGCGCGTGTTCTCATAGTCGAGCACGTCGTCGAGAATGATCCCGTCAAGGCGCGCGCCAACGACGTTTCCGTGGACACCGAATGCTTGAAGGCTCGGCTCTTTAACGTTCGGATTATCGCGCTGAAGGTAGATGAGGTTCTGCCGCCACGGTTGGTTCGGGTCGGCTTGCACGTCCGGGAAAACGTGTTTGTATTCTGACGATCGTTCGATGATGCGCGAACAGGTGCGCACAATTTTGACGGCCTGCTCGTGCGTGTTGCTGATGATCGCATACCTACCATTCGGATTCATACCGAGCTGGTGGATAATCCCGCCGATGGTGAGCTGTTGCGTTTTGCCGTGCTCGACCGCAGACCAAAGCACCAGCCGTTTATGTTTCGCGCGCAACTCATGCCACTCAACATGCATCGGTGCCTGCGTAAGTGCCGCGCCGGTTCCCTCGTCCTTGAGAACAAGCTCGTTGAAAGTATTGACGTCACCTCGACGCGCCAGCCATACCATCGTCGCAAGCGCAGCCTCGCGCTCTTGCGCCAACTCCGCGAGCGTGATCGGTGCTGCTTGCGCGGCAATGTTCGCCAGGACCGGGTCGTATCGTGGCACTACGCCTCCTCGAAGGCGGCATCCAGTTCATCGGCGATGTCTTGCGGAATATGCGGCACACGCTGCACGACGGGCAAGTCGAGAACCTTGGCTTCGGCAATTTGTTTTCCCGACGGGAGCGAGACGATTCCCAACCGCTTCGCGCGCTCGAACGCCATGGACGCGCGTTGAATATCTTGTCCAGCTTGTTCCGGCGTCATGTCCGTTAGTGGCACAAGACCGATGATCGCTTGCGGCAATCCGACGCGAAGACGCTCCGCCTCAAGTACCGACTTGGAGGCTGCGCTTGACTGGTGGACAAGATCACCTAACCGGCTGATGATACGGAACGCCTCGCGCGTCGAAACTTCACCGGTCTTGAACGACTCCTCGATCTTGCTGGTCATCGTCAGCGCGCCGCGGAGGCACGTCGCAATGATGGCCTGCAATGCGATGACGTTCCCACGCGACGTAGCGATCAATCGCGCCTCTTGCGCGCGTGCTGCTTCGGCTTCCTCGCGCTGCTTGTCTTGAACCGAACGCTTGACTGGCAGCTCGGGCGCGTCGCCGATATGATCTGGAATGTTTTCGTTGTGGTTGAACGCGTGGCGCGCGGCCCGTTGCTGCGTCAGCAGTATCTCCTTGATGGGTCGGGCCCACTCAAACATGCGCGCCTTCGCGATGTTCCCCTTCCATCCTTGGTTCCAGAGATTCTTCGCAGTCCGTTCATCGCAGCCGATGAGTGCGGCAACCTTCTTGTGGTGCGTGCCGTCCCACGGGAATCGCCGGTACGCATTGATGAAAGTCTCGTACCGCTGGCGCGACATCTCCAGCCCCTTCGGCCGGTTTCCCTTCTTACCCTTCTGGCTGGTCAACGCTTGTACGCCCATCGCAAACCACCATAGCATAAGTGGAAACGTTCACGGGCCAGTGCGGCATTGCGCACGATCGTCGCGGGTTTTTTCCACACACTGTAGGACGCCGCACCGTTCCATTCGAGGATTGTCATGTGACGTCTATTGACGTCAACAAACTCGCATCCTCCTCCGCCACCGCAGGAACCGAATGACGTTCCGTCGATCGCACCAGGCATCGAGCAGGAGCGCGCGCACCGAGCGCAGCTTGCCGGTCTCCCGGTCGAAGCTGCCGTACACGGTGCCCAACCGCCACTGCAGATAGGCGCGCGTCGGCCATAACCGCCAGCGCGGAGTAATGGCAAACCAGAATCGGACGGCTTCTACAAGTACCATGTCGTCAACCTTGCACGGCTTCGTTGCATATGGCCTCCTGACACGCGCGCATCAGTGCGCACGACGTCGCGTGCTGCGTGCCTTTCATGGCGCGCTTCTTCGCACGCAACCATGAGACTTGAGAAGTCGTTGCATTTATCGATGCGAACCCTCGCGTGCTCTCGCAATGGATGCACGCCGCGTGAATAGTGATAACGCGACCCTGCTGGCCCGAGTCGAACCGGAAGTCCCAGATGGTGTACTTCATTGATGCCACCCAACGAACCGAACCGTTGTGTGGTAGCTGCAATACGGACATACGTAACTCGGGCGCAACGTTCCGTCAGCCGCGATGGTGTGGACGCGTGATACGATTCGACAGGTGTGACCGTTGCCGCACGTCGCGAGTGCGAGGTTGTCCAGCCAATCCTTTCCCCCGGGGTCAAGGTAATCCCACGAGCACGGCGGCAGCGTGTGGTCGATGCGCCCGCGTGGGTGCAGCTCGTGACGGGTGAAGTCAGCCATTTATCGATAGACTGTTTTTGTTCGGACGGTATGTTCGGGGTCGGGCGGTGGCAACCGTGGCGGAGCTTTCTCCAAGGCTTTGAGCAGGTTATTCGCCGCATCTCGAAGATCGGTGTGGTCCCCGCGTGCACGCGGTGGAGCTATCGCGCTCCCACCTTGCGGGGGTTCAAGGAACAACTCGGGCGGCGGGTCGTCGAGATCGATGCCAGCAAGAACGAGGTCGGCAAGATCCTCGACCGACGTTTTCAGAAACCACTCGCGAATTATTTTCTGCGAGTCGACACCGTATGCCCACCGTTTCGGTTGGTACCCCATCAATCGATGCGCCCCTGCAAGTGACATGCGCGGATTGTATAATGGTGCGGGTCGCGGAACAACCCATCCCATCAGACCACGGCCTCCGCCGCGCGCTTTGCAGCTAGGTCCAGCATCGCGGGACAACCCGTCTTATGCGGAACGATCGCAAGCAGTTCGTCGTGACCGGCAATAGTGTATTTGACCGGTATCTCCGCACCACACGCGAGACAACCCGCAACCGTTTGCAACGCGCTATTCTTCCGCAGCCGCAAATTTCCGTGGTCGTACTTCATCAGAACGGTATATCGTCATCCGGATGGGAGCCAGGCGAGTCGTGGTCGGGAGCACCACGCGGATGCTTGCGCGTAGCACTTCGCGGTCCGCCGGCGCGCGGTGCATCTTCGACAGGCCACAACGTTATGTAGTGGGTCTCGCACATGCGCCAGTCTAACACCGCACCGGGATCGAGCTGAATGCTGATACCGCCGTGCTCGTTCTTCCACGCAGCGCCCACCTTCCCAGTCTTCCGGTTGTCGGATTCCTTGGAAGCAACCGTGACACGATAGTCCGGACCCTTGCCAGCCATTACTTGTCCTCCACAATCGGCATTGGGTTCTTTACCGGTTTACCAGCGAGTGCGCAACACTTGCACGCACTCGCCAAGCATTGCTTTCCCACCAGCAGTTCGTATCCCTTAAACGTTCCCTCGGGCTCGAATGAACCATCACGCATCAGAGACACGCCGGTAAATTCCAGGTCAGTGTACGTGACGGTGCAATCGCATCCCTTATGCAGTGGGGGTCGGTCCATCTTTTCAACGGCGGCAGCGGGCATCAGACGAGCCTCACGTCAACCACGGTTCCTGCGTTCGGACACTGCACCTGTTGGTACGCCTCCGCATCTTCGCGCTTGCTGAAAATTGCGAGGACGTTGGCGTTGGTGAAGTCGTGCTTCTCCCCTTCGTGCGCGCCGGTCCATGCGACCGCGTACCGCAAGTCGTCCGTCGGAAGGTCCACAACCACAGTCATCGTCATGCGTGCTTTCATGATCGCACCTTCTGCAAGGACGGATGCCGCGCGATCGTGCGCTTGTGGGTAGGGCAGAACGTATTGCCTTCCTTCGCAGAGAACGCGCACCGGCACCATGTGTGCGAACCCATGTAGACGTTGACATAGGAACACGGTGAAGCGGCGGGGCGACGCCACCCACCCTGCACTTCTGCGAACCCTTCGGGAATGTCGTCGAGCCGACCGGTGACGGGTCCGCCGACGTAGGCATGCGCAGCAATCACCATCTTGTCGACCGGCATCAAGATGTCGATGGTAACACGCACGCGCTTTCCTTCCAGCAGCCTGGCGTCTGCGTGCTTCTTGCCCTCGTCCCAAGAATGAATCCGCACGAACAAGCCGCGCTCCTCCGCATTGCCGTCCCTATCAACTTGCCCAATCATCGCGCACCCGCTGTCCTCGGTGTCGAACTCGACCATTCCTTCGATGACCATCACCAGTTGCCGCCCGCACCGAACATACCGTAGCCGCCCGGCATCATCATCATGGGACGCACATCATTCTGCCGTCGCTCCTTGAGCCGGGCGTTCTCTGCGCGCAAGTCCGTCATCTCCTGCCGGTCGGGCCCACCATCGTCGAACCCTTCGGCAAAGGCCGCCATCACTTTGACTGCGGGCCATGCGCCACCATCGAGAACCTTCTGCGCCTTGTCCACGATGTACTGCATATCGGAATGGTGCGTCTGCGGCGCGAACTTGCCCAGCGTACGCGGGGCTGCGGTCAAGACGGTGTTTCCGCTTTGGTACTCCAGCACCACGCGCATGTTTGAAAATTTCCGCGACAAATTTTCTGCGAGGCGTTGCGGCCAGCGCGGCGACTCGACCAGCGGCCCGTGTTCGGAAAACTCCGCAAGGCGCACCGCATGTTGTTGCGCGAGCGCGGCATTGATGTCGTTCAGTCGGTCCAGTAGGGCCTGCTTTTTCGTGGGCTTCTTCATCGTCGATTCCTCCTAGAACCAGGCTTGCACGCGAGGACAGCCGGTCATGGTTGGTTGGGCGTGGTGCGGCATGCGTCCCCCGCTCACCTGGGTTTCGCCAGATCTCACTCAGTTATCACCTGGACCCACCTGGCATCATCAACTAGGCGTCCGCGTGCTGGAGGTGCGCGTGCTGCGAGCGCGGGTGGGATGCGAGGTCTCAGAAATTTGGTTTTATATTTTCTGTAAATATGGGGTCGCGGGCGCAACTACGACACTGACTGTCAGAGTAGGAATGGGAAAGACACAGGCCCCCTAGGCGGTCGCATCGTGTCGTGCCACGGGCTGTGTGCAGCCCACGGGGTCAACCATGCATCGCGTTCGACGCGCTGACTGCACGCCAGCCCACGTAGACCCGGGACCGGCATCCCGCCCTGCCAGCCCAGCCGGTGCGCGCTCCATCGGCCCAGCCATCGAGCGAACCTTCTCCCACCGTGCGCACGCCCAGCCAGCAACGAGACAACGATACCCTACCCACGCCGCTGCGCGTTCCTCATGCTGCGCACCCAGCACAGTGTAAGCTCGACGCCGATACGCTCGGGCTCCTAACGTGGGCCAAACGCCGAACCTTCCCGTGCGCCCAGCCCGAGCGATACGTGGGCCACACGCCGAACGAGCCCGGCCAATCGTAAGCCACACGCCGAACCGTCCCGCGCTAACGTAAGGCCCACGCCGAACGGGCACCCCTACCCAGTAGATCGCCCGCGTCCCGCGCGCACCGCACCTCATGCTGGGCTGGTTGAGCCCGCTCAGCGTGCGCACGCTACACCAATGATTACGCGCACCTGTTCCCCGGACGGCGTTGGGCTCGTGCGCCGGCCGGCCGGGAGCCAGGGGTTTCCTGCGAGGAGCCCGCTCGATGTCCGCATGACGCACGCGGCTGTGTCGGGCCCCAGGTCCCTCGCGAGCGCGGCGCGGATGCATGCAGGCCCAGCACGCGCACGACCGCGCTGCGATGCCCACCAGCGCATCCGAACCGGTAGGCCGCGAGCATGCGGTGCCAGGGCGTGCCGCTCAGCAGGGCCCAGCCAGGGAAGCCAGGGCCACGGGGCCTGTGATCTCACGGTGCGTCAGCTCTAGGGCGACCAGGTAGCCGGTGCCAACGCTCGCACGACGTTCGCGCGCTAACGGTGCGCATGCATTCCCTGCATCGCATTGCCCTCCTGCCTGCAAAGTCGCGGTCTGGGCGGCCTGTCACGCAGGGCACTTCGCCCCACTTTGCCGCACTGCATAATGCCCCAGCCAACCCAGCCAGGGAGCGCACCTGCAGGAGGCCCTAAGTGTACAATCCCCTGCTCGGCCGGCACGGTGCGCGGTACCTAACCGCGGACAACAATATGTCGCACAGCGCGATGCTCAAACCCAGCGCAAACCGGGCTCAGGCCAGGGGCAACCCGGACCCGGACCGTGCGTGTTGTATCTATGTTCGCGCATACCGGTCAGCCATTGCGGGCTTCTTTTTTCCGCCTTGCGGACTCCGCTGCACGAATCAGCGCGCACCCTTCGAGATGCTCCACCCGCAGAACTGCCAATGCTACGTCGGCACGGTGCGACCAACCGGCTTGACCGCAATGTCGACACGTCGCCTTCTTTCCCACCCCGGCCAATCCCGTGCTGAACTCGAAGTCGTGCCGTGTGTATCCCCTTGTCACTTGCGCACGCTCTGCTCAGCAGCCCTTATCAGTGCGCAGTCGTGCTCGTGCTGTATCGACTCCCGGGCTTCTTTCCGCGCTCTGGTCCGCGCGTACTTTCGTCGCTTGTGCGGGGCGACCGCGTGCGGTGCTATCCGGAACTGCATGTACGCATGCGCCAAGCAATGCACGCATTGAGCGGTCACGTCGCCCGCGCCGATCTCCGACATTTTGAACACGAAGTCGCGCACGGTGTATCGCGGCATTACTTGCGCACGCTTTGCTCTGCGGCTCTTACCAATGCGCACCCATCGGTGTGAACCACGCCCAGCCAAGCAGTCCGCTTTGCGACTCCGCCCGTCTCGTGATTCTTCAACCGATACGTGCCGCGTTCTTCGGGGTAGGCCGCCCAGCGCTGCCGTCCGCAATGATGACAGATCGCAACTACGCCAGCCGACATGTCTGCTTTGAATGCGAAGTCTCGCACTGTGTACTCGGTCATAGCTTGCGCACGCTCCGCGATGCGGCCTTGAGGAGTGCGCAGTTCTCCGTGTGCTCCGTTGCGCGCATCGCCTTCACCAATCGCCAGTGTTCGGGCATGTTGCCTTGGAACGCGCGCACGGCCCAACAATGGCGACACTTGATCGAGGTGGTCGGTGCGGACTTGCCGGGTCCACCATAGTGCACAACGTCGAAGTCCACCGCGAGATACCTCACTGCTTCGACTCCGCTGCCCGATTCGCGGCGCGCACAAGGGCACAGCTCGATGCATGCGGTACCACGCTCATCGCCTTGCCGCGCCGGTTCGTCATGCTGTTCCCAAGCGGGATCGAGCAGTACCCGCGTTCGCCACAGTGTCGGCATGCCGCGCTAAGGCTGGATGGGCCATGCGGATTGTCCAGCCAAGCGAACTCGAAGTCATCTTCCATATACAGTATCACTTGCGCACGCTTTGCTGCGCGTCCCCTACTGCCATTAGCAGAACGCAGTTCTCCGTGTGCACGACGAACCGCCATGCGACCGATGCCGACTCGGAAGTAAAACACTCGCCACAGTGTCGGCACGTCGCGCGCATTCCCCCAGACCGTTTCGGAGATGCCCAGCGCGAGCGATCTAGGGCGTACTCGAAGTCGTCCCCCTCATATGCGTACTCGGTCATCTCACCGACTCCGTTGCTCGAATCAGCCGGCAGTTCACAGTGTGCACGACAGAGCGCCACGCAATCCATAGCGACCCATCAAAGGCGCGCGCATCGCAATGCCTACAAGTGGCTCGAACATTCAATCCGGACAACCGGTCGCGCTGGTCGAATATAAAGTCCTTCTCCTCATATGGGTAGTCGATCATCCCATGTCCGTTCGCAGCTTTGCCGACTCCGCGGCCTTTATCAGCGCGCAGCCTTCCGCATGCACGACTTCGTGCCAAGAATCCCAGTTCGGCGTTGTCGTGTGGAAGACATTGGCAATGTGTCGCGCGGTGCAATGCACGCAGATCGCAAGCATGCCATTGTGCACGTCGTGAAACTGAAAGTCCATGTGCGTGTAGCCGGTCATCCGGTTGACTCCGTTGCAGCCTTGACCAGCGCGCACCCAACGGTGTGCCGGACAGCGCGCCTTGCATGCAACAGATGGTAGGGCCCGCTTTCGCGATCCTTGCGCGCAGTGTGCTGCCACTCGCCACAATGAATGCACGTCGTTGTCAGATTCAGCCTATCGGCTGCGTACCCCGTCCATTGCTGGTGGAAGTCTTTGAACGTGTATCTCACCCAGTCGACTCCATCGAAGCCTTGAACAGCGCACACCCATCGCGATGCACGACAGTCTCCATCGCATTCGTCTCCGCAGCATTGCCACCCGAAGGTGCGCCCGATCTGCCCACCTTCTCGCAATATCGACATGTCGCCTCCGTCATGAAGTCCGCATAAACAAACGAGTAGTCGTCTCGCGTATACCTCACTGCTTCGACTCCATCGCGCGATTCGCTGCGCGCATCAATGCGCAGTCCTTTGTGTGCACCACCAATCCCATTGCATGCCCCTCCGACCACGGAGAGTTCGGAGCTTCGTCCACGGGCGGCAAGTCGTCCGAAGGACAAGCCTCAGATGCACCGCAGTGTCGACACGTCGCTGCGACCATCGCCGTTGTGGGCTTGGGGCCATAGGCGAACGTATAGTCCTCCCGCTCGTAGATCACTGCTTCGACTCCGCTGCCTTGTTGGCGGCCTTAGCCAATGCGCATCGGTCGAAATGCGGGAACGTCTCGATCATGTTGTAAAGGACTTGTTCGCGCGAATAGTAGCTCCCAATCGTCGCGCCAGTGATCATGCCGCAATGGTTGCAAGTCACGCGCACGGTCGTCAAACCCCACATCCAGTGGAAGTCGTCCTCGCCGTAGCTCATCGCTTCTCCACCGCGCGATTCGCTGCGCGCATCAATGCGCAGTCGTCGTTGTGATGCACTCGCTTGCGCGCTACTTGCTTCTTCCCGTTCGGCACGGGATACGAAATAGCACCGGAACCGCAATGGATGCACGTCGCCCACCAACCGTTAGCAGTAAGGCGCATGTTGTAATCGTCTGGGTTGTACCTCATCGCTTCGACTCTGCCGCCTCGTTCGCTGCCTTCATCAGCCGGCAGTTGGAATCGTGTTGCACGCGTTGCCATACCGCGTCCCCATTAGGATTACCCACTGCATGTCGCTCGCCGCAATGTCGGCACGTCGCAGTCGACTCGTCCGCGCGTGGATGCTGCGTGATCACGAAGTCGTATACCGTGTAGTCCATTACTTGCGCGCGTCGTGCGCAGCCTTCATTAGCATGCAGTTGTCGGTGTGGATGACCAGCGACATCGCGTGGCCTTCCGCTGCATCCCTCGCAAGGATCGCGCTAAGACCAATCTCGCCGCAGTGCTTGCAAGTTGCATGGGTCTCCAATGCCTCCAAAGTGTTGAAACTGAAGTCGTCTTCGACATAATGCCACTTCCGCACGATCGTCATTGCGTTGACCTCGTAGCATTCGCCGCCTTCTCCAATGCACAGTCTGCGTGATGTCGCGTGCTGGCGATGGCCTCATCTTGCAACGCCTGCTCATCCACTGCCTTCTGCTTGTGGTACGGTTCGGGCGGTGATGGTGTAACGGTGTTGCCGTGGCTGCATGTATCGCATTGGACCATGCACCAAGTCCCATCCGGGCCAATCCACTTTACCGACCAACCGTCAGGCACCTTCGGTTTCTTGTCGCTCATCGCGTCGCCTCGGTTGTAGCCTTGACCAGCGCGCAGCTCAACGTATGCGGAACCATCACCAACGCCTTCTCGTGCGCCGATATAACACGACCGTACTCCTCGGGGCACCATGCGGTCATTCCGCACCAAATGCATGTCGCGCGAATGCCTTGGGCCCCAAAGACCGGATTCTCGAAATTGAAGTCGACGCGTTCGTACCTCATAGCTTGCCCCGCATCGACTGCGCCGCCGCTATTGACGAAGCCAGCAAGAGCGCGCACTCGGTCGTGTGTAGCACGCATTCGCGCGACAGTAATTCCGCCTCAAACTTCGACATCACTCGCAGTCCGGGATCGCCTTGTGGATAAGCGCGAGACGACCTACCGCCGCAATGATTGCATTCGGAGATGCAGTAGTCCCACTTGTTCGTCCATGTCCGTCCGCCGGCGCTTTGCGGGCGGTCCGTCACTAACCATTCGACCAAGAAGTCCGCGGGCGTGTAAACACTCATCCGGCGTACTCCGCGGCCTTTAGCAAAGCGCAGTTCGGTCCGTGCGTTACCATGCTCAACAATCGATGGAACTCTGCTTGCACGGGATCGCTGATGTTGGAGACATTCGGACCAACCGAACCACAGTAGCGACAAATAGTGCGGTAGTAACTTGGTTGCGGGCGTGCCTCACCATCATCAATATCGAAGTCCGCGAACGTGTACTTCATCAGACTACCCTGCCACGCGCTTTCTGTTTTGCGCGATGTCGTCGCTGCGCCAACATGTGTCGCATGCGCTTGTCGTGCTCATGCATATCCTTGGCTTTGGTCGACGCCTTGATAAGAAGGCAACCGTTAGCATGCAGAAAACCTCGGTCAATAACCTTGTCGTCCATGTGCGGCGAATCAAGAGTCGCAATAATGCTCTCCCCGCGCTCGCCGCAATGAATGCACGTTGCCCACACGGTCGGTGGGTATAGGCTTGTTTCATATGACACCTCGAAGTCATGACGGTAGTATCCATACTTCATCGCGTCCTCTCCGTCGCGCGCTCTGCCGCCTTCTGCAATGCGCATCCTTCGGCATGGACGATCTTGTTAATAGCTTGTTGTGTGGCGCTGTAGCTCTTGTCAGTTCGCGCATCCCCACCGGCATCGCATGTCCGACACTGCACCCAAGTGGTTCCATCTTGTCTCACGATGCGGAAGTCGAGGCTCCCGCGTTCGTACAAACCCGGTGGGTCGGCCCTGCTGATGTCATAGGCCATCAGCGTGCACCCGCCGCAGCCTTTGCCAACGGACACAGCGAAGTGTGCTCAAGCAAAACCGTCGCGTGCTTCTCGGCATGCGCACGATCATGTCCATCCAATAAAGGAAACCGGTCGAACTCTCCGCAGTACTTACAAACAGCGGTCACTCGTTCATCAATTCCCCAATGAAAGGTAAAGTCGAGGACCGTATAGTTCATCGTGCGCTTCTTGTCGCAAGTTGCGTCGCAATGATCAGTCCGCAGTTGCCGATGTGCTGGACCGCATCGCATGCGCGCACCTCGGTTTTGTTATACATCTCATCCTTTAGTGTCTTCACCTTCGGCCCATGCATACCGCAAAGCGTGCAGCGTGCTTTTGTCCACGCCAACATTCCGCCGGGGCCCCACTCGACCATGTAGTTGATCGTGCGTCGCTGCTTTGGAAACGGACCGCTCATGTGCGCCGTGACTCCGCCGCCGCTTTAATCAATGCGCAGTTGTCGGTGTGGTCGACCTCGCTGGCAGTAACCATGCGTGCCTTGCCATTGACGAATGATGTATCGCCCAACATAACATAGGGTCCGCGCCCGCCGCAGTGCTTGCACTCAGCCGAAGTAGTGTGGGTGGTAATGCCAGAATAGGATTTGTCGGAATCGCGGACGTCGCGACTGTGAAACAAATAGTCGTCAAGCCCATACCTCATGTCGTCGCCTCGACAGTTGCCTTGATCAATGCGCATCCCATATTGTGGTACACAAAGTCCTTCGGTTGGCTGTGCACGGTTGCCCAGCCCGCATGCGCGCCGCAATGGCGACAGATGAAGTGTTGCGCATGCGGTTCCTTCTCGTGCAGCGTCAATAAGAAGTCGGCGCGAACATAGCTGACCGCAGTCGCACTGTGTTCGCCTCTCATGATCGTCCCTCGCGCCAGCGCAGTTGTCGCTTGCGCTTGGCCTCGGCACGGTTCGCCGCTCGCGCCAATGCGCATCGGTCGAAATGCAGCGTGCGCGTAAGGATTTGTTCAATGGCCCAGTCGCGCCGCAGTTTCTCGCGCGCAGCAACGACGTCCGGACTGCCCGCCTCCAGCGTGGACCTAATCTTGGCATATTGTCGGTGCGTCGCCTTGTTCGCATCGATGGGGGAAGCGTCGTTCTTCACGCCGCAATGAAGGCACGTTCCGAGCACGAACCCACCGACGGCGGCATTAACCTCCTCCGCATCCCAATCATTCCAGTTCCAACGGAAGTCGATACGCATGTAGTTCATCGCGCCACCGCCTCATTCGATGCCTTGCGAAGTGCGCACCAGTGAGTATGTACGATGCCGCCCTTATCGACCGCTTGGAACATCACAAAGCCTTTGTTGTTAACGCCTTCATCGAAGTCTGTATCGGGCAACGTAATACGCCATTCGACATCGCAGATCATGCATCGTACAACGTAACGACTTTGACCGAGATTAACCGGGTAGTCGCTCGCATCGAAGTCCGCGCGCGTGTACGTC
>SDBT01013654.1_pt1 | contig 13002 bp, 16 predicted proteins | sample 2277101 | NCBI WGS metagenome assembly SDBT01 (sample SAMN10404973, study PRJNA504765) | marine sediment metagenome | isolation source: marine sediment core GS10_PC15, 103 cmbsf | place: Arctic Ocean: Southern Knipovich Ridge | collected 2010 | reverse complement strand
AAATGCATCATTTTCAACAAAATAATACGTTGAATCTTCAACAGACTTGGCCACAGCCATATTACATTTTTCTTTATATGGTCCTAATTGTCTGTCATGACTTGAAGTAGGAACACAAGAACATGTACTTTCAACACAATCTTGAAGTACTCTTGGATATTCTGCCATTTTTTATTTTTTTATCATTTTTATTTACTTATGGATAAATTATTATCTTACCTAAGCCAATTGTCAAAGCACCAGCAACATAGTACATAAGTTTCTTTATCCAATTAATATCATTCTTAACAAGTCCCAACTCTTCATTTAGTACAGCCACATGCTTTGCAATATCTTTTATATCTGTCATTTTAATTTGTTCAACTAAATGCATTATAAGCTTTTACAACCAACCAGTCAATAACAATACCAAGTCCACTTGCTGATGCTGGATCTAAATTAAGTCCATACATTAAACCAACAATTGGTAGAGTCATTCTACAAAATGTTGCTCCAAGTTGTTTCCACTCATATACACTAATCACACCATCCTCAAAACTATTTTCGAACCATCCGAAAACAGACCTAAGTAATGCTGCTAAAGGAACAAGTAATAAATTTAATGCCATAGTGTAGTAAAGGAAAATGAATTATTTAAATGTTTTTATTTTATTATATTTCTGTATTTTCTAATCCTTCTTTTAATTCTACAAATTTATCATTATTAAATGTGTCTTGAGCTTCTACTTCTTCTTTTATTTTTAATTTTAGATTCTTTATCGTTGTTGAGTTATCTATATTAAAATAATAATAATTGTTATTAACTTTAACTTCTATTCCTTCCCCACATTTTCTTATTTCTTCTATTTTCATTTTATCCTCATTATCCAAACCACTTCGTAATAAGATGGAAGTGTTGCGGCCGCATTTGTTATTTCTGCACCCTTTGCTAATTCTAGAATACTCCATTTATTTTGGTCAGGAATAGTATGGGTATGTGTTTCAGTTCCACCTGTTCCACCAGAAGTTGTTTCACCTCTTAAAAATCTTTGTGTTCCAATAGAACCATTTAAATCAGGAATTGTTTGTGTATCATAGACACTATCTTCATCATCTAAAACTTGTCCATTACATTCAACATAACCATCTGGTAAAGCTGGTGTATTTGGAAAATCTTTTAACCAAGCAACCACCCCCCCAATTGGTATACTACTTCCATCAACATAATTTCTAGTAGCTGCATGTTGAGCTGCTGTTGGATCAGCAAGATTTATAATATTTTGATTTCCTGCATCAATATCTCCTGTTGGGGCAGCAGGCATATTATCTAAAGCAATTGCTGAAATATCAACACCATCCACATCTCCAACATTAATAAAATCATAACCACCCATATCAACATCTGCACCAGCTGGTAATCTAAACCATTCAATCATTGAGAAATCTATTGCTGTCATTGGAAATGTACTCCAATAATATTTATTGTTGCTGTTTCACCCAGAGCACAGATAAAATAAAGATCTACTACTGGGACATCTATAGTTAATTGTGCTCCAGCAACTATTGGAAAATCATTTACTGTTGTGCCTGTTCTTTCACTCCAATAAACAGTATTTGGACCAGAATTATATACTAGAAAACTACTTACTACTTCTGTGAAGGTCACCTTAAGTTGAGCATCTGTAACTGCTGCTTGAGTTTGTTCAACCCCAAGACCAGCTGATGTTACCCTAATAACTGTTGCACGAATATGTGTAATTTAAGTCTCCTGCTTTTGTCCTTTTTTCAAGCTTTCGTATTTAATTTCTCTTTTGATTGCTCTATACCATCTATTAAATCCTCTAAAAAATACTGAATATGTTTGGGGTACTAATGAACTATTTAATGCCCAAATCTGAACATCATTATAACACATTTTTGGTGGAGAATAAATTTGTTGGTGGTCACCAAAATCTTGTAAACTATCTGTTAGAGTTGGTTGATATTGCCCATCTATCCAAATATAATATGTTGAATTTGCATTAAATGTTATACCCATATATTCAAAATAAAAAACATGTCCTTCTGGAATTGTATAAACAAATTGTACCATAAAACCAGGATTTATTGTTGCTTCAGCCCAGTCATAAATCGGCTCGTCTCCCTCAACAGGATTATTTCTTTCATATCTTAATCTATCAATCTCTTGATTTTCCACAATTTTTTTTAATAATTCAATAGCAGATTGATCAGTTATTTGGGTTGTTGGGGCAATTGGTGGTAAATCAATACTTCCTCTAAATAAACCTGAAGCACTTTTATATGTTCCAACAGGTTGTTCAGCTAATTTTTTCACAGGTTTTCCAGTAAGTTTTGATTCTTCTTCATCAAGAAATCTTTCTACTTTTTTAATTCTTTCTTTAACTGTTAAGTTTCCCATAGATTAAATAAGTTTTACAAGTTTAAATAATTAATTACAAACACAATTAGGCCAGAATCTACAATATAATCTTGGACAATGTCTTCTTATAGTTATATTAGCTATACTTGAGTTTGTTAATAATGTTGAATCTGTACAACTCACATTAACTTCCCATACTTCTCCAACAGCTGTGTATGGGCTAGTAACTAGTGTATCAGTATAACAAGTTGCTCCTGAGGTACAATTTACATTAGTATCAAAAACTGGTTCTGGAACAGCATTATTTGTCCAATTAACATTGCATAAAATTGTTGGATCTGTTTCATCAGTCACATTCCAAGAAGAATTAAAATCATCAAGTTCTACTATTTCTGTTGGATAAACTCCTCTTTTAAATATAGTTAAATCTGTAAGTGTTGGGGCAACTCCACCATCAAGTACCTCAATAGTCCTCTGCTCAGTTGCATTCCAATTTCCAAGAGAATCACTAGCAAATCCTTGATAAGTATAAGTTCCATTATCTAGTAAAACCCCAGGACTCTCTATTTGATTAACATATAAAATCCATTTATCTATATCATATTTATTCAAATTTGACATGTATGATTGATTAATTTCAGTTGCACTTAATACTTTATTCCAAACTCTAACTTCATCTATCAAACCATCAAAATCAGTTACTAAATCCTGTCTATTTCCTATATAAACTTCATCACCATCATCGGCTGTACTTACAGGAGAAAAACCAGCATCTACTCCATTAATTACACCATCAAGATAATGAACCACATCTGTACCAGTCCTTGTTACTACAAGATGATGCCAAGCACCCAATCCAGGAGCAGTAGTTCCATCAAACTCATCTGACTGACCTATGTTTCCATTTCCCATAAAAAACCTTGGTATTCCAGTAGTTTGTACAAGATAAAAATCATAAGGTGCTGGATTAGCGCCCTTAGATTTACTAATGAGTCCATTAAAATTATCATAATCATCTACATAAACCCATATCATTAATGTTATATTTTCAGTGATTTGCAGGGAAGGATCATCTTCAATTCTAACATAATCATTATCTCCATCAAAACCCACAGCACCATTATATTTACCACTTACATTCCATACAGCATTATTTGTTAAAGTCCCATTATTCCCTTGTGCTGAAACATCAACAGCATTAGTTGTATTCTCTCCAATGGCAGATACATTATCAAAATTATACATAAGAACTAAACTATCATTATAAAGAGTATAATTAGTTCCATCCCAATTATAAATAACTTCTCCTAAAGAAGATTCATTAATACTAATATTTATAGTTACATTACTACTTGTAGCATTCCCTAAATCATCAGGAGTTGGATCTACAAACAAAATGTCTGGTGAAGTTAAATCAACAGTAATTGTCCTTTCTTCGGTACAATTTTCATTTGAACCACCATCAAATGCACATACTTGGTAAGTATAAGTTCCATCACTCAAATTACTTTGATTTATATAAAAATTCCAATCTGTTGCAGAATAATTTGTTAATGTTTCAACAGCATATAACTTGTTATCACTTGAATCCCAAAAGGTAAAATTATCAAGATAAACTTTTCCCCAACCTCCAGTTGTAGCATCAAGTGTATAAACAGACACTTCTACTCCAGCATAATCACTTAAACTAGCAATTTCATCTGGAAATAATACATTTGTATCTGTTCCAGTTAGAGAAGAAGCAATTATTGTATTGTTTGAAGAATATTTTAGATAAACTCCACTTGGAGAATTAGCACCACCAGCTCTTGTAAATTCCATCCTATCAATACTTGTTGGTAAAACAAAATTACTTGAATTAGTACTTCCAACTGTAGCATCACATGCTACTTTTAGATAATTTACTCCTTCAATATTTCCGGCAGCACCACCACAAGTTACTGGAATAGCAGAAACAGTTACAGCATCTCCATCACAAACCCATCCAGTAGGACAACTTCCAACTGTTGAATTTTCAAAATTAAAATCAACACCTGTATTTGAACCATTTAAATAATAAGTGGTATTTGAACCATTCCAATCTAAAATAACACCTTCAAAAGAAATATCTGTTATACTAACATTAATCTCTGTGAAATTACTTGAAGTGACATATGCATCCTCTGGCGTTGGTGGTACAAAATCAATTGTCGGTGCAGTTGTATCAACAGTAAAAGAAACAGAATTATTCACAGCCCAATTACCAACACTATCATTTCCGTACATTAGTAAATTATGAGTTCCATCTTCAACAATCAAAGTTGTATTTATTGTATGAGTAACATTAGTTCCATTATAATTTACAATCCAAGTATCAATAGCTTCATTAGCTGAAGCATTAAACCAAATTGCTGAAGTATTATATATTGTGTTAGTTGGTGAGGACACATAAATTGTTGGTGGATTATCAATAGTAATTGTTCTTTGTTCAGTACAATTTATATTTAAATTATCATCAGATGCACATGCTTGATAAGTGTAGTTTCCATCATCTAGTTCATCCTTATTTATATCTAAAACATAACCAGTTGAATTGTATTTATTAAAATCAAGTGTATCTACCCCATCAATATCAAAACTAAAATTGCCTAAAGTTTGATTTGTATTAAATCCCCAACTACTAGTATCATATTTATGGAAATTTGTATTATATATTTGTTTGATTTCTGTGTCACTTAAAGTTCTATTATAAATTCTTACTCCATCAACTAAACCAGTAAAATAATAACTACTCCCTGCTCTTGAACCAATTGCACGAGTTCCTGCATAAGATTCTGGAATATTTGCTCCAGTTGTTGAATCTAATGTACCATTAAGATAAATTTTTGTAAATGAAGTAGTACCAACAATTACTGCATGTATCCAATTACCAGTATTAACAGGATTTGTACTACATTGCCAAGAACCACCTGCAAAATATGCCAAACGACCTGCACTACAACCAATAGTCATTGCCATGGCATAACCTTGAAAACTTCCACCAGGTTGATAACCTCCAATAATATGGTCCTCTCCTCCAGAAGTTGTCTTTATCCACGCCATCATAGTAATATTACTAACAATGTTCAAACTTGGTACATTAGGTAAACGAATATCATCAGTTCCATCTAAATCTAAACCAGTACCATACTTTCCAGAAATCCAAGTGGGGTCTCCAGTAAAGGTTCCATTATTTTCATATCTACTCACATCAACTGTATAAGTTGAATTGTCTCCAATGGCAGATACATTATTCATATCCATCATCAGAACCAAATCCTCATCATAAAAAGTAACTATCTCACTTCCATTATTAAAACTAAAATCAGACATACTATTAATTGTAAAGTTAGCATAAATTGAAGTTGAACTAACATCAAAAATTGTTTCATTTGTCCCATTCCATTCAAAACTTATGTTATCTAAACTAAGTTCAGTTACACTAACATTCATAGTAATTTCAAAAGGTCTTGTTGTTGCATTTGCAGGTGTTGGGGGAATAAAAGAGATATTTGGTGAAGTTGGATTAACAGTAAATCCAATACTTTCTGAACTATTAATATTTCCAGATGTATCATTACACCAAAAATTTGCTGTATAAACATCATTTAACATACTTGAATTTGTATAACTAAAATGAAAAACATTTTCTTCAGCCATATCATAAGCAGTCACATTTCCATCAATACTAAAATTACAAAAATCAAGTGGTTCGTTGGATGATATATTAAAAATTATACTTGAAACATCATAAGTTATATTTGTTGGGCTAATGATTGTTATTTGTGGGGCAATTGAATCTGTAACATCAAGAGTATCAAAAATAATATCTGCTGGAACTGTAATATTATTATAAATATAAAGAAGTTCTCCATAAATTCTATTTGAAAGAGGATAAGATGTTTGAGCAATACTTGGATGATTAGAATTTTCTGATGTTATTACTGTGTGATTATCCCAAGTCACACCACCATCAGAACTATTAGCATAAGCTAAGTTTTTTGTTGTATTTTCAATAAACATTATATAAATATCTCCATCTTCTGTAACTGAAATATCAGGATTAGTACCATTATCTCCAATTTGTGTTGTATTCCAAGTAGTTCCATTATCAGAACTATTTGAGAAATAAAGTTCTCCTGATTCATTATACCATGCAATATAAACATCATTATCTGGACTCACCGCAATTGTTGGGAGTAATGCTCTATTTATATTATAAACTTCTATTTTGTTTGCATATCCCCAACCATTTGCACAATCACTCCAAAAATTAAGAACATTAGAATAAGTAACATCTGCGGTTGATGTAACATAAATACAACCATTTCTTCCTATTTCAATATCCAAAAGACCAGAACCATCAAATATGTTTGAATTTATCAACATAGTATCACTCCAATTTGAAGAATTTGTATAAAGTAATGTTCTACCTCCAGGAGTCCCATTTGAAGCAATACAATGAATAATATCATTTGAATCAGGGACACAAGAAATTAATGAATCTACTAATCTCGTTACATTAAATGCTATATAAGGACCATTCCAAGTTAATCCAGAATCTGAAGAATTTTGATAAAATAAAACAGTTGTATCAATAACTGTCTGACGATAATAAACAAATAAATCATCATCTGAATCAACAACCATTCCAAGTATACCAATATTTGCTGTACCTAAAGATTTATTATCCCAACTTACTCCATTATCAGAACTATTTGCAAAGTGTGCTGGTCCAGTTATATCTTCATAAACTGAAAATAAATTCCCATTTGAATCTCTTACAATATTTTCATTTGCACCATATTGTAAAGCATCATGAGTAACATTTTCATCAACCACAACTGGGGGATCAAACAATCTAACATTATAAACTTCATAATCAGAATTTATATCATATTGAACTTTTAAAATTCCATCAGCATATACCCAAGCCCATCTATATCCATCCTGCCATTCTACTTTCATGTTTCTTCCAAAAGTCATAGAAGTTGTATCAAGTTTTATTCTTGGTCCATCATAAACTAAATCTCTTACTTCATACCTATAAAAATATCCTGAACCATTAAAAATTTCAACTGTGTGAGAAATTGGAAAAAGTTTAATATCATCAATCTTTCCATCAAAATTATAAGTATCAACAATTACTGGTCCTCTAATGTATGGAGTTTTTCTAGTTATTTTAACAATTTCGTTTTGTTCATCAATAAATGTTTCAACAGAAATATTACTTGCTCTCCTGTACATTGAACTGGTTCCATCAAATAATTTGTTGTATTCTCTTCCTGAAACAACCCATCTTCCAGATTCTTTAACATAAAATGTTGTCTTATCTTCATCAACTCGAATTCTTGCTTTATCTCCAAAAGAAACATAAACAATTCCACTAAGTAAGAGAACAATTAATATTCCAACTACTATTGTAACTTTATTTGTTTCTACCATTTTTATTTATAATACAATTGAAGATTTATGTAAACATCTTCAACAGCCGCACTTCCAGTATAAACAGAAAGAACAATAGAATTTGTAGTTGGTGCATCAACTTTATTAAAATCTATGTTTCCATATGATGCTCCATAATAAACATTTCCAGTTACAGCATTCCCACCCCTCTTTAAGATAAAATACATCCCTACACCAGCTCCAGCACAATAAACTTCAATTCTTTTAACAAACCAGGATGTTCCTACATTTGGAGTTATAGTAATGTCTGTTTCTATTATTGGAACATCTACTTCAAAATGTCCTTGCCAGTATTCACTCAAACCTAAGGATGTTAATCCTATTCCTCCTATTTCTTGTGTTTGTTCAGCCATTTTAAATTAAAGTGATTAGTATTTAAATTATTTTTCTTTTTGCTTTGCTTTTTCTTGTTGTTTTTTTTTAGCCTCTTCAAGTTCTTTTGGGGTTGCGGGTCTAACTATTGTTTTTATTACCATTTTTTATTATTAACTTATTGGAGTATGATATTGTTGTTCAGTTATTTTTCCTCTAAAATCCTCTCTTTTACCCAGAACTAATTCTCTAATACGACCTTGTATTTCGTTATCAATTAAATAAAAGTCTAAAACTACTGAAAAATCTCTTTCAACAACATCCGTATTTTCAACAACCATTTCTCCAGTTCCACTTATTACAATATATGGTTCTGGACAGACTGGATCATTTAATAGTTCTGTACCAATTAAAATGTTTTCTTCGAAATAATTTCTGACATTATTGAACCTAAAATTTATTGCGTCTGCGGTAATATCTCCGAATCTGATTTTTGTTACAACATAATATCTTCCTGTTGGAACTGTTATTGGAATGGTTCTCTTTTCACCAGCAGCTAAAGTTGCTTGAAATCTTTTTTGTCCAAATTGTCCATAATTACTTAATGCAAAATATAATCTTTCGTTATCCATGTTTCTATTAAGTTATCTTATTATTTAAATTTATTCCTTTTTTGCTTTCTTCTCCAATCCCTTAAATGGTTGTTGTTCAATATATTCTCTATAATGTTTACATTTCTTCTTTCTGCATACTTTTGCTTTTACTGATCCTAATATTCCTTTGTGTCTATAATAATTACAAACTGGAATGTATTTTCCTCTTACATCTTCAGATACAGAAAACAAATATAGTTCGTTTAGTTTTCTGAAATAATCCTTGGCTTTTTTACCCATTTATTCTCCCTCTTTTTTAGATCTTCTAAACATTCCTTGAATCCTTGCGCCTTTGCAATCAGAATAATATTGCCTCAAAATAAACCTATAACTTTCTTTTGGTGTTGCTGAATCAATAATCCTTCTTGCTCTTTCATCTGCTTCCTGTCTACCAAGATTATTCATAGCAAGTTCCCAGCTTTCACTTTCTCTGTCAATTTCTCTTAACCTTTGATAGTAATTTTCAATTTTCATTTTATTAATAAGTGTTTAAAGTTAATATATTTAACTTTTTCTTTTTTGGTGTAAGTCGAAAGCGAACATTCGTGGTTGGTTAGACTTTAATTAAAGTGAAGTACACACCTCGCTAATATATTAGTTCCCTCTCCCGTTGCTGTTACAGTTTCAATGCAGTTCCCTATTTCATTAAAATGGCTGAAAGCTGCAGGACTTGGAGGTGCAGCATTTGTTGCATCAGCATAGCCTGCCTCAGTTACAGATGACCTTACCCAGTTTCCTCTCGTGGCTGTTGTGTTATCTTCCATAGCAACATCAGCAATTCCAGAAACTACAACCCAAGCTTCTGCTCCATCTGCTATTCCAGAGTCTAAAAATACCCCAAAGGTTTCTTCTTCATCTGTATCCGTTAATTTCACTGCATCATTTTGTGTTGTATCTGCTTGCACTAATTTACCAGCGACGCTGTTTACTCCTGTTTTATTTGTTAATTTTATTGCGAATCCTCCTATAGATGTATTTCCACTCTTTTCATTTACAGAAAACATAGTTGTTGGGTTTGTTGTTCCTATTCCTACATTACCATTACCTAAAATTGTCATACGAGAAATGCCATTTGTTCCCAATGCAAGTTTAGCATTTCTTCTATTTAAAAAAGTAATATCTGAGTTGGCAGCTGCTGAACTTCCAAGATACCAAAGTTGCTGGTCGGGATTTCCACTGCCATCTGATTCATAAGCAGTAATAACTACATTAGATGTTACACTATCAGTAGGACTCTGAATAATTAATTGCCCTGCAAAGTGTGAACCAACAAGACCAGGAACACTTGCTTTAATATGAAATGCGGAATCTGGTGAACTTGTTCCGATCCCAACTTTTCCCCCAGTCAATATACTTATTCTTTCACTTCCACCTGTGAATAAAGCCATTCTTGTTCCAATTGCTCCTATTGCCGTTCTATTTGTTACTGTAGTATTATCATGGAAAGTAATTAAAGCATTAGCATCTGTTGATTCAAAATTTGCTACCATATTATCTGTCCCACTAATAACATCTAATTTATATACTGGAGTATTTACCCCAATACCTAATCTTTTATTAGTATCATCCCAGAATAATTCTGAATTATCTTGTGTAAGATTAACCCCATTAGAAAAAATTACTGAACCAGCTAATAATGAAGTGGGAAAAGTTTCAACTTCTTTTGCATCAACATAAATCATAGTAACAGCATCTTGTGGATTTACTGGGTCTGCTAAATTTACAATATTGTTTGATTGTAAATCTATGTTTCCATTTGCATCAAGCAAAATATTTCCTGTTGGTGTCCAAACATTATTTATTGCATCCCAAAATAAGAATTGTCCCTGACTAGTTCCTGCTCTTAATCCAACTCCACCACTAATTCTAAGTTTTGGCATTTTTCTTTATAGAATAAATACATCAAAGTTTTTATATTTTTTTATAAAATTATTTTTCCCATACTTCTATTTCCACAATCACATTTCCTTCTTCAGATAAAACCCATATAGAATTCAAAGTAGCATCGGGAGCAGTATCTGCTTCTAAGGATTCTCCTTCTCGGAGGGTTCTGTAATTCTGATGAGCAGGAGAATAAGAGTATCTTATTTCGTGGTTTCCCCTAACTGTTATGGCCCATGTTACAGCCCCTTTAGGAAGATCTATTTGATACCACTCATTAGCATTATTCAAATGATGATTAATAATGTGTGCTTTACTTGGTCTAATTTCCTCTGTCTGGATTGAACTAGGAGACTTAAAATCTGGAACCTCTATTTTAACACCCTTAGTTATTTCTCTCCCAATTTCTTCTGCCATTAGAATTGTTTGAGGCCAATCAAATTTTGCTTTCATTTTTTCTCCAGAATCTGTATAATTCTTCCTTGTTCATCACGTGTGAAATCGGTTAATGCAATCCCACCACCAACTGTAGTTCTATAAAACAAAAAACCTACTAATGCTAACACTGCCACACTTACAATAATAGTAAGGGTATTATCTTCCATAGATTAAATAGTCATCCATTACTTATATATTTATTTATTTCTTTTTTAAAACTTCATCAACAAACTTTTTCCAGTTCTTTTCCATTACTTCTTTTGTAAACCCTTTCTCAATTAAAGCTTTTCTTGGTTCGTATTTTTTATTATTAAATAGATTCTTAACTGCAGATTCAAAATCTTTATAGTCCCAATTATCAACCCTAGTTCCAATTCGGTTATCCCACCAATCCCAAGCAAATCCTGTTTTATAAGTTATTATTGGGATATTACAAGCCAAAGCTTCTGCACCACTGAGTCCAAAACTTTCAACAGGACTAGCTGAAAGATAAAAATCTGCAACATTATATAATCTTGGCATTACTAATGAATCTGCTTCCTCAACGAGTGTGACATTTTTCAATTTTGGTTTTACTCCCATTCCTTCACTCAAAACAACTATCCAATGAATGTCTTGAAATTTGTTAATTAATTCAGATACAATACTCCAACCTTTTTGAATAATAAATCTAGTAACAACAATTCCGATTTTCTTATCTGTTGGAAGTTTGTGCATTTTTTTTAATTCTTCTTTATTTTCAACTGGTTTAAATACTTCTGTATCAATTCCTTCTTCAATAATCTTATCACATTTTATATCATTTGCTTCCATATCTTTTTTCATAAAATTAGAAACAGCTACATTTTTTCCTTGTTTAGATGTTCTTCTCTGTAAATCAATACTTGAATTATAACGCCAAAAGTCTTCCAGAAATATTCCCCTATCTATTAAAAACTTTTGAATAGAATAAAAAGGATCTTGAAAAACAATAATTTGTGGTGTTTTAAAATCTGTATAACCACCAACACCAGCATTTTTTATAATTAAATCCAAATCAAATAAATTTTCACGATTTTTTAGATATTCTTCTATAACATATGCTTGATAAATCGGTGGTCTATGTTCATACCCTTTAAACAGATTTTTTTGTAAAACATTTTCACAAGTCCAATAAGATATTCTTTCAGCATTCAACATTCTAGATAATTCATAAAAATAAGATTCCTGCCCTCCACGAGTTTCCTCTTTTAGGTGCCAATTACACAAAATTATCTTTTTATCCATAATTCTCAATATCCTCCATTTTATCTTTAAAATTATCTAAACTCATTTTTCTAATTTCACTTTCCCATAATCTCAAAACCTTATACCCTTTCTCAATTAATTCCTTTGTTCTAATTTTATCTCTTTCCCAAATTACATGTGCCGGTTGATTATTTTTACTATTGGGATATCTAACAAAGTTTGATGAATATTTTATTGGATTACAATGTATAAAATCTCCATCACATTCAATTACTAAATTCATAGCAGGAATTAAAACATCACATTGATAAGCATGCTTAATTTGTTTCATATATTGATGTGTAAAGAATTCAATACCCAATAATTTTAAGAAGTTTTGGATTTTAATTTCTATTTTAGTATCTTTAAAGGGGAGAATTTGTTTTGCTCTTGCTATTTTTATTTTTTCTATTTCTTTTTTAGACTTTTTTCTTCCTTTATTTGCTTCACTTATTCTCTTTCTTATTTTTTGAGATGGATTTGAATTTGCTATACTTAATTTTTTTCTAGTTTCTTCTGTTACTATCCGTCCTTTTCCAGCTAAACTTATGTTTTTTTTATGTTCTTTTGTTAAGGGTTTTCTTTTTTTTCCTTTTAAAGCTAAACTCA
>SDBT01013653.1_pt1 | contig 13003 bp, 6 predicted proteins | sample 2277101 | NCBI WGS metagenome assembly SDBT01 (sample SAMN10404973, study PRJNA504765) | marine sediment metagenome | isolation source: marine sediment core GS10_PC15, 103 cmbsf | place: Arctic Ocean: Southern Knipovich Ridge | collected 2010 | reverse complement strand
CCCACCTGCCGAATGCGTTTTAAGGTCGTCTCTTGCTGATCGATCAACACCACCACGATATCATCCGCCTGCAAACTGTCACGCTGTTCGCAAACCACTAAATCACCATCACAAATATGATCCCCCAACATCGAATCGCCCTTCACCCGCAACACAAAGCGATTCGCCCCGGTGAAATAATCAAAGCAATTAAACGTTTTTTGATCGGTAATCGCTTCTATCGGTGCCCCCGCTGCGATCTTACCCAAAATCGGCAACACCCCTTTGTCCGCATGATGTACCAATTCAATATTACGCCGCTTACCCGGAATCACTTTCAGCAAGCCTTTGTCTTCTAAGGCATGCACATAACGATGCACCACCCCACGCGACTTAATACCGATCCCCTCAGCAATTTCACGCTCTGTCGGCGCTCCCTGAAATTGAGAAAAATAATCCCGGATGAATTGATAAACTTGAAATTGCTTGGGCGTTAACATGGCTGGATAGTAACAAAAATCAACGCACAATGACATTTGCCTGACATTATTATATAGTCTGCGCTTCTTCAAATACCCGAATGAGGAGCCAATCATGCCACATATTGGCCACGATACATTAAAAATCCGACGCGAATTGACCGTTGAGAATAAAACCTACGACTATTTCAGTCTAGCGGCGCTAAGCGATAAATTCGGCGACATATCGCGCCTACCCTTCTCATTGAAAGTATTATTGGAAAATCTATGTCGCCATGAAGATGGCAACACCGTCACCACAGATGACATCAAAGCCATGGTAGATTGGCTGCAGACTCAGCATTCCGGTCATGAGATCGCTTATCGTCCTGCTCGAGTATTGATGCAAGACTTCACCGGCGTGCCCGCCGTGGTTGACTTAGCAGCCATGCGCACGGCCTTATCCAAAACAGGGGGCAACCCTGAAAAAATATCGCCTTTATCACCCGTCGATCTGGTGATTGACCACTCGGTACAAGTCGACAAGTTCGCAGTGCCAGACGCTTATCAAAAAAATACTGAAATCGAAATGCAACGTAACCGCGAACGTTACGAATTTTTACGTTGGGGCCAAACCGCGTTTGACAATTTTCGTGTGGTACCACCCGGCACCGGCATTTGCCATCAAGTGAATTTAGAATATTTAGGCAAATGCGTATGGCACAGTGAAATCAATGGTAAAACCATCGCCTACCCCGACACCTTAGTCGGCACTGACAGCCACACCACCATGATCAATGGCCTCGGCATATTAGGTTGGGGCGTTGGCGGTATTGAAGCAGAAGCGGCTATGTTAGGCCAACCGATTTCAATGTTAATTCCCGACGTCATCGGTTTTAAACTCACGGGGCAACTGCGCGAAGGCATCACTGCGACCGATCTGGTATTGACTGTTACCCAAATACTCCGCAGTAAAGGTGTAGTCGGTAAATTTGTCGAATTTTTTAGTTCAGGTTTGAATGATTTACCGTTGGCAGATCGTGCCACCATCGCCAATATGTCACCTGAATTTGGTGCGACTTGCGGCTTCTTCCCCATCGATGAATTAACCTGTGATTACCTGCGCTTAACGGGGCGCGACGAAGAAACCATCGCACTCGTTAAAGCTTATACCCAGGCCCAAGGATTATGGCGTGACAAAAACACCCCCGATCCCGTTTTCACGGATACCGTAGAATTAGACTTAGCAACCGTCGAAGCCAGTTTAGCAGGCCCTAAACGCCCGCAAGACAAAGTTACTCTCAGCACCTTGCCAGAAACCTTCGATGCATTTTTAGAAGTCAATCAAAAAACCAATGAAGCCGACAAAAGCTTTCCAGCCGGTGAGTTTGATTTGCATCATGGGGATGTGGTGATCGCAGCGATCACTAGCTGCACCAATACATCTAATCCCAGCGTCTTAATGGCCGCCGGCTTAGTCGCCAAAAATGCCTTAGCCAAAGGCTTACAACGAAAACCCTGGGTTAAATCCTCTTTGGCGCCCGGCTCAAAAGTGGTTACCGATTATTTAGCGAAAGCTGATTTGCAAGCGCCGCTAGATGAACTGGGTTTCAGCTTAGTCGGTTACGGTTGTACGACGTGCATTGGAAACTCCGGCCCACTGCCAGAGCCCGTTGCCAATTGCGTGAAAGACAATGACTTAGTCGTATCATCCGTATTATCCGGAAACCGCAACTTTGAAGGCCGCGTACATCCACAAGTCAAAGCCAATTGGTTAGCATCACCACCGCTAGTCGTCGCATTCGCTTTAGTAGGCACAGCACGCATTGATTTATCCAAAGAACCCTTAGGTGAAGATCAAGATGGCAATCCAGTCTACTTAAAAGATATCTGGCCTAGCAATGCAGAGGTAGCCGTAGAAGTTGCCAAAGTCGACCAAGCCATGTTCCAAAAACAATATGCAGATGTCTTTACTGGTAATGATATATGGCAACAGATGGGATCCGGTGATAGTAAAACCTATGAATGGCGTGATGACTCCACTTACGTGAAATACCCACCATTTTTTGAAGGCATTACCTCAGACTTGCCGCCAAGCAGTGATATTCAAAACGCGAATATCTTAGCCTTATTGGGCGACAGCATCACCACCGATCACATCTCCCCTGCCGGCGCTATTAAAGCCGATAGTCCTGCCGGTGAATACTTAAAACAAAATGGTGTGGATCCAAAAGATTTTAATTCTTATGGCTCGCGTCGCGGTAACCATGAAGTGATGATGCGCGGCACCTTCGCCAACATCCGCATTAAAAATGAAATGGCGCCCGGCACCGAAGGCGGCTGGACGACTTATATTCCTAGCGGTGAAGTCACATCAATTTATGATGCTGCAATGAAATATCAAGCTGATAATAAATCCTTAGTCGTCATTGCCGGAAAAGAATACGGCACCGGTTCATCACGAGACTGGGCGGCCAAAGGGACTTTATTATTAGGGGTGAAAGCCGTCATTGCTGAAAGTTATGAACGCATCCACCGATCCAATTTAATCGGCATGGGTGTGCTACCTTTACAATTTACCCACGGCGTAAATCGCAAATCACTGAAGCTAGACGGCAGCGAAACCGTTTCCATCACCGGCATTAAACAGGGATTAACACCCGCCGCTATGGTGACTGCAACGGTAACACACGAAAACGGCAGCGAAGATGATTTAGAACTGTTAGTTCGTATCGATACCCAAAACGAATTGAAGTATTATCAAAACGGCGGCATCCTGCATTATGTGTTACGGAAAATGATGTAACCGCTGTTAAGCCAACTGTATAAGTATAGACTATGAGGGGGGTTGCAGGGATTTTAGGCAAAAGCACTTCTTGTAAGGGTGAAAACTGATGACGCGATCAAAACGCAACGCCCTAACGCCTGCCGAGGCTGAGATACTCTTAAACAAAGGCACAGAGCCCCCTGGGTCCGGTGAGTATTATCAACATTTTGCCAAGGGTATTTACCTCTGCAAGCAATGTGATGCGCCTCTATTTACCTCCTTCTGTAAGTTCGAGTCACACTGCGGTTGGCCCAGTTTCGATGATGCGATCTCCGCAAACCTCAAACAACAAGCCGATCCCGATGGCAGTCGTACAGAGATCCTTTGTGCACAGTGTGAAGGACATTTAGGACATGTATTTCACGGTGAACAACAGACTGAGAAAAACACGCGACATTGCGTAAACTCTTTAGCCACCCGTTTCATTCCGATTGCGGAATTACTCGAGCGCGCTAAACAACACGATGCACAATTTGGCGCTGCTATTTTTGCAGCGGGTTGTTTCTGGGGTGTGGAACATCACTTCGCACGCACACCTGGGGTGTTGGCAACGCAAGTGGGTTATACTGGCGGTCACACTGAAAATCCTAGCTATGAACAAGTCTGCTCTGGCACAAGTGGGCACGCGGAAAGCTTATTGCTGATTTTCGATAAATCCACAAGTGATTACCGCACACTGGCCAAACTTTTTTTTAATTTACATGATCCCACACAAAAGGATGGCCAAGGGCCTGACATCGGGAGTCAGTACCGCTCTGCAATATTTTATTTAGATGATGAGCAACAACGCATTGCCAACGAACTGATAGCGCAGTTACAAGAAAATCAACTCGAGGTCGTCACGGAAGTTACGCCCGCACAAACCTTTTGGCCGGCAGAAGACTATCATCAACACTATTACCAAAACAAAGGCGGCAGCCCGTATTGCCATATCTTGACCGAGCGATTTGTGTGAAAAAATGTTATCATCGCAACCCAACCACCGGAGTTAGTCATGCGTAAACTGAGTCTACTGTGTTTGTCTGGATTATTACTTTTGTCTATCAATGCGCTTGCCGCACCTATCGACAAATTGGTGGTGTTTGGCGATAGCCTGTCTGACAATGGCAACACGTATCAGCTAACGTATTATTATAATCACGGTCGTGCGGATCTCACCGTGCCAAGATCACCACCTTACTTTCAAGGTCACTTTTCCAATGGACCCGTTTGGGTAGAAGATTTGGCAGTCCGACTCTTTGGGAAAACACCTGCCGTCAGTAAACTGCTGGATTGGGCTTACGGTGGCAGTTGGGTGGAAGGCTCAAGCGCATCCGGTCAACGATTTTTACCTGATCTGTATCAACAAATTTATTTATACGAAAAAACCAGTTTTGATTTTTATCCGCAAAACCATTTATTTATTATTTGGGATGGCGCGAACGACTACTTGGTAGGGCGTAAAGATCCTGATGCAGCCACCACGGCAGTGGTGAAAGTCATCCATGATGCTATCGAACGCTTATACAAAGATGGTGCGCGACGCATTCTATTACCACTGATGCCCGATTTTGCCGTAACGCCCTATGGTCAAACCACTCAGGCGGATTTTCAACAAGGCCTCTCCCGTTTGGCCACCTTGCATAATCAAAAATTAGTGAAGGCGATAACACAATTGCGCCAGGCGCATACCGATCTACAATTAATAACATTCGATACCCAACAGTTTTTTGACGTTCTCAAAACCACGCATCATTTAAATAGTTTTAGCCTTCCCGACACCACCACGCCTTGTCTCACAGCATTAGCACCGCATCGCACACGACGCTTTGCAACGCCACTGTTGGCCAGCATGCAAACTCGCGTGGCATTGTTGGCTAATACCGCCGACGAACCCCAGCCCTTAGTGTGTGCCGATCCGCAAAACCATTTTTTTTGGGATAGCGTGCATCCGACAGCGACCGCACATGAAATTATGGCAATTGAAATTGCTAAACTGCTAGCAAAGCAAAACTATTGAAATCAACTCGCGATCATGTCCGATAACGTGATCAAACTTCCTAACGGACTAGAAAATTATTTGTTCTCAACCGTAGGTATACAGCTATGAATCATACAATCCGTTTAGTCACCCTCTCACTCATCTTAGCCAGCAGTACTGTCTATGCAACGACCCAAAATTTCGCACCCGTACAATCACCACAAGAAATACAACAAGTCGTGAACTTTTTAACACACGAAGTGACTTTTCGAGGCGATGGCGAATTCATGACGATTAAAGGTCGCCTACCTCGCAGCTACTTTTCCGATCAAAATTATTGGGGACATTACATTTGTGAAACCTATGCCGTGTCGCACGGGCAATCTTGTGAAGTAACCGATGTACCTCGCATGGAAAACGGTAATTTTGTATTAAATGGCCAAAGTGGTAGCGGCGCCATGCTGCAAGTGGAACGCATCGACGCCAGCCGCGGCAGCGATATCTATGACGCCGCTACCTGGCAAATTGCTATTGCCTTAGCAGCGCAACACGGTAACCTCAGCGCCCATTACGCCCAACAACTTTCTGATAACGTTAACCAACGCTTAGCTCGAAAAGATGTACGCGCTACTGGCGACGGCTTTCAATACGGCTACCAAACCAAAATTACCGATCCAAACTCTGCCTACGGTTTTCGTATGTTAGGCCAACATTATTTATCTGAAGATCCTTTAGTTAACAGTCAATACGACTATTTTATCAATTTTGACGGAAAACAATCTGATTACGCTAAACTGTATGGCAAAATTTCCTGGGCAGATTGGAAACCCATTACCGGCGAAAACGCTTGGGCATTTTTCACTGGACCTCTACAAGCCGATGAGATATTCGCAAAACAGAACAAACAAAATTATATTTCCTTTAAAGCTGCATCCATTCAGCATGCGATCAAGGTATTGCCGGCTGTGATCAGCATGCAATCCCCCATCGGCGGTATTTACTATGCACCCGGTGGAAGTGATGGCAATGAAGGCCCCATCACGAAAGGCGAAATATCGATTGAAAACAATTTATCGTTATACGCCGGCATTCATATATTACAACAAGTGTTACAGCAAACCTTACCGCATACATCTGCCAGCGATCAATCCAAAATCAAATCTGCGCTGGCCACAATCGATATTATCCTCAATGGCGGCGAATATTCCGATGGCAAGAAAACTGAAGGCATGCTGAGTTTTCTCAAGAATTATGCGTGGGATGCGAGTCAACAAGAATTTATCCCTTCGGGTCATTACGACAGAGGCCAGTGGGAGGCGGATACGGGTTTGCGCGCTGTGGATGTCAACACTTGGGGTATAGCCATTCTCTCTCCTGACACTATCGACACTTGGTTTGGCAGTGGCAGCGCGTTGACAGCTTGGAAACACGTAAAAAGCTGGGGTGGTTATTGCCTGTCTGGCAAATGTAAGACAACCGTAGAGGGTGTGGGCTTTTCGGATAAAGATGGACATCAAGTCTTCAGCGGCGAATGGACCTTCGGCGCGATTAACGCCGTACGTGAACTCGTTAACTATTACAGCTCAACAACCTTCTTAACCCAAAAAGAATTGCAAACGCTGAAGGCAGATGAACGCAACATGACAAAACAAGTTTTAAATCTGCGTACGGATAACTATTCTAGCGAAACCGTGGCTGGCGGTATTGACAAAAAATATCAAGTCAAACTAGCCGGAAAACATCTGGCTTATCTATACGCCAATAAACGTTATCATATTCCCTTTGGTTGGTACGCAAACCCCATCCCGTCAACGGCCAGCAGTAGTTGGGCCGTCATGATGTATTACAACTTTAATCCATTTAGATTAGGGGGCTAATACCCGCCCCCTAGTCATCAGCAAACAGATTGAACTTTTGCCCCTGAAGGCTGTCTATAGCAATATGGGGCAGAAGTAGGAACACTGCTTTTATAGCCTTAAAGGGCTAAAAACAGGAAAAGCCGCTTTTTTCAGCATTTTCTTGAAAAAAATCTCAAATTTATGGAACTTTTTCGCCTTTCGAGTGTCTAACTTTATAAGCAAAAACGTAAATTAACAGTAGAGGTTTTTTATGAGTATTCAATCAATCACAGTAAAAGAAGTAAAAGGTGGTGTGGCTACGCTTGAAAACGGTAGTGTGTTGCATGCTGGACGCGAGCTTAAACTAACCGACACAATTATCACTAATCAGCAAACAACAGTTGTGATACTGATAAACGGTACGGTGGAATATGAGGTCAAACCCGGCAGTACAATAACCGTGACGGAGATTAATTTGATCCCGGAAAGTGGCGAGGAAGTTGATCCTGCAGTTGCCGAGATACAAAAAGCTTTGTTAGCGGGGCTTGATCCGTCATTAGTTGGACCCCCAACTGCCGCAGGCGAGTCGGCAGGCGCCGTGGGCGCTGTGGGCGCTGTGGGCGAAGGAGCTAGTTACTTTAGCATAATACCTGGATTACTCCAGACGATTGAGACCTATGGTTACCCCAATGGTACATTTGGACGTGAAAGCACTCAAACACCGGATGATGTGTATCCGTTAAAGAAATTTGCAGACGATGAGGATAATGGTCAACTGTCCACCGAAGGCTCTGAAGTTCTACTTCGCGAAGCCGCGATAGATGCTACCGGTTCTGATCCTGCCAGCGATCAAGAAATGGCGATGAACACTCTCGCTTCAATTAATTTTGGTCCCGATGGAAAGCATCCTACCGAACCTTTCACCTGGGTGACTGACAACCTGAAAGTCTGTGATGAGAATGGTAATGAGATCATGTTGACCTCCGTGGGCGTGGACGTAATATTTGAAGTCTCGCCGGACGGCTTAACCTTAACGGGTAAGGCCAATGGCGTAACGGTAATCGAAGTTGTCATGAATAATTTGGATACCGGAAAATACACCGCCACCATCACAGGCCAGCTCGATCACTTTGTTCCCGGCGAAATTGAAGCCGATGATCAATTGATCATAAAAGCTGATTACACGATTAAAGATTCTAATGGTGAAACTGCTGATGGTACCGTTAACGTAATTGTCAACGATGATGGCCCCACTGCCGAAGATGATTTTATTTGCGATGAAGGTAAACTTAGCGGCAATGTTCTGACCAACGATACCTTAGGCGCCGATAGGCCACCCAAAGTAACATCCGTTACAATTAATGGTGAAAGCAAAGATGTTCCTATGGGTGGAGAAGCCGAAATAGAGGTTGATGGCGCCACCTTCGTGATGATGTCAAACGGCGACTTCATGTTAACACTGCCCGATGGCGGCTTTGATCACAACTTCCATGAAATCGTAGTTGAGTACACGATGCAAGATTACGATAAAGACCCGAGTAGCGCGAAGTTATATCTCACCTCTGAATTAGATAATACCATCACCTATCGCTTAGAAAACCATCCAGATGGTATTGCGGCCAAACCGTTTTATGGCTTACGCTTAGATAACTTATTCGATACGGGAACCAGCGACGACACCATCACCTTTAACTTTGAAGCCGATGGTGCAGCGATGTTTATGGATATCAGTGGCGATACCATCCATATTTACGGCATCGCATTCGGAGGCCCGGATATTACCAATATGCAACCGGCGAATAGTACCGATCATAACGGCGACATCAGTGGCTACAACCCAACGCTTTCAAATTTCTGGGAAATTGATTTTACCTATCAAAATATCGTGGAATTGATGCCTGATCTCGGCATACAAGATTTACTAGCCTTAAATGGCATGGATGGCACTGGAACCATTAAAAACCTAGCCAACGATACGGTGTATGATTTAACGGGTAAAAGCAGTGGCCAATTTGCTTTTCAATTAGGTGATGAGGCCAGTGGTTCGGGGCACCGTGGCTTTCCAGGTGTCTCGGGTTGGGGTTGGTTGATGGCTTCACTTGTCGGCGAACCCATCAACGGCGGCACAATGGATTGGTTATTCACGCGCGACGGTCAAGTGGTATGCGACGATAACAACAGCCCAATGGCGATGGATGATCATGTCATTACGAATACGGACGAATTTATTTTACCCATGTATGCACTTACCGCTAATGATACGGATCCAAATGATGATCCACTCACTGTGATTGATGTTGAAGACTCCGGTAATAGCCAACCCAATTACATTGAACAAGTAGTCCAATACACTGGTGGCGTTCCTGACAGCGATGTCACTTATACTGCCAGCGATGGCAATGGCGGCACCGATGATGCTGAGATTTCATTTGAAATGGTTGAGGGCAGTACCATTAATGGCACAGAGGATGGAGAAATTATAATTGGCAGCGAGGGCAACGACACCTTAAACGGTAACGGTGGCAACGACATTTTATTTGGTAGCGGAGGTCTTGATGTTCTCAATGGTGGCTTCGGCAATGATATCCTCGATGGCGGTGAAGGTGATGATCTGTTAGACGGTAGCGATGGGGTTGATATTGCAGTCTTTGGGACCGATCATCTGGTTGGTACCGATATGGATACCTTAGCAAACATCGAAATCCTCGACCTCAGTGCCTTATTAGACTTTATGGATGCCACAGCCGATATGATTGAAGACTTCGTTAACATCAGCAATACGGGTGTTGTCAGTATTGATGCCAACGGAACCGATGGCGGCGCTTCATTCACCGATATTGCAACCATGATCGGCTTTATACCCATTACGGTTGATGTCATTGCTGACGTAGCAATACAATCTGTCACCGTAGATGTTTAAGAGTAGGATTGAATGAGCGGCTCAGTAATACCGGCACGCTCCCCACAATACCCCTGGCAGAATTTTGGATAAGCAGCACTATTCGAACGACCTGCCACCCATTGCCAAGGCGTCCAATACTCTTCAGCTTTTAACGTACGGGCGACGATCCCCGCCTTATTCGTATGATGCACATAGGCAATATTAATGGATAATAACGCTTGCAATATTGTCATCACTATCACGCCCGAAGAACTGGCTGGCTGTTGATTAAACGCATCTAACACCTGATAACATAAAAGTTGCAAAGCATAAAAACAAACGACGGCTTTTATGATCGATTTAGGCAGCGATGCGGTATGAGTCGCTTTTGCGTGATCGCTTGCACAATGTTCTAAGGCAAAGAATGCCGTAGCGCCGACTAAGGGCGCTATGATCCGCAGTGGCACTGGCAAAGTCACTTCCGCTGTCAAACTTTCAAGAAATTTTTCAAAAATATATTCCCCAGCCGACACCATACCCGCCGCGATCACTACCGAGCGGAAAAAGTTAACCCCTCGGATCACCCAATTGCGCGATTGATTATGTGATAGCGGCATCAGCAATGATTGGTTTAACAGAACGGCAAAGGCAACAGGCACATAGTATGCTGGTGAACTGGGAACATGGTGAAACGAGCGATATAATTGCACGCAAGCACCCACATCTTTAGCCGAGCTGATCAAATCAGATAATACTTGGCGTGGCACTGTGTAGATCCGCGAAGGGAGTTGAAGCCGAAATGACAATCCGGATATCAAACCCAAACTCAAGGCCGTCCAGAATAATGGCGCTGGTATGTCATCGAGCATAGTGCAAATGCCAAGGGTAGCAAACAAGGCTTCCAAGACTTTGCCTAAGATATCTAAGGTATGTTGATCATAGCGTGGTTTTTTATCCGCGGGGAGTTCACTCTTATAGTTACTATGCGTTCGCCAATACTGCGCAGCGACTGTGAACAGCGCCAGCGACAAACATTGATAAACCACATGTAAGCTCAAGCCGACATTATGGTTAATAGAAGGTGTATCGTGATAATGGTGATACAAACCTCGAGTTCCCATTGTCAGCAACAATGCTAACCTGGGCGCTTGGATCAATAGCAAAAAGATCCTCGAACCCGCTATCCCCAAACCTATTTCACGCGTGTCGCCAATTTGTTTATCGAAATACTCCATTGCACCGACAGAAGCACCTGCAACAACTGCCGTACCAATACTCACGCCGAGTCGAGTGGGAAAATTACTCGGTGTATTTTCATGCGCTAGTTCTTGCAACAAGGTGTCGGTCGTCACATAAGCAATTAAGCTTTGATACAGCATATTAAAGACTAGCAAGAAGTAGGGAATTTTAAATTTATTAACAGCCCGGGCGCCAAACGTTGGTTGTCGGAAGTCTTCCTGTACAGCGCTGAGGCGCTCTCGCAGTGGTTTATCACGTCGGTATTTTTTAATGAAGCCAACCAGTGGAATCATTAAAAGACCAATCACTACCCTTGCAAAAGCGGGTAAATCACTATCTTTAACACCGGTATGTTTAGACAACGTTAGTAAAGCCGTAATATCAAATGCATTCTTAATACCATCACTGAAAAACTTCATCACATCCCAATAGTGAGTAAAGTCTTGATCTTGAGGTAGACGATCCATATGCTTGGAATACAGAGCTTCTTTCACCCCCACCAACAGCACACTGGCTACGGCTGCAATCGATAACTGAACATGTTTAACCGAACGAATTCCCGCTTCATCATTCATTCGCAAAAAAAGATAAATAGCCAGAGTCGCTTGCAACCAAGCAAGCACAATAATATTCGTTCGCCGATGGACAGGTTTAATCAAGATTTTTGGCATTGATAGTACAACTAAGTTATTACGAGATTGCGTGAGTTTAGCAGAACAAGTGTTTGCTGTCACGTATATACCCGAAGCAAAGTGGTTTACGGCTTTTTGCTGAGTTATTTTCCGCGTGGCGCCACGATTAAATTTTGGCAAGAATCCGAGATATTACCTGCAATTTAATCGTGGCGCCACACAAAAAATAACGATGTCAAAAATACCGAAAACCACTTTGCTTCGAGTATATGCTCTAGGGGCCAACGTATTTGGGATTAACCGACTCTTAGAAGTATGTTATGATTCAGTCCCTAAAAAAATAACGTATCTGCTTAATAATTATGGAAAAAACTTACGATCCTAAACAGTTGGAAAACACCTGGTCTGAACACTGGGAACAACATCACTATTTTGCGCCCAGCGGTAAGTCTGATCCGTATTGTATTATGATCCCACCGCCCAATGTGACGGGTACTCTGCATATGGGGCATGGTTTTCAATATACCTTAATGGATGCCTTAACCCGCTACCACCGCATGAGCGGTGATAATACCTTGTGGCAAATGGGGATGGATCATGCTGGTATTGCAACGCAAATGGTTGTTGAGCTCGAGTTAACAAAACAACAGCAAACACGTCGCGATTTAGGCCGCGAAGCGTTTACCGATAAAGTTTGGGAATGGAAAACGCATTCAGGCGGTCAAATCAGCCAACAAATGCGACGACTTGGCACTTCGGTGGACTGGTCGCGCGAACGTTTTACGATGGATGAAGGCTTGTCGAAAGCAGTTAAGGAAGTGTTTATCAAGCTGTATCAACAAGGTTTAATTTATCGTGGCCAACGCTTGGTGAATTGGGACCCGCATTTTATGACGGCCATTTCAGATTTAGAAGTGGTGTCGGAAGAAGCAGATGGACACTTGTGGCATATTCGCTATCCGTTGGTCAAAGGTGATGGTGAAGTTGTGGTGGCCACCACTCGCCCAGAAACCTTGCTTGGCGATATGGCAGTGGCAGTACATCCCGATGATCCGCGCTATCAAACATTGATTGGCCAACACGTGCAGTTACCGTTAACGGACCGCACTATACCCATTATTGCCGACGACTATGTCGACCCTGAGTTTGGCAGCGGTTGCGTTAAGATAACCCCGGCGCACGATTTTAA
>SDBT01013652.1_pt1 | contig 13003 bp, 8 predicted proteins | sample 2277101 | NCBI WGS metagenome assembly SDBT01 (sample SAMN10404973, study PRJNA504765) | marine sediment metagenome | isolation source: marine sediment core GS10_PC15, 103 cmbsf | place: Arctic Ocean: Southern Knipovich Ridge | collected 2010 | reverse complement strand
AGCTGTTCAGGCGATATTGTTTCGAGTCGCCTGACTTGTGATTTATCAGATTGTGTGTCACTTGATATGCTCACCTTTTTTGTTCTCCATAACGGTTGGACTATCGGGTAAAGCTTATAGCTGTTTTTTGTTCTTATTGATATCTTCTACTGCCGGTTCAATTTCAGCTTTTTTCCGTTCGGTTATCTCTTCGAGGTCGCTCTGGCTGCTTAGGATGTGCGGGGTAATAAAGATAAGCAGATTTGTTTTCTGCAACTGGTCTCTTTTTAGCTTGAACAGTTCGCCGATTATTGGGATAGCGCTTAAGAACGGTACCTTCTTTACGACGGTAACTTTATCGTCTCTCATAAGCCCGCCTATCACAACTGTCGAATCGCTTTTTAGCGTAACGGTTGTCATGACTTCGCGTTTGGCCGTGGTGGGCGTATTGACACTCCTTCCGGTGACACCTTCGATCAGTTTTGTAAACTTGGTGTCAATATTGAGTTTTACAAGACCGCCCTGACTGATGTGCGGTACTATCTCGAGGGTTATTCCAACGTCTTTGTATTCAAACGTATCTATCACAGTTGGCGTCAGCAGGTCTGTGGTTTCTACGATTCTCGATTGGGTTACGTACGGGATATTCTCGCCAACAATTATCCTCGCCAGTTGATGATTAGAGGTCATAATGCTCGGTGTCGAAAGGATATTGACGCCGGTGCTTTTGTCCAGAGCGTGCAGGATGGTTCCGATTCGGACGTTTGTGCCGGACCCTCTCCAGAGACCCATAGCGAGCCCTTCGAGGTCACCACTGACAAATCCGCTTCTGACGCCGAAATTCGTTGCCGCAAATCCCCTGACGCCTCCTTCTACGGCCTGGTCGAGTGTGGCCCAGTCGATTCCGATTTCATGGAGGCTGTCCTGGCTGACTTCCATGATGAACATTTCCACAAGTACCTGGTCAACTACGATATCGAGCTGTTCAATAATTTCGGATATAACTTCGAAATCCTGTGCGCTGGCAGTGATAATCAGTGCATTTGTTGCTTCGTATGCAGTGACCTGTACATTTTGGCCAGACCCGATAGCCCCGGTAGATTGAAGGTAACTTGCGGTGAGTGACTCGGCGGTCTCTTTTGCCGGAGCGTTCTTTAGAAAGACGACGTGAACGTTGTTTGTTCCGCGAGGCCTTTGTATATCGAGCTGATGGGCCAACTGCGCGATGGTCTGTGTGTCCTGGTCATTAGCCACGATAATCAACGAGTTTGTTCTAAGATTAGGCAGTATTTTTATTTGTGTATCAAGCGAGTTCCGCGAAGCAGACGACGCGCCTCGTGTCTGAGCAATTTTTCCTTTTTGCATTATGTTCGTTATTTGTTCGCTGAGAATCTCGGCCGAAGCAAATTTAAGATTGATTACAGAGGCTTTTTCTTTCGATCCGGTAACGTCCAGTCGCTGGATGATTTTTGCCATGTGGTGAATGTTAGCGGAAGTATCTGTAATCAGAATCGATCTTGTTCGTGGGTATGTCGCCATGTGTGAACCGGCGGCAAGTAATGGCCTTATGATTTCACTAACTTCCATGGCGTCGGCATACTTCAAAGGTATTATCTGTGTGACGACGGTATCGGTTATCGGTATATTTGCCGGATTCCCGCCGTAGCGGACCTGTAGATTTCGTTTTATAGCTTCGGTTCTGGGTACTATTTTTACAAAATTTCCCGAGGCGACAGCAGCGTATCCCTGAACGTCGAGGACCGATTCGAGGACTTGATATAAGTCACCGATGCGCACCTTTGTCGGTGACATTACCGTAACTTTGCCCTTTACTTTTTCATCTACGATGAAATTGATGCCGGTTATTTCACCGACGGTTTTTAGCATTATTCTTATGTCAACCTGATCGAAGTTGACGGAAATAAGTTCGTCGGCCATTGCCGGATCTTTTAGCGCCGGAATCATTATTTCGGTGCCTTGATTGAGTGTTTCGAGATATTCCTGGTTTGCGGCGTCAAGCTCAAGTTCGTCGATCAATTGAATGTCGGTTGACTGGATTGTGCTTTGTAGTTCTTCCGGTTTCGGCAGGGAAATACTTTCTTCGTATGGTTTGGGCTGCTTAAAGGTCTCCATCGCAGTTGCGGTGTCCTTTTGTGCCAGAATACTGTTTACGGAATCGAATTTCTCTGTTGGTTGCGGTGACGGGGTTTTCGCCTGGATTTTTTCGACGGGTTTTATTTTATCCATGATCTGCGGTACTGAAGAAACGCTCTTTGCCGGGGATTGACATCCGGTGAGTATGAGTGACAATCCGCAAATCAGACAAATGGCACTTCGATATTGTGCCGGGTGTTTTACTGTGATGTCTTTGAATATAGTTGTCATTATTTTTATCGTTTCAAATAATTCCTGTTGAGTTTATTGATTGTCATTTCAAGTTAAACGAAAGCGTTTTGATTTTTTCGTCGCGCAGCAGTTCAATGTCTATGGTCGGCTGAGACCTGGACTTTTTAAAGACCTGAAATGCTTTTTGCTTGCTGGTCAGTAACTGTCCGTTGATTGAACGAACGACGTCTCCATTTTTGAGCCCTATGATTCGGGCACCTTTTAAGTTTTCGAGTCCATCAATTCTCAAACCTTGTATTTTGCCGTTTACCAGGTGCGGCTTGATAACGGCATTTTTGAGGATTGTTTCTATTTGCCCGAAGCCGGTTTTTGCAATATCAAGAGGTGAGAACTTCTGTTGATCAGCTTTGACGGATTCGGCGATTTGCTGCTTTGGGAGCTTTTGGTTATCCCGCTGTTTGACTTGTTCATCGGAAGCAAAGCTCATGTGTAATACCATTTGCTCGCCATTGCGAACCAATACTATTTTATTTTCCTCGATACTATCAATTATTGCATTAGCCACTTTGTCACCGATCTTATATGTTTTTTGGACATTTGTACTGATGTTTTTAATAACGGCTTTAGCGTACATCGGGCTACCTGCGATAACGCCCACAAGTGCCAGTCCGAGTTCCTCACCGGCCGATTTCATGGCGTTTGAAGTATTGCCGCCGATCAGAGAATCGGGATCGGACGAACCCGCTTCGCCGGAAAAGATATTCTGCTCGACTATGTCGGAGTAGTTCTCGGGAGAGGTTGTTGACAGTATCGGATTTTCAATATCCGAGAGGTTCTCTGCGGACGCAGATCCCGGCGTGAAGACCTCTGTCGATTTTGTAATGGTCATCACGGCCGTACCAATCAGATAGCCGAGCACTATCACCAATGCTAACTTACTTGCTAACAAGGTTTTACGTATTAATTCATACCCTCGCTTCATTAGAAATATCCTTTAATTTGTTGAATTTATCGTCCGGTGAATGGGCGCACTTAACCGATATTGCCTGCTAATGCGTTGGTAATGGTTAAATGCGATTAAGTTTTTCCCGACGACTTATTATAGGGCTTTGAGATGTTGCGTTGAGTTGGGAAAAGCTGCTCGGAGGTGCTTTAGATGAGCCTATTTACCATTGCCAGATAGCAGATATTGGCAAGTCCGTGGAAGAGTATGGGTGCCAGCAGAGATTTGGTCCGAATAAATAGCCAGCCAAGTACTATACCCGGTACAAATGTTACAGCTGCTATTAGCTGACCGGAGATGACAATGTGTGCTATCGCAAAGCACGCCGCGGAGAGAAATATGCTGAGCCACCGTTTGCCGGAGTGAATATCGGACGATTCCGGCGTTAGCAGTTCGAGCAGATTTTTGTGCAGATAAGCCCTGAAAAATACTTCTTCGGCAACAGCAATATAGAACAACTGATATAATATCCATGAGAACAATGGCTGACCCTTCGGTAGCACAGGCTGCAAGGGGAAACCAAAGCCCATGTATTTTAGCAGCCACAGGCCGCAGAACATCGCTGAGAAAAGAGCTATGCATGTTGGGACGAGCACTGTAAGGCTTGAAGAGATTTGTCCAGGTTTAATGCCTATTGGAGCAAGGCTTCGTTTTCTTATTTTTGACGGTATGATGGCGGCCAATATTAATATTGCCGGTGTGAGCGGCCAATATTCTCTTAGGACTGCTGATGTATTTACCGTCTTGACTGCGAGAATGACTAACGTAAATATTGCGATTGTCCATGCTAATAGTGATTTGTCGATCGCGTGCGCTTGTATTGAGTCAGAAGAATCAAGTCTTCCGGCGCAGATCGAACCGGCATCGTGCCGAGAGATAGAGGGATTGCTTAACATATTTGGCCTTAGATATTGCGTGCTTTTTGCCTGCGAATATCTCGCTTTTTCAAGAGGATCATCACTACTGCCAATACCGCATATGGCAGTATGAAATCCAGTATTCGGGCTTGACTGTAGTCTTGTGAAAGAGAGCAGCCACCGCCGCCTCCGCCACCACCACCTCCGCCGATTCCACCGCCACCACCTTCACCGACGAAGAATTGAGAAAAGTGTGTTGTTTTGAAACTAACGGCCCATAAGCCGGATGACAGCTTGATTTTCCGGACATCGCTTATACCGTCCTGGCTTAGAACGCCGGTCTTTGGGTTTAGCCAGTATGCGAGTCCTGAACTACCATTCGAACTTGAGGCGACTAAAGGTATTACTATTGTCACCGGCGTGGAAAAGTCCGTACCACTGGGACCAATATCGTAACCTGCTGAAAGCAAATTGGAGGAGAGATACGGAGGATTTGTTATGCTTAGAATCGATACTGTAATGTCAGAAGAGTATGCTCCGGCTGGAATAGTCACGGATATGTCATCGGCATTGTTGATGTTATCGAGTGTCGGACCTACAGTTCCTCCGCTTGCTGTAGTGACTGTGCCCGAATTGATCGGAGTAGAATTCAGATATGTCGCTCCGGCATAGTAAATGTCTGTGCTTGAGTTGCGATCGTCGGTCCAGACTATATACGGTTGATTCGACGAATTTATCGTAATGACCGGATTGCTCTGGTTGGAACCGGTACTGTCGTCATCGACAAAGATATTGGTTCCGCTTCCTGAGTCTGTTCTTACAAAATATATGTCACTATCTCCGCTGGTTTGAAAATTCCTTAAATCCTTCCAGCAGGCATAAACTTTCAGTCCGTTCCCTGTAGTTCCGACAACCGCTATTGCCGGCTGGCTCTGGTCGGCACCGGAACTATCGTCGGTAATGAGTGTGCCGGTTAGTGCGCTTTGAGGAAGACCGTCAGACGAGGCATAGTAAATATCCTGATTTGCGCTTATGTTATCAGTCCATAATAAATGCAGAATCGATCCTGTTTGTTCAGCGGCAATTTCCGGGCTTGTTTGGTCGCCGGATTTGTTTACTACTGCCACATTGGTCCATGGTCCGTTGTCGGAATCGGCTGCGTAAATATCGCTTGTGCCGTTTCTTGTATCTGTCCATGCGAGGTATATGGTGTTTCCGGCATCGGCAGTGATGTCCGGTTCGGTCTGACCGGACGAATTACTGGTTATCTGCGTTATAGTTTTGGTAGTGAAAGCGTTGTTTGAGACGGAGAGAAAAATATCATGGTTGCCGCTTACATCGTCCTGCCAGGTGACATATGCATTGGCTGGTGATGAACCGTCCATGACTATTGCAGGATTGATCTGGTTGGCGTTGGGATCGCATACTCTTCGCTGTGTGGACCAGTTAATTCCATCGGTTGATGTTGAAGAGTAGATGTCCCAATTGCCATTCCTATTGTCCTGCCAGACTACATAAATTTTGTCGTCGGCGTCAACGGCAATTGCAGCGTTACATTGGTCGGCACTGGCGTTTGTCAATTGTACCGGGCTTTCGAATTGCTCGGTTCCTTCTGCGAGTTTTCCGACATAGATATTCCTGGCGCCGGTGCTTCCTCGGTGCCAAACGGTCCAAATGTTTCCTGAATTGTCCGGAGCCGAAGCTGAATAACCTTGTGTCTGAGTGGGTCCGGATGCGCTTAACTGTTCGTTATCTCCGAAGGAACGCATCTCTGTCCTGAACGAATATGAATGCTGTGACATCTGGTTGCCTGCAAGGTCTGTGGCGTCAACGGTTATACTCATCGTCTGGTCGAAATCAAACATGCTTGTCTGCTGATAATTGTACTGGTAGTCGCTTCCGGTTCCGACCTTGTAACAATTTCCGTAAGCACTTGTGTATTTCGCCGTATCACCGGTGTATATAGTATTTCCGTTTAGCGTTATTGTTACCGATGCGGGGTTTACTCCTTTTCCGCTATCGACAATGTGCAGAGATACCATGCTGTTAAGTACCACTTGTACTGCATCGGTTTCTGGCGAGCAAGTTGTAACGACAGGTGCCGAACCGTCGGCGGTGACTACTATAGTCACAGTTTCGGAATCCGAGAGAAGACTGTCGCTTGCCGAGAAAATTACATTGTAACTTCCTGCCTGACCCTGCCCCGGAGTCCAGCTAAATACTCTATTGGAGAAAGTTGCACCAGTCGGCAGACTTGTTGCCGAATAGATTATTGTATCGCCGTCGGGATCGGTGGCGTTTACCGTAAAGTCCAGAGAGTCGTCTGCATAGGTCGATTTTCCACCGATTTCATCAAGCACTACGGTGCGGTTAACATTGTTTACGGTAATACTCACCGACTCAGAATCCTGTGCTGCCCCATCACTGACGGTAAATGTCACGGTATAGTTTCCCGCCTGAGAGTAGCCGGGTGTCCAGGTAAATGAGCTGCCGGAAAGGACAGCCCCGCTTGGCAGATCCGGTGATGAATATGTAATCGTATCACCATCGGCGTCGGTTGCGCTAAGTGCCAGATTCAAGGTATCAATCTCATCTACCGAAGTGTCAGAAATTGAAGCCAGAACCGGATCTCTGTTTACATTGTTGACTGTTATGGTGATTATCTCCGAATCCTGATCTGTTCCGTCGCTGGCTGTGAAAGTAACCTGGTAAGTTCCGGATTGGCTGTAACCAGGCGTCCAGCTAAAGCTCGATCCGGATAAAGCAGCCCCGCTCGGCAGACTTGTCGCCGAATATGTTATTGCGTCACCATTAGGATCGGTCGCGTTGACATCAAATGCCAGAGATGTATTTTCGCTGACGGTCTTATTTCCGATCGAATCGAGAACCGGAGCCGCATTGCTCGATCCCGATCCGGTATATTCGTAACAGCCGGCATCCGGCGGGAATGAGCGGGAAACGCCGAGAATATCCGAGTTTGGGGCATAAGCAGGATTGGCGAAATCAATGGCTGAGGAACCACCTGCAAGGGTGAAATCGTTACTATCATAGTTTGTGAATAGGTTTTTGAATAGGTCTTCATTTCCTAATTTTAACGTGTGCGCACCTTGCTCATATCCAGTCATGTGTGTCCACCATGTACGGATAATATTATAATCCTCATTATTGATTTGGACACCATCATTAGTATAAAGATCCACTAAATCCAAGACATTATTCTGCATAGCAGTAACAATAGAGCCCGCCCTGAATATAGTAGCACCAATAACAGTATTATTATTAAAACTAAAAGAAGCAGACCCGGAAAGATGAACTTCCTTTGCCCCGGCAGAATCCAGACCAGAGTTATACATCAGGTTGTTCTCGACAGTAATGTTGTTAATGTCCTTTGCACCTCCAAAACCCCATAACATTATCTGTCCACCGCTGTTATACATTATATTTCTTCGGCAGATAATATTATCCATAGCTACGTATTCACTATCTCCGGGATTTATCCCACCAACGTAGAAGAGTTGGAAGCAATCATTATGAATCTCTGCCCCGGCATCAAAAGGCCGCCTGATGTCATATACCAGATTATCTTCAAAAACACTGTCCCTAAGACTCATTCCGTCAAAACCATCTATTTGCATATCGAAAATTGTGTTTCTGCCAACTGTCCAATCAGACCCCCATGCAACTATACCAATTCCACATTCCTGTATTTCGGAGTCCGTTATTGTAATATTGCTGCAAAAACGACCATAAATACCATACGGAAAGGCCATGCGAGGCTCAACACCTGTACCATCGCCATACATCTTGCAACCGTCTATTTCGATCTGCGAACAACGCCGCATCCACAACCCTTTACCGCTATCATCAGAAGTATATCCTGCGCCTATGATGTTACAATCTATAAATTTAATAAAATTTGCATCTTCAATGTTAATAAGAAAAGCATCTTCAATGGGGTCTTGGTGCTGGATCGTAATGCCCTCGAACCGCAGATATTTATTAAACGGTCCTCCTGCCTGATTGAGATTCATCGCAGGTAGTCCCGAAAATATCGGCAATTGACCCGTATCAGCTTTGTATGTAATCCAATCCACACGAGCACTCGTCTTGTCCACAAAAGCCCCGTAATTCCCGTTGCGAAGATATACGGTGTCACCCTGGGATGCCTCTGATTGAGCCTTGGAAAGTGTCTTCCATGGTTGTTCACTGGTACCGGGATAGCTGTCATCACCGTTTACGGCATCAAGGTAATATGTGTTTGCACCACTTGCTACTGCCGGCGCAAATATAAACAGCAACGTCACTGCAACGAGAAAAGAGAACAGACGAGAATGATGTAGATTGATTCGAGCAAATCCATTATTCGGATCGCGTAATTTTGCTATAGATGACATAGTTTTTAATCCCCCCCAAGGGCAAATAAAAAACAACATAAAGCAATATTTCAACACACCTTCCTACTACAAATAATAATAATCTATAGTCAAAAAAGCAACCGAATGTTCCCTAAATAGCAAGGAATTATTCTGTAAATAAAGTCCTGATAAATGATTAGTTTGTATCGGATGTAGCGATTATAGCGAACATAACGGCTTCGTGGTCGAAATAATGAGTTTCCAATGTGCCATAATCCGATAAAAACAGCCTTCGCTGCGCAATTGTACCGTTTGTTATAGGTCTATCGTTTTTGCGAAAAAAACCGGTTCTGATGATAAAATCAGGGATTTTCCCGATAGACGAGTCAGTGCGTTTTGTGCTATAATACGGAAGATGTAAACGCAAAGGATGGCGGATACTTACGAAACACTTCCAGGGATGGAAAATAATTGTTTTGGATTTGGGTAGTCCGGATTTTAAACTATTTTGCTTGGTCTAATAGCTTTTAAGTAGTAATGGGCGGGCATTAACACAATTAAATTGATTTTTAAGCTTGAGTTTTAACACGGGGGTACCACTTTTGGTATATGTCTTTTTGGGTAGTAAATTGGTTTGATATTACTTTTTAAACGGAATTATTCCGTGAATGGTTGGATTAATGAAAACTAACTCATTTTATAATCGCAGGTTCTGCTTTTTTAATAGTTGCAGGCTAAGCCTGTTCTGGCTTGTAGCAGTTCTCATGCTTATTTGCTCTGGTGCAGTGTACCGGGTTCTTGCCGCTCGCTTCGAGTTTATCGTCGGTAAAGGTGCCAAACTTCCCGTTTCACTAAGCGATTTCCCCTTCAGGGTCGGTAACTGGTCCGGCGAAGACCTTCCGATTCACACAACGACCAGGGATTATATGGAAAAGAATTTCGCGGACGATTTTTTTAGTCGCAGGTACATTAATAAAGAAGCCAAGAATTGGGCGGATGTCTATGTAGTATATTGCTCGTCACGAATTGCGGGGATCCTGGGTCATCGGCCTCGTATTTGTTATACCGGAGCCGGCTGGGTACATGATGGTACGGACGAATCATATGTTGTCACTGCGTCCGGTAGAAAGGTCTCCTGTCTGATACATCGTTTCCATATGCCTGGCTCGCAGTATCGCGAGACGGTGGTCCTGAGTTTCTACATTGTAGGTGGAAGGATATCGGTCCGGGAGGGCGATTTCTCCGATCTTTTTGGAAGATTGCCGAACATAGGTGGTGACCCGGCACGTTATATTGCCCAGGTGCAGGTAAGCTCGTCCGTTGAAAGTTCTGTCCGAAGTGCAGCCCGTGATATTATTGATACGGTTTTGGTTTTTTTCCCTAACACCGTTAACATTGAACCAGAGGATGTAACGGCTTCGGTTGGTATTGATGCAAATTAGTTTAGAAACCTGCCGGTTGTAGCTGGCAGGATTAGTTGTAAGTGTTTGTTTTGGAAGTTACATTTTTTTCAATGTAACCGACAGGGACGGAGTATGTTCGGACAAGGCATTTGAATTTCAGGACGCACAGTTAATTTGATGGGATAGTGCTTTTAGATAAAAGGGATTTTATATTATGATCTCAATTGAATTTTCCCGTTTATACGCCTGCTGCGACGAGCGAAGCACGGCGAGCGGGTAAGTAACTTAAAAATAACCAGTTACGGTTTTAATCGCGGCTTTTTACGACCCTTAAGGGTATATTATGAAAATACTTGAAGTTAAGGCACTTGCAATTGAGTCAGTAAAGGTAATCAGGTTTGGACGTTTCCATGATCATCGAGGGTATTTCACCGAACAGTTTAGAAAAAGCGATTTTCATGGTAATCCGGAGATGGATTTTTTCAAAGGTGTCGAATTTTTACAGGCTAACGAGAGCTTTTCTAAGCCGGGCACGGTCAGGGGTCTTCATTTTCAGTGGAATCCCTATGTTGGTAAGCTGGTCAGAACGCTGAGCGGAAGAATGATCGATATGGTGCTTGACATCAGGACAGGCTCTGAGACTTTCGGCAAAATAGTTCTTTATGATATGCCTGTTGATCGTTCGAGCCAATATCATGAATGGATATGGGTACCACCCGGTTTTGCACACGGCAACTTTTTTACTGAGGATACTCTGATAGAATACTTCTGTTCCGGCCAATACAATCCTGATTGTGAAGCCGGTATTTCTCCGTTGAGCGATGACATTGACTGGACGATTTGCGATCCGAAACTCAAGGAGCTTTTCGACAGTATTGTCCCGAAGACCGAGCTAATCAGCGAAAAAGACAGAAACGGTCTTTCCCTCGCTGCCTGGAGTCAGAACTCGGCCTCACAGAACTTCGTTTTTGGCAAGGTATGAAACAGAGCATCGGCCAAACTCAGGAACTTATGGTTTTTCACTATCATTTTCTTACTAGAACCTATCCCAAAACCTCTATCTACTGCGATCGGCTACAAAGGCCGGGGCCTGCGTTGTCGGCGAAAAACGTTCTCAGCGTGCAACAAGCACGCCTCCGAGCGTTTTTCACCTGCCGCCTTGTCCTCGATCTTTTCGCTCGATCTCGTGACGAAACAGGTTTTGGGATAGTTTCTAAACAAAACCATTGCGAACATAAACCAATAGTTTGGCCCTAACAATTCCAATGCAAATGGAGTCTGAAGATATAAAACAGAAGAAGATGGTCGAAGCCGAACAAGTGATGCCGTTACATGGAGATTTAATCCGCGGAGCGGACAACATTTCCAATCTGGCTCAAGCTTGGGACGACCTGTTCATGCGAGTGCAGGAAGCACCCGCATTCTTCTCTCGCGCTTGGGCCGAGACGTTCATAAGCGAGAAACGCATTAAAGCTTCCCCGCTCTTAATTGTTGTCTGGGCCGGCTCTAAGCTTGTGGCTCTACTGCCACTGAGAGTCAGGCGCTTCTGTGGTATACGTGTGGCTGAGCCTATAGGTATATTCGGAGGCGCGTCCCTTGGTCTTTTGGCAGACCTGAATTATACAGGAGCGGTCCAGGCTGTAGCTGATGTGTGGGTGAGGGAAAGAGTAGCGCCTGCCTTTTTCAATAAATACCTGTCTTCTCTTGACAAAGTTACGAATAAGCTGATGGCAGAGCTGGCTTGTCGCGGCTTCACATGTAAGTTTGGGCATCAACGGCCTTGTCGATGGATTAAATTGGGTTGCTCTTTTGATGACTATTTGAAGAACAACAAATCAGGGAAGTCCCGACAGACGATACGGAGGAAGGAACGAATGCTTTGCAAGAAGAAAGAGGTGAAACAGGAATATTACACCGGGATTGAAGTCACTCCGCAAATTATTAGTCGCATAGCAGCAATTCAACAAGAAAGTTGGATGAAGCGACGAGGCGCAGCAGTACTGAACCAACCCTTCCACCAAAGGCTTTTGCTGAACATGGCTAAAGAGGGATTTGGTCACGTGTGGTTGTTAAGAATAGATAATGAAGATGCTGCCTTCGTATATGCTTACATAGCACACGGAAACCTTAATTATGCATGGACAGCTTTCAAGCTGAAATACAGGACGTCGGGCTCCGTTGGAATGGTACTGACGAGCTGGACAATTCGAAAAGCATGCGAGGAAGGGATATTGTCATATGACTTTGGCTTTGGAGATGCTGAATACAAGCAATTCTGGGCAACTGATAACCACGATGTTGTGATGGCGGTTGCAGGGCAAGGTGCTCCTGGGTATCTGATTGTATTATGTTACAGGGTCATGTGGCGGCTTGCAAAGATAAGGTTGTTGATGCGAATTTATCTTAAATTTAGAGTAATGTTAAGAAACTAAGATTTTAGTATATGTCCGGCAGGAAAAAACTGGAGTGTTCGCATTGCGTAGATATATTCGAAAAGCGTTGATCCTAATAATGAAAAAGTTACTGGTTTTCGTGTTTAGGATTATTGGTCCACCCCGAGTACTCCGGTATGGCAGTCCAATCAATGTAGCACTTTTAAAAGCTTTTGGCGCGGACGTTGACGAAAAAAACATCATTATCTGTTCACCAGTTGTTTTGCATTGTGCAAGAGAAGGATTTGGCAATCTAACAATAAAGGAGGGTTGTTATTTTAACGGAAATAACTTATTGGATCTAAGTGGACGAATAATATTGGAGAAGGGTGTAAGCCTGGGTCCCGGCGTGATAATTATGACCCACAATCAGTATAATCACAACGCTTTCCTGGAAGAACGTCTGGCTCATACTTGCGGCATTAAAGATGTTTTGATCAAGGAGGGTGCGGGAATTAAGGCCGGTGCATTGATAATCCGTGGCATCACAATTGGCAAGAATGCGGTTGTGGGTGGCGGTGCTGTTGTCAATCGTGATGTTCAGGATAATTGTTTTGTGGCTGGTGTGCCTGCTCGCCTGGTCAAAGAAATAAAATGAATGCTCCAATTCCCACGCAATCAGAAAGAA
>SDBT01013651.1_pt1 | contig 13004 bp, 13 predicted proteins | sample 2277101 | NCBI WGS metagenome assembly SDBT01 (sample SAMN10404973, study PRJNA504765) | marine sediment metagenome | isolation source: marine sediment core GS10_PC15, 103 cmbsf | place: Arctic Ocean: Southern Knipovich Ridge | collected 2010 | reverse complement strand
AGGCTCTTATTAACCAAGTTTATACTTATCATTTAATTTATTAATCAGACCCTGCGTTAAACTATTAACACTTTCAGACATATTATGCGTTAATAATTGATGTAATATCTGTTTTGCTTGTGCGGGATTTCCCTTTTTTTCTTGGCATGCAGCAATGCGTATATACAGTTGTGGATTATGCGATTGTGTTGTTCGTGCGCGTTCAAAACAATCAAGCGCTTCATCAGTATTGTTACGTTTAAAATGTGTTTCACCCAAATTATACCAAACGCGTCCATCTTGTGGATTATGTTTTGCCAGTTGTTCATAGAGTTCTTGCGCATCATCCAGTTTTCCTGCAATAAAATATGCGTTTGCAAGATTAAATTCCCCATCATGTGCATGTGGATTTAATGACAATATTTTTTTATAGGCAAAAATAGCATCATCATATTTTTTAAGCGCTATGCTTGCTTTCGCATAGGCAATAAAGCCGGTTTCATTATCCAAATCACCTTCCATGCAACATTTTCTAAAATATTCCCAACCTTTTTCTTTTTCGCCTTGTTCAAAATGAACGCGCCCTAAATTAAAAAATGCTTTGCCATAATGTGGTCTTAATTTTAATGCCATTTCAAGTGATTCTTGCGCTTGTTTATAATCTTTTTTTTTTAAAAAAAATGATGCAATATTATTATATCCTTCTGGATAATATGGATTTATCTTTAAACTTTTTTTTAACGCTATAATTGCATCATCGGTTTTACCAAGATGTGCATAAGCAACGGCGAGATTATTAAGTGGATCGGGATAGTATTGATCCATAGAAATTGCCTGTTTAAAGTACGTCATTGATTCGGTATATTTTCCTAGATTTTGTGACAATTCTACACCATAATTATTATATGCACGTGCTTTTCCCGGCGCGTTTTCAATAATATTACTCCAAAACTCTAATCCAGATCGCCATACTGTATTTCGTTGTATAGTTATACCACCAAGTGTGCCAGCTAATAGTAAAAAAAGCATATAATGCGCACGAGCAAATGAGTTATTGTTTTTTACATACATATACTGTAAATATTCTACTCCCTTTATTAATACTGCAGCTATAAGAAAAAGCCAGCCAAAACAGGCGGTATATGTTTTATAATCAACCAATAATTCAGGCGATGGAATAATGGTTGAGCGTGGTGCAGTGCAAATCATAAACCATAGTGCGCCAAATCCAATAATATGTGTTGGATTACGACGCAATAACGTGAAAATAAAAAAAACGAGTATTGCGAGAAATAAAAAGGGAAAAAACGCATCAGGTGAAAAAAAGTTATGCGATAACTTCCAGTCATATTCAACACTAATGCCAAAGGGCCATATGAAAATCCATAAATAATGTACAATAACTTTAAATTGAGAAATAAAATAATGCAACGGTTGGATTAGATCTTTTGGGTTTTGGGTAATTATATTGCCAATATTATTGCGTGCTTTAAATTGTAAGCTTAAAATATCAGCAAATATTTTTGGTTTTAATAAATAGACATAAATACCAACCATTGTTGTTGCTATTATTCCGTGCAAAAATAATCGTTTTTTAATCGATTGCAACGAACCGCGTGCAATAAAAAACCAATCGACCAAAATCAAAAGTGCTGGAAGGACAATAGTAATTTCTTTTGTGCCACATGCAAGTATAATAATAACGAATAATAAAAAAGTGAGTACAGATTTTAATGCGGTATTAGCGGTATGTGTGATATGCAAAAAACAATAAACGGCACCTAATATGCTCAACATTGCCATACCTTCAAGTTGTCCCTGAATAACGTATGATATTGTTTGTGTTTGTACTGGATGAATTAAAAATAGTAGCGATGTTATTATGGCAAGTATTTGTGCATTGCGTTGAAAAAAACTATTTTTTTCCTGTCGAGAAAGTATAAATGTGAGAATAAAAAAAACCAATATTCCATTACTGATATGGATAAGCATATTGCCGACACGATATGAAAAAGGATCAAAGCGTCCAATTTGATAATGTAATGAATTTAACCAGTAACTAATCCAACGGGTGCCAGAAAAAAAGAGACCCCTCAGACCATAATGTCTGATATCAAAATGTTTTTGGATATTTGCAATATCATCGAACTGAAAATTATAGTGCAATGATGGGTAATAAACAATAGCCGTTATTAATGCGAGTGCTGCAGGTGGTACTATAAATGGGAGGCGAGAAAGTAAAGAGCGTTTATGCTTCATCTGCTTTTTCCTTTTTTTACCGAAATTGATTATTGATTGCCTTTTTAACTCTGCAGCTTATTGTATCGTGTTATTTTTGTCGAGGGGGTTTTATGGTGCTTGTTTGACCCCTTTAATAATTTGGTCTAAAATTACAAGTGATAAGCGATACACATTCTTTTTTTAGGTAGTTAAGTATAAAAATGATTAATCTTAAAAGTGCCCAGCTGCTTATTGGCGGTATTACCTTTTTTATTGCATATCTTATTGCCGTTACGTTAGCCGGTTCATTTCGTGCATGGGTAGCCAAAAAAATGGGCGACTCAACCGCGGATGATGCAGGGTTTTTAACCCTTAATCCATTAATGCATATTGATTTTTTTGGGTTATTTTTTTTATTTCTTTTTTATTTTGGCTGGGGTCGACATATTCCCATTAATATTTTTAACATTACCGGCAAGTGGCGCAATATAAAAATAGGGTTGGCATATTTTTCTGATACGATAGCTCACATTGTGTTAGCATTTAGTGCGCTGATTATATTATTAGTACTTTTTGATGAAAATATTTTGCACATTACGCGATACATGATTTTATCCGGTGATATGTCACATCTTTATATTGCACATATTTATCCAACGTACCCATCATTTTTGGTTTCGATTGCATTTATTTTAATCGCACTTATGTATCTTAATGTGGTTTTGGGTGTGCTGAATCTGTTAGTAAATGGATGTAATTTATTTATGGTTATTGCAGCAGAGCGTTCTGGTGGTTATATGGCGTATAATTATTATACCGTTATTCTTATTCCTATTTTATTGATTTGGTTTTTTTCCGGGCCGCTGCGATTATTAGTAGTTAATCTTATTATGTATAGTGGCTATTTCATAGCACATTTACTTGGTATAGCATAAAATAGGCAGCACAATATGAATGACATAGAAAAAACAATAGCGTTGATTAAAAAAGGGGCAGTACAGGTATTACCTGAACAGGATTTGATTAAAAAGTTGCGAAAAGGTAAAAAACTTAAAATTAAGTTGGGTATGGATCCAACTGCGCCAGATTTACATTTAGGTCATACGGTTGTACTTTCAAAAATGAAACAATTTCAAGATTTGGGGCACGAAATTATTTTTTTAATCGGTGATTTTACGGCGCGAATTGGTGATCCAACTGGTCGGTCAAAAACACGTCCACCATTGACAGAAAAAGAAATCAAGCACAATATGCGTAGTTATTTTGATCAAGTTGGTAGAATTCTTGATCCTAAAAAAGTAACTATTAAATATAATTCTGAATGGCTTGCGGCGTTAAGTAGTGCTGATATAATACAATTGTGTGCTAAAACCACATTGGCACGTATTATTGAACGTGAAGATTTTGCAACTCGTATGAAAAAAAATGAGCCAATTAGTTTTCACGAATTATTGTACCCACTTTTTCAGGCCTATGATTCAGTTGTATTAACTGCTGATGTTGAACTTGGCGGTACGGATCAAACATTTAATTTGCTTATGGGGCGTTTTTTGCAAGAACAGTTTGATCAAGAACCGCAAGTTATTATTACTATGCCATTACTAGAAGGTCTTGGTGGTGGTCAAAAAATGTCAAAATCATTGGGTAATGCTGTTGGTTTAAATGAAAAACCACGTGAAGCATTTGGAAAATTAATGTCTATTTCTGATAAAGTAATGTGGCATTATTTCAGTTTATTGTTGCATAAAGATCAAGATGAAATGAGCCAAATGCAAGAACGAGTTGCGTATGGTTCTTTGCATCCAATGAATGTGAAAAAAGAAATGGCGCGTCACATTATTGCGCAATTTTGGTCAGAAAAAGAAGCTGATCAGGCGCAAGAAACGTTTGAGGCATTATTTCAGAAAAAAGATTATTCCAAAGCGCAAGAAGTTTCACTGCCATCTGATACGGCTAATCCACTATGGATTGTTGATTTACTCAAAATAATGCAAGCAGTTAGCAGCTCATCGGATGCAAAGCGACTTATTGAATCTAAAGCGGTTTATTTGGATGATACATTAATTATCGATTTTAAAGCACAAGTAAAATGGAAACCGGGAATTGTGCTCAAAGTTGGTAAACATCGTATCTATAAAATTAAATAACAGTTAAGCCAAAAGGTTAAAAAAAGGAACTTATATGAAGTTGATTTATTTGTGTATAAGTATAAATTTTATTTTTTTCTTTTCATTAAATGCCATGTTTTCTGATATAACAAAACAAAAACAAATTAAGATGGAATTGCAACATGAATATGGCGAGCTTGTTCTTTACAGCCTATCTACAAAAAAAATAGCTTCACCTAAAAAAATTGAATATACTATTCCTCCGGAAGAAGAAGATTGGTTACTTTTCACAAAAAAAGTACAAGACAAAACTGATTTGACAAAAACAGTACCAGATCAAACTGTTATTGATATTGTTTTCAATAAAAAAAATGGGAGTTATGTAACAATTTGTAAAAAATGTGGTGAAGTACATCTTTCAAAAATGATACCAATTTTAAAAGGAATAACTCGTTGTCATTTGCGTATTGAGCATGCGATAACTGAAAATGTCCTCTTTAAAGATTCTGGGATTTTCAATAATTGTTTAAAAAAAAATAAACATGTTAAGAAAAAAAAAAGTATAGTGGTGAATTCTTATCTGAAAAATGGTAAAAAATGGATGGAGTGTCCTCTATGTTTGCGTAAGTTTTATACGACTGGGTATAGAGGAACTTTAAAACATAATTTTAAGCGCCACATAAAATTAAAACATCCAGAAAGTTTAGGAACACTTATTTTTTAAAATGGGTATTGATATGCGTAAAAAGTGTGGATTCATTATTGTGGCCGGATTGTATATTTTTTTTTCAGATTCTTATGCCATGCAAAATCAACAAAATAAAATAGCAATACAAGTCCTGATAAATAATGAAGACTGTAATAATGATTCCGAAACATTACAAAAAACAGTGAGCAAATGGTGTAATGAATTGGAAAAGAAGCAAGATTACAACAAATTGCCTTCTTGGATATCACGGCATCTTCATTCAGAATCGGCGAAAATTGTTCCAGTTTTTTATTTTGAAAATTTAAAAAAACATATATTTTTATGCCCTTGTTGTGGGAGAGTTTATTTTTCAAGGATTTGTAAATCTGTTCTTGCGTCAAATATAAGAGGGCATATGTTTAGAACGCACCAAATAGAAAAAGATTTTTCTAAAAAACATTTTGTTTTCGAGTTGGTCGATTAGTTGCCATTTAATAGTTAATTAATTATTTTTATATTAAGTTATAATTTAATTATTTAATGCAATAATTATGTGGCATGAGATATGATTGAGGGATTTCTTCTTGTTAATAAACCGCGCGATAAAACATCATTTTGGTGTATAAGATATATCAAACGATTAGTTGGTAAGCGGGTTAAAATTGGCCATGCCGGTACTCTTGATCCTTTTGCCACTGGATTACTTATTGTTGGTATTGGTCGCAATGCAACAAAACATTTGGGTACTTTTTTGACCTTAGATAAAATATATATTGCACGCGCAAAATTGGGATTGCAAACTGATACGCTTGATATAACTGGTTCTATTATTAAACAAAATGATACAATAAATATTACCAAGCAAGAATTGCAAAAAGCGATTGAGCAATTAGGAAATAGTTATCAACAAATTCCACCTATTTTTTCGGCATTAAAATATAATGGTAAGCGGTTATGTGTACTTGCACGTGAGAAAAAAAAATCGGTTCAAGAATTGAACAACATTGTACGGCAAAAAGTACGAGATGTTACATTATATTCGGTTGAGTTACAAGAATATTCTGGTCCATATTTTCAAATATGTGCGCATGTTTCACATGGTACCTATATTCGCTCATTAATAGATGACATTGCACAAAAAGCGGGTGGTTATGCTACAACTGTTTCATTGTGTCGTACCGACATCGGTTCATATTGCCTTTCTCGGGCTATTGATCTTGAAACATTACAAACACTGAAAATGATTGAAAAAAACTGTATTCCGGTCGATCAGTTTTTGCAGCAATTAAACCGAAAGTAAAATTGAAGAAATAAAAATCTTTTATATTTTTACACCGTAATAATGCGTTTTAAGTTCGGATTTATGCGCGTTGTTAAATAGCGCACATTATTGATGCCTGTTTTTGCAGCAAGGCAGTATCCGTTAATATCTTCATAATTACCGAGTACTAATACTTCATCGCCTATTTTGGTTGATGAAATATTAGTAATATCAATGGTCATAAGATTCATGGCAATGCGGCCAATAATTGGTGCAGATTTTTCATTGATACGCACATGTGCATTATTTGAAAGAAGGGGATCATATCCGCCATAATAACCGACCGGAATAAAGGCTACTGTTGTTAATTTTGTTGTTTTATATGTTCTGTCATAACCAACATCAGTTTTTGGCAGTATTTTTTTTACCTGAATGATGCGTGTTTTCCAAGTCAGTACTGGTTTGAGCGTAAAACTGGGATATAATTTTTGTGTACGTTCTTTATTACTTTCTGATGGCCAATATCCATATGCACCGATGCCGACGCGAAAAAAATTATATGCTGAAAAATCTGGTGACGTTGTTGCGGCAGAATTTGCTGCATGTTTCAACGGTATTATTATTTTTGCCTGTTCAAGTTGGGCCAAAACATGGTTAAATGCGCTTAATTGTTTATCCGTATATGTTTGATCCAATTTTTGCGATTCAGCAAGATGTGTACAAATTCCCTGAATAGATAGATGTGACAATGTTTTTAATTGTTGAATAAAAGAAAGCGTATTTTCAGGCATAACACCGAATCGTGATAATCCAGTATCAATTTTTATATGTACATTAAATCGACAGACATGTTTTTTGCAAAAATCATTGAGATATTGTGCATTTTGATAGTCAGAAATAACAAATGCAATATTTTGATTTATGGCATTAAAAAGATCCGCATCAATAAAACCGAGTACCAAAATTGGATTGCGTGAATTATGGGCACGAATGGTGAGCGCTTCAGATAAATTTACGGTGCACAACCAATCAACAGCATTAATTCGTTCACATAATTGTGCAATTTCTGACAATCCGTGTCCATATGCATTTGCTTTAATAACGACGGCAAGTGCACGTTGACCAATTATTTTTTTATACTGTTGTACGTTGTGTTCAAAAGCAGATTTACTAATTTCTAACCAGCTAGAAGGATTAACAATCATGGGTGTAATAAAAAACGGGCTAGAAATCAATATTCCAGCCCGTGTTATTTTTTAAATATTGATTGTTTTAATTACTTATTTTTCTACTTCTATTTCTTTTTCTTCAACAATGGTCACCGGAATAGACTGTTCCGATTTTTTGGTTTTTATTTTTGGCAACGTAATAGTTACGGTATCAGTTGCTTTGTTATACGTAATAACATGTACGGGATTCTTTAGTGCTTCATCAAGATTAATAGTGCCTTCAATAATACGTCCAGAATTCATGCGTGTTGAACTTTGAAAAATCTGCACTCGTTTTTTTTCATCATCGTTTTTATCTTTGGTGTCTTTTTTGTCAGTTTTTTCTTCACGTATATCTTGTGCGAGCTCAACGGAAATAAATTCACGATTGGGCGATAATTCATCAATACTTACTTTAATAGTGTCAGTTGGGGTGGAAATAGTAAGTACGTCTTTATTATCACTTATTGAAGCATTAAAAGAATCAGCCTTGATGCCTTCAATTTCAATAACCACATTCTCTTCATTGTCGGTTATCTGTAAAGATGCAATATTGTTGGAACTAAATGCAGTTTTAAATGCTTGTTCTGTTTTTCGCATCGAATCTCGCATTTGTTCCATATATTGTATTTGGTCGTCAAAAAAGGAATCCAAATCTTGAAAGCCAAAAGCGTATATATTTGGAGATGTACTTATAGCAAGTATCAATAGTGCAACTTTTTTATTACGGACCATCATAATGAGACCTCCTCATGATATGGGGTTAAATATTTTATTTTCATTATTTCAGTATATAGCAAAAATCCATTTTCAGGCAAGTAGTTTGACTGGTAAAAAGGCTATTTATATGGTATTTTAATAATGAAATATAGTGAATATTTTTAAAAAAATTAAAGTGATGATTAAAAAAAATAAACAAAAAGTAGGCGAACTCATTTTTGGTGTTAATCCAATTGTTGAGGTGCTCAAGGCGCGTAAGCGTAAGATTATTTCTATTTATACGGTTAAACCAACTCCTAAGGGCTGGCGCCAAATTGAAAAATATATGCCAAAATACCCGGTACAAATTCAATATGTTTCGCGTGATATTTTGCATAAAATGGCCGGAACAACCGATCATCAAGGAATTATTGCATGGGTGCAATCTTTTGGATTTAGGAAAAAACCGTTTGATCCAAAAAAACAACCTTTTTTACTGTTACTTGATGGTATTCAGGATACACGAAATCTTGGTGCAATTATTCGTTCGGCACATTGCACAGGTGTTGATGGTATAGTTATAACTAAAAAAAATGCGGCTCCATTAAATGCGGCGGCATTTAAAGCATCGGCGGGATTAGCAGAATATGTGGAAATATATCAATCACCGTCAGTTGAATCGGCAGTGCAAGAATTAAAAAAATCTGGTTATGCGTTGTATTTAGCAACATTTGGTGGCAACAATGCATACGAATGTACTTTTGAACAACCACTCTGTTTGGTTGTCGGCAGTGAAGGTTTTGGCATATCAAAAAGCATCTTAAAATCGGGTGAACACATTAGTATCCCGCAACGTACGGCGGATATTTCATATAATGCGTCCGTTGCTGCCGGTATTTTACTTTTTCTAATTGGTACAAAAAATAAAAGAATCTAAAGAAAGGTCTTTTATCAATGGTTATGTATATTTTGAGCTTATTGAGCGTATTATTTTTTAGCAGTATTGGTGCTATGGAGCATTACAATCCAGGAAGAATAGAAAAAAATGGCCAATTGTGTGTTCTTTTTTCACCTATCAATAACAAGAAAAGTTATGGAGACATTAAAGAAAAGGTTACACTTATTTTAAAAAATAACCCAAAATCAGTTTTTAGCATTGGGGCTCGGTGTAGAGCTTGTGATGAATGGTTAATATCTGATTTATTAAGGTTTCTTGGTCTAAAACAAAGTAAAGACAAAACTTGGTGCAAAATAAGCTCTCCTGAAAATAACCCTTCAGCACAGCGAAAAAACGTGAAAATATTTCCTGATGAAATTAATGGCTGGAGTGTTCTTGAATTGCTTGAAACAAGAGTTCATGTACGGCAAATGATTCAGAATCAAGCTTATCTCCTTTTTTTACAAAGAAAACATAATAACACTCCACTAAAAAATAACACTCTACTATTAAAAGATAACACTCTACTAAAAAATAATGAGCTATCACATAATAATGATTGGCTTTCAAAAAGTATTTTGAATCACCTTGGGCTTTAATGTGATAAAGGAGTGATAAGGGATGTTCGGGTTATAGATTTAAAAAAACTGCACGTAATATAGAAAAATGAAATTTTTGGCTTAATTGGGTGCATAAAAACAAAAATAAACGCCAAAATCATTGACTCTCAATGATTAAAAAGGTTATGAACATAGTACGATGAGATGATTGTTTTATGATCGTCAACTTCCAGGGGGAGAGGGGTACATGTTTCATAGGGCGCGTAATATTATTTTTTTTATCTTATTTTTAGGTGTTGTTGGCATTGGATGTACTCAAATACCATTGCAATCATATATTCAAAATGTTGATAATCAAGCATTATTTTTTGATTATTTTCTTGCACAAGAAACACAGCAGTCAATAACCCGTTATTTTAAAGATGCGTGCCAAAATCATACTGTAGCAATGAGCAAAATATGTGTATATATGAAAGATGCATTTCCATATATAAATACAATTGCTATTTCATTATTACCAAATCGTCTCATGCATGTCGAAATTAAGGTGCATAAACCACAATACATGGTGAATAATACACACGTGTTAATTAATAATGGTTTACTTGCTTATAAAGAAATATTTACTCAGCAGATTATACATACATTACATCACGTGAGTATTAATTTACCTGAAGAAAATAGACAATATATACCACAGAGTGCGCAAAAATGTCTTGAACATGTTACACCGTATTTATTCAATCATTATAAACTGTTTTGGCAAGATGCATATTTTGTGTGGCTATGTGATAAAAAGTATCCATGTTTTGCGATATTATTTCACCAAGAATCAGTTCCCGACACAGAATTATTGCATCATTGTAACAGTATTAAACAACAATTAATTGATCGTGGTGTTTTTGATCAAAAAAATAAAAAAATATGGATAGCAGATGTACGTTTTGCTGATCAAATTGTTGTATATGCGAAAAAAAAGGGGGGAAAGCATGGCACGAATATGTTTTGATAAAATTATATCGTCAATAGATGTTGGTACGACTAAAATTTGTGTTTTTATAGCACAACAATTGGAAGATCAACGTTTTGAAATAATTGGTATTGGAAAAGCACCATCAGATGGTTTAAGCAAGGGGGTGGTGGTTGATGTTGCCAAGACAATTCGTTCAATTAAAAGTGCAATAAAAGAAGCAGAAATAATGGCTGGATTTTCGATTGAATCAGCATATATCGGTATTTCTGGCAGTCATATTATTTCAACTAATTCGCATGGTGTTGTACCAATAAAACGTGACGAAATTAGAATGATAGATATTGCAAATGCACTTGCATCAGCGCAAGCAATTCCGATTGAAAAAGATCACCAAATATTACATGTTTTGCCACAATATTTTATTATCGATTCACGCGACAAAGTGGTTGATCCACTCGGCTTACATGGTATTCGGCTGGAAGTACAGGCACATATTATTATGGGTGCCGTTTCTTTAGTCCAAAATTTAATAAAATGTTGCCAAGCAGCGGGCGTAAACGTTAATGATATTATATTGGAACAATTAGCATCAGCCGACGCAGTCTTAAGTGATGATGAGCGAGAATTAGGAGTAGCAGTTTTGGATATTGGTGGTGGCACGTCAGATTTGGCAATTTATCAAAATGGGAGTGTTCGTCACACCATGGTTTTACCGGTTGCCGGAAATCATTTTACGTATGATATAGCAATTGGTTTGCGTACAACGCGAGAAGATGCAGAACGCATAAAAAAACAACATGGTATGGCCACTTTTAATGTGCTAGAAAAAGATGAGTTGGTAGAAATTGAAATGGTGCAAGGAGTTGATCGTCAAGTAATTCGTGCTAGTGATTTAATACGTATTTTACAACCGCGTGCGCAAGAATTATTTAAATTGGTACATGATGAAATTATACAACGTGATTTATATCCATTTATGCCAACCGGATTGGTATTAACTGGTGGTGGATCATTATTATATGGCATGCAAGAATTGGCAGAGCAGGTTTTTGATCTTCCAGTCCGAATCGGTTGTCCAAAAGTTGAATTTGATTTACCAGAATCATTACATAATCCAATATATGCGACTGGATATGGATTACTGGTACATGCACTAAAACAAAAAAATGATGTGCGAAAATCACATGAAGATGATCCCGTATATAAACGGGTTTTTGAACGCATGAAATTATGGGTTGCAGATTTCTTTTAATTAAAAAGGAGCGTATAAATGATAGAATTTGAACTTGATCAATTAGAGCAGAGTAAATCTATTGCCACCATTAAAGTAATTGGTATTGGTGGTGCTGGTAGCAATACCGTAAATAGTATTATCGAATCTGGCTATCAAGGTATTGATTTAATTGTCGTCAATACTGATGCGCAGGCGTTAGAATTTTCAAAAGCACAACAAAAAGTGCAAATTGGTATCAAATCAACCAAAGGATTAGGAACTGGTGCAGATCCGGAACTGGGAAAGCGTGCTGCAGAGGAAGATTTAGATAAAATTATGGAAGTGGTGCAAGGTGCGGATATTGTTTTTTTAGCAGCCGGAATGGGCGGTGGAACTGGATCTGGCGCATTGCCAATTATTGCACGTGCATTGCGTGAAAAAGGGATTTTGTCTATTGCAATTGTAACAAAACCGTTTTTATTTGAAGGAAAGCGACGTGCGCGAATTGCAAAACAAGCAATAAATTTATTGACATCAGAGATTGATACTTTAATTGTTATTCCTAACCAAAAGCTGCTAGAAGTTGTTGATGAACAAGTTTCAATGATTGACGGTTTTTCTATGATTAATGAAATTTTGGTACAGTCAGTTCGTGGCATTTCTGATATTATTACAAAACCGGGACATATTAATGTTGATTTTGCTGATGTACGCACCATAATGAAAGATCGTGGCCTTGCAATTATGGGCACCGGGAAATCATCTGGCACCCATCGTGCGCGAGAAGCAGCATTAAAAGCAATTTCTTCACCATTGCTTGAAAATATGAATATTGCTGGCGTACATGGGGTGTTATTAAATATAAGTGGCGGAAAAGATCTTGGATTGCATGAAATTAGTGAAGCGGCATCAGTTATTTATGAACAAGCACATGAAGATGCAAATATCATTATTGGTTCAGTTATTGATGAAACGTTAGCGGATGAAGTAATTGTTACTATTATCGCAACCGGTTTTGAGCATGAAGATCAGCAAGCAACTAATTTAAATGAACATGCAGAGTATAAAAATAATGTTCAAATACGTGCAACAATTCTTGATCGTTCAGAATTAGCAATAATTGAAAAAAAAGATGACGAGCCTAAAAAAGAAAAAGAA
>SDBT01013650.1_pt1 | contig 13005 bp, 21 predicted proteins | sample 2277101 | NCBI WGS metagenome assembly SDBT01 (sample SAMN10404973, study PRJNA504765) | marine sediment metagenome | isolation source: marine sediment core GS10_PC15, 103 cmbsf | place: Arctic Ocean: Southern Knipovich Ridge | collected 2010 | reverse complement strand
GGGAGGCCACTGATGAAGATTGAGGGAAATGTTTACACTATCTCTCAAGATGAATGTGATACTGTGCGGACTGACCAATATTACCAGCGCGCTGTGCTTATTTTAGAAGCCATACACGAATACGGTGCGGCTCGTGTGGTGAGGGAATGCCACCAACGGTGGCGAGAGAAGACCTACGGTAAAGACTCTATTATGGCGCGTAGCCTAAAGGAAACGACTGGAATTACGCTTGGAGGCCACCGATGAAGATTGAGGGGAAGTGTAAGTGCGGGGATGCTCGTTATCTGGGCTATGGTGATGGGGAATGGTTTTGGATGATGGAAACGGACGGGCGGCCCTGCGTGGATTTAATGCCCGGCGAACTCCAACACTGTCCTGTCTGCGGCGACCACCTCGCGCCGGACGGGTTCGCCTATGAGATGGTGCGGAAAGATAGTGTAGCAGAAGCGAAGAAGATACTGGCCCTACACAATCGGGCACGGCAGCTTTATCGAGATGCAGGTGGCCGTTTTTGGGAAACGTGTTTGATGCGTGTGCTGACAGAGGAAGCCTCTAGTCTGCTCATCGACCCCGCCGCCGAAGGGAGCGATAGCAATGCGCTGTAAATGTAGGGACTGTTGGGTAAAGAGCAAGGCTCGTTGTGTGGGTTATAGCACTGATCATTACCTCAAATGTGCAAAAGGTCTACCTTTTGATAGAGTTGTTGACCAGTGCCCGAATTGTGGGCAGGACTTAGAGACGGTAATGCTCTATGACAGGCTGAACCGTATGCGAAAGGAACGCGACCGACTGGACGCAAGGATTGAACAAGTAATGAGCGAAATCCGTCCTGCCGACGAAGGGAAGGATAATGAGAACAATACGCAAGCGCAAGCGGAGCCAAATCAGCACTAATGGCATCTGGATGCTCTGGCTATTCGTGATACTCGTGATAGCGGCGGCGCTGATATTGTGGTGCCGATGAAAGGACGGGAGGATGAAGGGCATAATCCACAGACCAAGGATGCACCTAAATTGGATAGAAGATGAAGACGGGGTAAATCACCTAATGATACACAAGGATGACGAAAACGACCCGCTCCTCGAATCACTTTGTGGCATACACCTTGAGCCACCCGAAGGAGACAACGATACGCTTGTAATGGACAATGACTACGAGAGAGGCGACCCGATTTGTCTGGCCTGCCTTTCTGCTATAGAAATGATATACACAGACGGCGTTCATATAGCCTGTCAATTCAGAACCAAGGGAACTCTCAATGCGACCGTTACTTCTTAGCTTACTGGCCGCTCCGGTGGCCGAAAGGACGGGATGATAATGAATGTCTTAATGGCAGGAATCAGCATTCTCATCTTTAGTACGATTTGGGCTTGGTTTGTCGTTCGGCCTTTTAGCCAGTACGGTTGGAGTAGAGGAAGGGCATTACATCCCATTGAGTTTGTGTTGATTGTGCTTGCGCTGCTGGCATTTGCTTGCACTGCCTGGTATGCTATTTCTCCTGCCGACGCCGCCGACTTGCCCGCCGACAACTACACGCGCCCTTGCGAGGCATCGTTCACACCCGAGTCGCACCGTGACGAGCAAGCCTACCCGCGCCCCACCATCATAGGCTACGGGGATGTTGCCCAGATGCTCTACCCCGATATGACTGAGCAGGAAAAGTGGTTCATAGCAAAGGAGCTTGCCTTCCTCAATGATGGCGTGTGGGATCAGCTCAATATGACGAATCCGCTTGGTATAGTACCTTGGTCTATGACTTTGACCGTACCCGTCTACCAGCGCACCGACAAGTCCTTCTGCGGCGACATTCGCAACTGGCACGTCGCAGTGATGAAGGGCCGCAAGTACAGTGTTAGTCCCGCCCTGATGATAGCGATTAGGAGCCACGAGAATCCGAAGGCGAGTCGAGACCGTTATGCCTATGGTGTCGTGGCGAAGAAGCATACTAATCTCTGGGTACAAGCTGAGTGGGCAGCGCGAATTATAGCCCGTATAAGCGTCGCCCAGGGCTGGTCTTCACTATCTCCCACCCAAGCCAATCTTTATGCTCTGGGGGCTGCCTATTGCGTGGGAGTGTCCCCGTCTAGGCTATCGGCTACTGGACGGGACAGGGCAAGACGCTGGAGCCGAAATGTGTGGGAGCTATATCAGAGGGCGAGACCGTGACTACCCGAAGCGCAGCTTAACCTTGGGTGCGACCGATTTACATATTCTGAGGAGGCGGATATGAGCGAACTCTGTTCGAGACCGAAAGAAGAAGTTCCAGTGGACGACGGCAGCATTTACACCTGCGAACGGTGTGGCGGCCCCTGGGAGGTAGAAGTCTATGTGTGGCTCTGCAAAGGCTGCCGCACTGAGCTTGAGGCATTTATAGCCAACGAAAAGAAGCTCGTCCCCCTCGCCCGCGTGCTGGAGATTGTGGGGATGTATACTTGTCATTATGAAGGTTACGTGCCTCGTACCGAGCGAGAAATTGTAGCCGAGGAAATCCTCTGCCTGCTGCGGGAGGAGTTTGAGCAAGAGTAACTTGACATATATCTGTTTTAGGAAGGAGGACACAATGGAATTGGAAGATGTAGTCGGAAAGCGAATCACGCACATTGTCCATTTGGATGCGGTCGCACCCAGAGATGACGATACGTGCTGCTATCTCTTCCTGCTGGACGATGGCGTGACTTGCGAAGTTACCCTCAATGCTATCCTTGCAGCGGGCGAGGCTATAACAGTCGCCCCACAATAGCCGCGATGAAAGAAGATATAAATGACTACCAAATTCTATATTATACAAGCTGTGGCAGAGAGAAGCACGCAAGAAGTTCCTACCGCGGATTGCGCTACAATTCTGTGGGCGATAGAAGCGACACTTGCAGTTCTGGTAGAACAGCTTACGTTACTCGAAGAAGCTGAATGAATAGCGTGGCTCGGGGTCAACGCATACTAGTTGATGCGTGCAAACGGCCGGAGACCTCGAGCCACGCTGGAAGACAGGAAATAGAGATGCTAACAGACGCAGAATTGATAGCTGAGGGCCAAGCGCAGGCAAAGCGCGATGGGGCACCTAATGGTTGGCCTAAGAGGTATGATGGCTCTGGCCCCTGGTCTGTGGGTGGCATAGCCTATTATGATTGCTTTTCGAATGTTGCAGATGATGAAGACTACCAGTACTTTCGCAAGGTTGCAAAGAGAATATTGGATACAATGGATGAATGAATAGCATGGCTCGGGGTGCGAGAGGGAGAGGTCAGAACGTAGCCACCTGCCTCGGGCCACGCTAAAAAGAAGAGAGGAGGTATTAACAATGAACAAGTGGAAGACTACCAATACTACAACCAAAGAGGAAGTCCAGATCCTATGTACAGATCTAGCCGATGATGTCTACGGTGCATATCATACGCTGGCTATCCACGAAGCAGGTAACTTCTTCACCATCGTTCTGAAGACTTTCCCTATCAAATTGTCTGAAGAGCAACAGGCTATAGCTCGACCGATCAGGATACAGCGTAAGATAGTTCGGAAAGCTCTGAGCATCGAGCAGATCGGGCAGCTGCTTCGAGAGAGTCTATTCAGGCACCGATCAACCTGGACTCGTTCTGTTAGAGTTGCTGGTCGACAGAAGAATCGTATCATGGTACGGCCGACAATGAAAGAGGTTTGCGTATCGAGATGACTGACAAGAAATACAATATAATATACGCTGACCTGTTGACAATGCTGGTAGTCTATGGTAGGCTACCTTATAGGAGGTGTATACGATCAGCTTATCTCGTGAACTACAAATCGGAAAGGCTGGAGAGCATCTAGTTTGTTGTGACCTTATCGAGGGAGGATTAAACGCCTTTCTTGCTGACCAAGGACTCCCATACGATGTTTTGGTTGATATAGAAGGTATAATACGAAGACTACAGGTAAAGACATGTACACGCAAGTCCGACCAAGGCAAAAGCAAAGATGTCTACCGGTTCTCTATTAGAACCGCAAAGGGTGCAAGGCGAGCCATCGAGGCAAAAAACATAGACTATATCGCTTTTGTCTTTTTGGATAAGCGGATAGTTCAGTATATTCCAGTGGAGATGATTACAGCACCCAACGGATTTTTGAAACAATGTATTGACTTCAGAGAAACTGGTAACACCAAATATGTTATCGGGAATTTCCCGTCACTACAAATATGAAAAAGTATAATATCATTTTGGCTGATCCACCGTGGCAATATCCTAAGTCAGGAGGAGTAACCAGCGCAAGGGGACTTGCAAAGCAACACTATGCAACTATGACAATGCCTGAGATAGAAGCGCTTCCTATTGGTGAGATTGCTGCCGACAACTGCTATCTATTCCTTTGGGTAACTGCGCCTCGCATGCCCGAGGGACTATCTCTGTTAAGCGCTTGGGGATTCTCGTTCTTTACGATCGCATTTACTTGGATCAAGACTAATCGCAAGTCCACAGACACTCTGTTCTGGGGTATGGGAAACTCAACTCGTGCTAACCCAGAATATGTTTTGCTGGGACGGCAGGGTAAACTCGAACGGCAGGCTGCCAATGTACACTCTGTCATTATGTCGCCCATACAGGAACACTCACAGAAGCCAGCTGAGGCTCGGGAACGTATTGAACAGCTTTATGGAGATATCCCTCGCATTGAGCTCTTTGCTCGTCAGCCAGAGCCAAATCTGTTCAATGATCCGTTGGAGGGCTGGGACATTTGGGGTAATGAAGTAGATAGCGATATCGAGTTCCCTTGAAAGAGGTTTGCGTATCGAGATGACTGAATCTATTTGGGAAGGCTGCTATGGGTGAAACAGATATAGTTAATTGGTTCCAAGACTGTGGATCTGTCCGTGAGGGTAGTATACGCATCCTTCAATGCTTGGTAGGCTCTCACGCTTATGGGCTGTCTACACCGGATAGCGATGAGGACCGCCTTGGTGTCTTTGTCACCCCAACTGAGAACCTCCTTGGCATCTTCCTACCTGCCGAAACAGTTGACCGGCGTGATCCTGACATATGCTTTCATGAGGTGGGCAAGTTCATCCGGTTAGCACTTAAAGCTAATCCTACAATACTGGAACTGCTATTTGTTGATGATTATGAAGTTCTTACCCGTGAGGGCCAATTCCTGATAGACCATCGAGACGCATTTCTCAGCCAGCGTATCTCGGCGAGCTACGGAGGCTATGCACTCTCCCAGGTTCGCAGGCTGCAACGTAGGAGCGATGGAGAATTCTCTTCTGATGTCAAAGGTCGGTATAGCAAGCATGCCCGCCACTGCTTCCGCTTGTTACAACAAGGCCGCGAGTTACTGGAGACTGGGCACCTAACTGTGAAGGTATCCAACCCTGAGGAATTAATGGCAATCGGGGAACTGTCGCCAGATGAATTATCGGAGAGGTTTGAAGACGAGTTTCAGAAGCACAAAGCTATCGAGTCTATACTCCCGGAGAAGCCTGACTACGATGCGGTAAATGACCTATTGCTATTTATCAGGAGGCTGCACCTGTGACTGAGCACTTTCAAAAGATAGGGACAGAAATCGAACGTATATTCCCCCATGATGAGATGTGGTTAGTGGGTGGGGCGGTTCGTGATTCTCTGCAAGGTATACCTTCAGAGGATTATGACTTTGCTACCTCTATGCTACCAGTAGCTATTGAGGACGCTATACAGAAAGCTGGTCGCAAACCGTACCTTATGGGAAAACGCTTTGGTACTATCGGTGTCACAGTAGAGGGTCAGATGGTAGAAATTACAACCTTCCGCACCGAGGAATACCAATCAGGTAACCGCAGTCCAGATCTGCGATTCGCAGCTACTATCGAAGCTGATCTATCCCATCGTGACTTTACTGTCAATGCGATGGCATTTGACCGCGACGGGTCGCTCTTCGATCCCTTTGGTGGCAAGGAGGACATAGATAATAAACTGCTCAGAACTGTTGGCAAGCCTAATGAACGATTTAAGGAGGATCCGCTGAGGATTCTGCGATTGTCACGTTTTGCTGCTCAATTGGGATTTGGCATAGAAGAGCGAACAATGGATATTGCCAAGCAATTGTCATACAAGCTATTAGAAGTTAGCCGCGAAAGATGGACAATGGAGATGGACAAGCTGCTAGTTGCCGAATATGTTACTAGGGGCCTTCAGATTCTTGCACAGACCGATGCACTAAAGCACATCCTGCCAGAGGTTGGCTTGCAGGTTGACTTTAACCAGGATAGTCCATACCACACCCTTGACTTGTGGCAGCATACAATGGCTGTTGTAGCTGGTGTCAATGCCTCGCTGGAACTAAGGTGGGCAGCACTCTTACACGACGTAGGTAAACCCTTTGTAGCTCGGTTAAACTCTAAGGGGTATACTAACTATCTGCGACACGATATAGTAGGTGCTGAAATAGCCGACAAGATTGGGTGGCACCTGCGCTGGTCAAACGAACGACGAGAGACGGTTGTTAGTCTCATTCGTGATCACCTGCGTGATGATAGTCCACTCAAAGAAGCAGACCAAGTAGCAAAATAGCACTAGCGATTAGAGAAGTCCACCAGATACAAGCAGCATACGATAGGCATCTGACTTGACTTTCTTCTACGGATAGGTTACAATAGCGACATGGAAGAACCGAGGTATACTTTCAATGTATAGTAACTCTTTAGGCAGCTCTCGCAGTCAACCTCGCTGGGTTCAGGTTCAGGTCCCCAACTCGGTTCTTCCAAGGCTGCGAGGGCTGTCGATTTCTCCTCTTATTCTTATATCCTATAGCTTAGAAGTTGCGAAAACTGTTCTGGTGTCTTGTTTAGGTGACTATTTTCATCTTGTAAGCTATAAGCGATTTTATAAGATTTCCCGAAATATTTTGAGAACGCATTAGGTACAGCGTTTATAACTTATAAGGCCGTTTTCTCTATAAGATATTATAAGATATAACGCCTAAAAAGTCTTAGAGATAAGGCCTTTAGTAGTAGCCTGCATTTAGAGAGGAATAGGATGCCAAGAAATAGTGGTAAGAAGAAGCAGCAGTCACTCTGGGCTACAGCAGAGAAGAAGATAGGGAAGCCTGTCGGTGACATTGAGATGGACGATCTCCTGGCTCTGCCACTCTACACACAAACCTTAAATGGTACTGTGCTTAGCGGGCAGATAGATGCCAGGATATGCCGGATCATCCAAGAGCAAATTCATTCACTGAATACCCCGTACAAAACTACCAGTGACTTTGTCCGAGATGCTTTGTATACATTCACCCTCATCTGCCAGAAGAAATACTTCGACGGTGAGAAGGCCTCTGAATGGCATCGCTTGTTCGAGTTACAGAGAAATAAGACTCTACTCCAGCTACGCAACCAGATCAGGGAGGAAGCTTCTGAGTTTGCCCGGGAAGTCCTTAAGATGGCGAAGGACTCACAAGATGAAGCTAGCAGGTCAGTAGAGCGTCAACTCCTGATATTGGTAGGTCATGATGATCATGCAGAAAGGATGTACTTGTCAGCATTAAAGAACGAGAGAGTTCATTATACACTGCACGAGTATCTTGGTGACAAGGCTCTTAAGTTAATAGAGGGTGCAAAGTGAGTGATCTGTGGAAGACGGTAAGCAGTCAGGAGCCTGCATCATTAGTCAAGAGGGCTCGGCGGCGCCTAAAAGATGTAGCACAGATTACATCGTCGAAATGGGTTGTTACTGGCAACTCTAAGCTAGATGATAGCTCTAGCTATTATACGATTGACCATCGTGATGGTAAATGGACATGTTCGTGCTTTCTCAGCCCTTATGGTGATTCACGAGAGGGGCGTGGTTGCTCTCATATACTGGCTGTCAAAATAGCTATGGAGGAAGGGTTATGTGAGTCAATCACTGGTAGCGAGTACGAGCTCTCCCAGCCAGAACCTGAGCCCGAGCCTATTGAATACGAACCTGTCGAGTTTGATAGCCCTGATCTTATCGAACTGCCCAGCCCCAGAGAACTGGATTTACCCCCACGTTTTACTGAATGGCGCGCTCATCAGAAATATGCACTGGAGAAGATTCTCAACTCGGATAAGAGAGTGATATTGCTTGATGCTCCTACGGGCTCAGGGAAATCACTGATAGCCGCAGCTTTGCAACGCTACACTACTCAGAAGCTTTTATATGTAGTTCACACTAAGCAGCTGCAGGATCAGCTTGAAGAAGAGTTTCCGTATGCCGAGATCCTCAAAGGTCGAAGGAACTACCCGACAGCTAACCATCCTAGTGTTACCTGTGATGCATGTGAGAAGACCAGGACAGAGCCCTGCAGACATTGTATGGCAGAAGATGATGGCATACCTCTTAAAGGGTCAGACTCGAAGCGGTGCCCGTATCAGAAGGCAAAGCGACGCTTAGTGTACAGTAACTTCGGCGTAGTTAATATGGCATTGTTTTTGGGTGAAGCTAATTTCGTTGGTGAGCTGGGCTACAACAAGAAGAAAAAAGCACCGAACTGGGATTGGATTGTATTAGACGAGGGCGATCTTACCGAGAGATCAGTCATGGGATTTCGTGAGGTCTATGTCTCGCGTCGGATGATCAAGCAGTTCGCACTAAAGCATCCTGAGCAGAAAACTAAATCCAAGGCATGGAAGGTCTGGGCGGAAGAGACTGTGGACCGGTTGATTGCTATTCATAATAAAGCTACGAACTGGGAAGCTAAGTTGAAGAAGGATGTTCTGCGTCTCGTCACCTGTCTCAGTTTCTTTGCCACAAATATAGAAGAGGGAGTCTGGGTTAATTGCACTGAGAAAGGTGATGAGAACTGGGAAAAGGGCCCCTGGATCTTCAAGCCTACATATATCAACGCTTACGCTGAACATGATGTCTGGAGGCATGGCAAAAGATTTCTGGTTATGAGTGCAACTATTCTCTCTTCTGATCAGTTTATTCGTGATATGGGCTTGAAGCGCTCGGACGTTGAGTTCATCCAATTACCCAGTACTTTCCCTGCTGAGCGAAGACCAATCTACCGCCAGCCAGTAGCTGAGATGAGCTATAAGAAGAAAGCGATCGAGGCACCTAAGATGGTCAAAGCTGTTCGGAAAATTATTCAGGCTAACCCGGACAAGAATATTCTTGTACATACTGTTTCGTACCAGTTGACTAAAATGATTGTTGACGCTTTAGACGATGGTAGACCGACAGTAACTTACAATGATGCTGACGGGCGCATGGATGCGCTGGAGCAATTCAAGGCAAGCTCGGGAGCAGTAATGGTAGCCCCAAGTATGGGAAGAGGGGTCAATTTACCGTACGAGCTGTGTGATATCGTGATTTTGGCAAAGGTGCCATTCCCTGCACTTGGCGATCCTCAGATCAAGTCTCGGCTCTATCGTGGTGGAAGTAGAGGGCGGGAATGGTATATCTGCCAGACTATTCGAGAGATGATACAATCCAGCGGCCGAGGGATGAGGTATGAGGATGATTCTTGCGAGATATATATTCTTGATAGCTTGTTTGATGATGTGTATAAGCAGAACCGGAGATTGTTCCCTAAGTGGTGGAGAGCAGCACTGAAGAAAACCAAGCAATAGTAGAGGGTGAAATGAGCAAAGACAATTCGAGTTACGAACCATTGACTGAACAAGAGATGGAATGGATAGAAAGTCAGACGGAAGAGCCTGATGATTGGCAAGAACGAGCAGCAGCACTTGATGAGTTACGGATGGGTGAACACTCTGACAAAGCATTATCGATCAGAGATATACTTGCATTGCCTGAAGGTGACCCGACTTGTTTTGGTCAATACATCGCAGGAGGTTGTGAGGCTTGGTGCGGTGCTGATATGCTGGACCAAATTGAGCAGGAGTATGTTCCCTTTGGTGAACTGCCAGTTAACATAATGATAGAGGTATACTCGTTGGGGTACAAGAAGCTCGGCGTATATTACGGGACCACATCGGAGCGGCTTGAGGGTTGGATTGATAGAGAAGTACTCAGTCGTATTTCCAGGTTCCGAAGTATGCTCTGGCCAGAGCGATGGGAGAAGGAAGGCAATGGTTGGCTTTGGTACAATCTCTGTGACGGTGCATGGTTCGAACGATTCTGGGGACCCTGGCATCAGCTCTCAAACTTTGCCCGGCATGTTAGGCACAGATGGCGGAAACTCATTGGTATAGTCTAATCCTAAAGTGCTTGACTTTTTTCAAGAGATAGATTACAATACAGACCATGAAAGATAGAAGTCAAATACAAGGAGATAAGCAAGTATGGAAAGCAAAATTACGGTACGGTTCGATGCGTTGGAAGTTGTGGGCAAGATGATAGAGATATTGACCGAACAGTATCAAGGCGCTATTAAAGCTTCGGCAGAGGAGGATGATGAGTTTGAGGATTGGCCTTCCATAAATAGTACTTTTGAACCCGATTCAGATCCCATACTCTCTGTTCATCGGTTTCACCTTGCTCAAGCTCTTCTGGCAGACAATGGGATAGACGTTAACATATATAGAATTGATACAGAGATAGATGAAGATTGCAACTTCATAGTACGCTACTGGGAGTAGCTTGATAATCGGCGTGGCCTGGGGTAGGAGGCATTCATCGCTCTCTGCCTATACATTGACTGAGCGGTGCAACGGGGTTCTGTCCCCGAAAAGTGGATGAGTCAAGCCTCGGGCCGCGCCGAGCTTTAGTAAGAGAGTTCAATTGCACATTGATAATCGGCGTAGCCCGCATAGACAAGCTGAGGAGTTGAAGGGTTTGAGGGTTGAAAGCTCTGGCTAATAACCACTCCGAATAACCCCCGACGGTGCGAAGGAAAGACCTGGTAGAGCGTCATTGACACAAAACCTGCTCGGTCCAGCTAGGCATAAATATATCGGTATCTGCACCGAAAACCCTCTGTGCGAGGTGACAGCTTGGAATCCTCGTGGCCGCGCCGATAACCGAAAGGAGAAAGAATATGCTAACACGACCATTAAGAGATAGACATTATCTGAACATCGCACTAACGATAGCACAACGAGGTACTTGTCTGCGGAGGAATTATGGAGCGGTGGTAGTCAATAATGACCAGATCATCAGCACTGGATATACAGGGGCACCCCGAGGGGAACCGAATTGTATAGATACCGGCATTTGCCCTCGCACAGAAGCAGGCATTGCTCCCGGGGAAAGATACGATTTATGTGTATCGGTTCATGCAGAACAGAATGCGATAATTCACGCAGCCCGTAGGGATATGATAGGTTCAACGCTTTATGTGTCTGGATGGGATATGGAGATGGACCAAGAGTCTAAAGGAACGTTCCCTTGCTATCTCTGTAAACGAATGATAATCAATGCTGGTATCCTATGTGTTGTAATAGTAGACGATGATGGAGAAGTAGAGTCGAGAAAAGTATCTGATGGATGGGAATAACTTGAAATCGGCATGGCCTGCGGTTCCTAGTAACAGAGGCTGCCGCTCTACTAGGTTTGAGCGAACACTGCTGTAGTGGTAGTGACTATGATGAGCCTTCTGACAATCCTAGTTCTGCTTCAGAAGAAAAACCGTGCAGCCATGGCCATGCCGAAAGGAGAAGATGATGGGATTTCTTGATTGGTTGTTTACGGGAGAAGTAGACAGCGTTGAAGACTGCGGCAAACCCATGCGAATTCGCCCCGGCGATGTCTGGAACACAAAAACCCAGCAATTCGAACCCCCATCGTGCCGCAATACCGCACCACCGAAGGCGCCTGCTCCCCGGCCTAAACCATCTGAAGGGTGCCGGGACGTAGAGGTTTACGAACAATGGGAATACGGTGGCTACATTTGGCAGATATTGGTGGGGGAAGGCACAGATCCGGATTGGGGTATCGGCATTACCCTTCGACAGGGGGATGATGGAATAGTTGTGCAGCAGACCTGGGTTCCCAATAAGGACTGTGAACTCTTCCGCGAAAGTATTGAGACGTGTCGTCGTGCTGTCGAAATGTGGGCAGAAGGGAAAACCCCAGCAGAAATTGACGCCGACATTAATCGGCCAACACACTACCATGTAACTCAGTCTGTTCCAACACGGACTTGTGCTTCCTGGCCAAACTGTGAATGTTGTCCCAAGTAGATAATTCGCAACTGAATAGCATGGCATCCAGTGCGGATGGATACAGGCCACTAGGAGGAAGACGATGGCAAACGATCCAGAAGTACTCATAATTCCTACTCTAGGTAGTCTCTGGGTTCACCGAGATGACCTATCCCCTAACTTTCCAGTCATGCAGATACGCGTGGTTGGGAAAGGTATGCTTTCTAAAGATCGCCGGAAGAAGAAGACTATTGAGGAGTGTGTGGTATATCAAAATACTTCTGGGGGTAGTGGGAGACTATTTTGTCGGAGCGTAAGAGAGTTTTTAAGTATCTACCTACCGTATAAAGAACAGAAAGGAGGCGTACAAGAACAGACGTAGACAGTACCATTTGCAAAAAACCAACTAGCTAGTTAGGAGGACGTAAAGATGGCAGATGAAAGTATGTGGCAAACGACAGGTGGGCAATTCGAAGATCTTGAAATGCTCATCAAGGATGCAGAGTTCGGTTATCGCGATGATTACAATGAAGGCGAATCCGAACTTCTCATCTGGACGTTTGACGATTCAACCGGGGAGGAGCGCGAGCATCTTATCTCGATCGGAAACGGTTGGGATGTAGCTGATGGTGGCGCCAAGGTAGAGAGTGATCTGGTTGAGCTCTTCCATAACAGCTCGCTAATCGGTCGGTACATTGAGCGATTCCTCGAGCTGGGTATGCAGGAAGTGTTCAAGGAAGACGGCCGTGGCGATCCTCGTGTGGCCAGTGCTTATATCGGGCTGAAGTTCCACATGAAGAACGAGAAGAAGGACTTCGGTGGAGAAATCGGAGTGAAAGGACATCTGATGCCGCTAGAGTTCCTCGGTGTTGTCGGTAAGGGTAAGGCTAAGGCAAAGACAGAGGAAGCAAGCGCGGATGATGCCAAGGCTGAGAAGAAGGCCAAGCTGCAGTTGAAGAAGCTGGCCAGTGCCTCAGACGACTCCGAT
>SDBT01013649.1_pt1 | contig 13005 bp, 8 predicted proteins | sample 2277101 | NCBI WGS metagenome assembly SDBT01 (sample SAMN10404973, study PRJNA504765) | marine sediment metagenome | isolation source: marine sediment core GS10_PC15, 103 cmbsf | place: Arctic Ocean: Southern Knipovich Ridge | collected 2010 | reverse complement strand
TATATTTTCCGTCCGGCGACCAGGTCGGATACGTCTCCAGCGTGTCGGAGCGTGAAAGCTCGGGGATCGTCGTCACCGTGTTTGTCTCGAACAGGTAGACCGCAATGTCCGAGTAGAGGTCCACGACGTCGCGGTTGTTTCCGGTGGTGTGGAAGAACTGCGCCACGCTGTTGACCGAGAACGCCAGCGCATCGCCCGACGGATGCCACTGGGTATAAATCGCCGGGGCCGGACTGAAAGGCGTCTGCGAATCCAGCTTGATGATCTCACCGTCGCGGTGCACCACCGAACCCTTGCCGTAGGTCTTCGATCTGAAGTGGATGAACATGTCGGCAGGGCTGTTGTTCAGGAACGTGTGACAATTGACGCAGCCGTCGGTCATCTGTCGCTTGTGTAGAACGGTCTCCGTCTCGAAGTTGTGCAGGCATCGTTGATAGATGCCCATGTCCTTCCATTCGAGGTTGTAGATCTGCATGTTGCGGTAGACCAGGTAGCCGTCGATCTTCTGCTCAGCAACGCGATTGGTGATCCGCTCGAACTTAGTCCATCCGCCGCTGTCGCGATCGTAGACGTCGAAGTAGATCTCTTTGCCCCTGTTGGCCAAGAGCAATTGCCGCCACTGCCTTGCAGGGATCTCGATATTCCCGTCGTCCGTTCGGATCAGGATGGGCTGGCCCGCCTGGCCGGAGATTTCAACCTGATAATCAGGCCCTGATTCATCGATGACGAAGTTCAGTGGCGCGATGTTTGGCGGGATCACGATGTTCGTGTAATCTGGGCTGATGCGTGGTGGTCGATCAATTACTGCATAGTTCTCTATCGTCTGGGGGAAATCCAGTAAGTGCGGGAGAATTCCCCTCCCAATCACGGCGTCCCACACAATCCCGGCGACGATTATCAAACCGATAGCGACATATACGGCGACTTTTTTCATTTCGACGCCCCGGTTACTGTTTGTGGAAGATCGCCGCCTGTCGGTACGACTGAAAAACCCAGTGCGTCGTAGAAGAAGTAGCTGCGGCCGTACTTGTCGGCCAGCGCTTTACCTGCCGATGCCTTGTCGATTTTGCCCGCTCTGACAAACGGCTGTAGATCGCGTCTGAAGCGTTTAAATCGCGCAGCCGTTTCCATGTCGATGTACTTTGTCAGTTTTGGGTCCGTCCGCCGGGATTCGACTGTGTACAGCCAAGCCGCCTCCTGGTAGGGCGTCGGGGTGGTCTTGTATCCGAAACCGTCGATGCGATGCAGGTTCGCAGCGACCTTATCGATCTGCGTTTTCATGAGATAACCGGCCATCAGATACTCAAAGGCAACGCGGTTGCTCGGGTTGGAATCGAGCAGTTGCAGGAGCTTGTCGTCGTAGCTCGCCGAGGCTATGCCAACGTAATAGAAATCTTTTCTGAGCATTACCTTTCGCACGCGCAGGAGCTGCTCGTCGCCTGCATTCAGCGGATCGGAGGCCAGCGCGGAAAGATAGTTCTCAGCTTCGGTCTTAAACAGCAGATGCTGCGCCATGGCGTTCAGGAATGTCCTTGCCGCTTCAAGCTTGTCGTTGAGGATATGGATCTGCGCGAGTCTCTTGAGCAGTCGCGGCTGAGGCCCGAGTGCTTCGAGGGCGGCGTGCGTCATGTGCTGTGCGCGGTTGACGTGCCCAAGCTCGAAATAGATATTGGCGAACATCTCGTTGAGTTGGCCATTTGGACCCTGATAGGGCAAAAAGAGCCTTGGGTATCCGGTTCCCTGCGGATAGTGGAATATTTTTTCGCCAAGCTGTCCGGTGCGGCTGAGTGCTCGATTCACCTGCTCCTTGGCGTAGGCATCGTAGAGTTCGGGCGGCAACTTGGTGGCCTCGACGAGCAGTTGGTCCCATTGTCCTGCGTTGGCCAGCCACTCGATGCGCAGGCGGGTTCTGGCGTGCATATCGGAAGTGAAAAGAATCAGCCCCGCAGAAATCGCCAACGCAGCGGTTCCCAAAACCCATTGGCGGGCCAGGTTTGGCTTGATCGCCTTTGTCCTGTTCGGGAGAACTCCCAGCAGCAGGCAGATCAGCGGCAGGCAGGCGATCATGCACAGCTGAATAATCGCAGGACCGTATTTCAGTGCCTCTAAGCGGGGCGGAATCCCTCCGGAGTAGGGCAGGTACAGATTGAACGCAGCCGGTAGCAATGTTTCATAAGACACGACTGAGTAGACGTAGGGTATAGCCGCTGCGCAAAGCAGGCTCAGAGCGCCCAACGCATACTTGCGACGATTTACCAGTTCGAACACTGCGCAGAGAACGGCAAAGACAACGTACGTTCCACCGGCGAGGTAGTAACCAGCGATCGCGATTGCGGCAAACACCGCGAGCGAAGCGGTCTGCGATTTGGGTGCGAGACGGCAGTAGACGCACGTTAATGACAGCGCGACTAGCAGTGCGAACGTCGCGGTCATGTTATGGTAGTACATATTGCAGAGCACGAGCATCGCCACCGCCGGCACCAGGCAGAAGATGAAGTGGACGCCCCGGCCGGTGACCGCGCCGATTACGCACTTCGATACCGCACAAAGCCCAGCCGCCACCGCGACGACAACCGTCGCGCCGAGTGAGTCGATGTAATATGCCTGGGAAGCAAAGGCTGCGATATATTCAACGATTCCGCCAGGTTTGGCGAGGAACGATTGGAAGAACTTGAGCGTCGTGATGAAGATCGGCGATTGTTGGACGTAGACCAGATGTGTTTCGATCAGCAGCAGCCGCATCCACGCCAAGGCCATCAGGACGGCGAAACACCCAAAGCCAAACGCGCGCAATTGCCAGGGGTTTTGGTTTCCGTCGAGAGCCCTGTCGGCAGAATTATTCATAGGCGATGCTATTGGTGCTGCCCGTGCGTTGGAATCGTTTCCACCTGCCTACCCGGCCAGCGCCAGTTGGGCAAGCAGGTCGCCAAGAACGATCATAAGACCTGCGCGGTGGGCGTTCAAGGATGTGCTGAACCAGCCAGTGCTGGCGCCTCTAGAGTGGTTTGACGACGGTCGCGTCGATCTCGAACAGCAGATCGTCCCTGCAGACGTCGGTGTTGATGAGAATTCCGGGTAAGTCACTCAGGCCGAGTTCGGCGGCTACTTCGCGATAAAGGTTAGCATCTTCGGCCCGTTTGATGAAGAGATTCGCGTCGCAGATGTGCTGGAGCGTCATTCCCTTCTGTGCGATGAGTGCTTTTACGTTCTCGAACGTTCGGACGATCTGCTTTCGCGTATCGTCGACGTGCACACTGACACCGTCCTCGTCGATAGAAGCCGTGCCGGACAGCAGCAGCGTTTCAACGTCGGCCTGTTTTATGTGTGCGGCTCGGGAAAACGCCGAACCGTACAGGAAAGCATCTTCCTGTCTGGCGTTGGTCATCTGCTCTATTTCTGCGTCCCCAACGACGGCAAGCACATCCATTGCGCAGGCGGCGGATACTGGGGTCGCGCCTTCAATACCGGTACTCGACGGTAACGAAATTCGCTGCTGCCCGGGGGCGGGCATCAGTCCGAACTGGGCGTACTTTTCGCTTCTCCGGACGTTGAATTCGTCGTACCAGTCGAGCAGTTCGTGAATGTATATCCATGTCCTGATGACATTTCGGTAGCTTGCGTCATTGGCCTGCAGGATGCATTCGGTGAGTTCGAGCATCGCGGTAGTCTGATCGCCACGTGAATCGCCGGGGTTGATAAGCCCGTGCATGTTCTGGAGCATCAGGAAGGTCTGGGAGTCTCGCTTAAAACCGCGTCCGACAACTTGCCCCTCGTGGGAGATGTCCCAGGTATCTTTGGCCGTGACTGCCTGAATATTGATTCCGGCGAGGCCTTCGCCCCAGGCCGGGCCGCCTTGTATATAAGTGTGCGGTCCGGCGGGGATGCCAGCGGTCGAAAGTGCCTTGGCACGGCCGGCCAGTACAGCCAGCTGAGAGGCGATACTGCCGTGAATGCGTTCGTGGACTATCGCGAGTCCTTGCTCGGACAAGACATCTGCGATTAGCCCATATGCCAGGGCTGCTGCTGTCGACGGGTCGCCAGCCTGGGCGGATAGGGAAGCCGTGATATACAGTTGCCCCTCGCCGGCGGGGGTCAGAAACAGCCTGACCGGACCATGTTTGTCTTGTGTATGTTCCATATTATACTGTGGTTATATCGTCAGACTATCCGCTCAACTCAAATTGTTGCGTCATATCGAGCCTCTCGGCGTGGTGCCGACCCAGCGGCCTGCCGCCGGAGGGGTGGGTCGTTCAATCAACTCGCCTTCAGGGCAGTTTGGGGATTATCGCAGATTTTAACTTCGAGTCAAGCTTAGCCTTCGTTGCTTGGTCGGATATGACCGTTGCGGCGAGCTGTCTGGAGTTCAGACGGACGGGGCCAGTAACGAAACTGGGCAGGTTGTATGTGTTTATGCAAGTATCGTAATAGCGAGGGTTTTTCTGTGGCATGACCAGAGGCTTGTGGAATCTGCCCTCAGAGTCCAGGTAGGTAAAATAGGGGCGGGCAAACAGGCCGTCGCGTCTCTTGCTGGAGAAAACCATCCATCGGCCGTTGCTCGAGAATCCGTGCCACGATTCTGTCTGGTCACTGTTGATGTCCAAACGCCTGTGAACGCCTGTCTGGATATCCAATACGTACAGATCGCTGCTGGGCTGATAGATCGAGAAGTTGCCCCGCTCGCACATGCAGAAAACCAGGAATCTGCCATCCGGCGAAAAACGCGGCTGCGTAACGCTCAGGTTCGTCTCGGCAGCGGATATGACCGTCTCCAACTCGCCCCACGTATCGGTCTCCAGGTCATAGGCGATCCGCATCAGGTCGTACTTGACGTCCTTGTATCGCTCGACGGGCAGTTGCGGTGCACTGCAGAAATACAGCCACTTACCGTCGGGAGACCAGACAGGATATGTCTCAAGCCGATCAGGGTCGGATATCTTCGGGCTGGTCGTGACGGTATTCGATTTCAGGGTATAGATCAGTATGTCCGAATGAAAATCGAAGAGCTCCCTGTTCTCGCCAACTGTGTGGAGAAACTGGCGAATCTTGTTTGAAGAGAATGCAATCGCCTCTCCGTCTGGGTGCCAGTCGGTATAGATAGCCGAGGAGGCGTTGAATTTCGTACTGGTGTCGAGCTTGAGAGTCGTCTCGTCGCTGCAGAGCACAGAACCGCTACCGTATTGGCCGCTTCGGAAGTGGAAAAGCATTTTGTCCGGCGAGTTCTTGTAGAACGTGTGGCAGTTCAGGCATCCGCCATTAATGGAGTCATTCCGCAGGATGAGAGATTCCTCGAACGTGGACAGGTTCCTCTGGTAAAATCCCAGCCCGTCCATGCGATACATGCTGTAGACGGGTCTGAGCAGACGGTAAACCATGTACCCGTCGATGTCCTGGTTGGCGATCCTGTTTGTGATTCGCTTGTATTGCAGCCATCGGTTTTCAATCTCGACGAAGATGTCGATATAGAACTCGCCTCCGCGATTTGCCTGGAGCATCGCTTGCCATTGGTCCGGTGGGATGCGGATTTCCGGCTCGCGACCGCTGATAATGACGGGCTGACCGGCGGGGGCGGATATCTTGACGCAGTAGCGATCCGCCGGATGATCGATAACGAAGTTCAACGGTGCGATATTTGGGGGTACGACTGTATCGGTGTAATCCGGGCTGATAGTAGCCGTCCTGTCAACCAGCACAGGATCGGTGACGATCCACCTGGAACTGCGCCGGAGGTAACCGACGGTAGATGCCACGATAACACTGCCCAGCAAAAGCAGCAGTATGTGTGTGCGGCGCGATCTCATTTGTCTGCTCCGGTAACGCTTCCGCTCTGGTCGATAGCCGTAGCGAAGGCTATGGATCCGAAGCTTCGGTAGTAGAAGAAAGTGCCCGTATACTTTTGTGCGAGTCCTTCTCTGGCGGCCCACATATCAATACCCCTTGGCGTCCTGTAAGCAGCGAGATCATTCTGATAAGCGGCGGCGAGTTGTTTCGTTTTTTCCGAAATGCGCCCACCGGAAATGCTCTGACTCTCTTTGGGATATTTTGCCTGATGAGAGGCTATCGCCTGGGCGTATAGCGGGGGGATTTCCGGGTAGTCGTAATTGGGCAGGTATTTCATACATTCGATAAGTTCGCGCGTCTTCATATATCGCATGTAGTAGGCCATCATGTACTCGAAAGCCATGCGGTTTTGCCCGTTCGATCGCAGCAGTTGCAGCATCTGCTCGTCATAGCTTATATTTCCGTAGTCACCATGAAGGATGTCCTGCCTGTTAATCATGGGCCTGATCGCACGGATTATCTCGTCGGCCTGCATTTTCGGATCGTTCCGCAATTCTTCCAGATAGGCCAGAGCCTGTTTTCTGTGCATGGGGCTTTTGGCCAGCAGTCGCAGGAATACTTCAGCGCCTGCGGGATTGTCTTTGAGGATATGTATCCGCGCAAGGGTTTGCAGTAATTGAGGGCGCGGTCCTTCTATCGATAGAGTCTCATGTGCCAGGTGCTCGGCCCGGTTGACGTGGCCCATGTCCAGGAAAGTCTCCGCCCTCTGGGCCAGGTCCAATGTAATCGGCGATATATATGGCGCCCACAGTTTGGAGATGCCCTGGCTGTCGGGGTGGCGGAAAAAATCGTAGGGCAGCCTTCCGGTGTAATGCAACGCCTTCTGCACATCGCGAAAAACAGATGCGTCGTAATACTCCCGCGGTAGTTGACGGGCTTCTTCGAGCAGGGTGTCCCATTGCCTCTGTCGGGCCAGCAGGTCGAAATTCAGCCTGGCTTTGACGCCGTCGTTGAAGGTCAGGAACGCCGCCAGCGTGCCAGAGAGCATGAACGCCAACAGTCCGCCGGGCGTCCAACTACGGGCGGGCGACAACGGGTCTGTGGCGATTCCTGTGCTTTGGGGCTGCGACTTGCGCTTGAAAGCGAACAGTTTGGCCACACGCCCGATTTGGCCGTGGAGCATATCGCTGCTCAGCCAGCATGCCGTCAGGAGCACCCAGACCGGCAGGAGCAAATGCAACGAGCATCGCAGAATGTTGGGCCACAGATCTGCACGGAAAAGCAGGTCATGGTAGGGCAGCCAGAACAGATACGCCTGAGGGTATCCGATTTCGTAAGAGTAGATCGCATACAGTCCGGGCAGTCCAATTGCGCACAGCAGGCAAACCGCGCCGGAAGCAAACCTGTGCTTACCGAACAATTCAAAGATTCCACACAAGCCAGCAAACAGAACGTAATAGCCACCGCACAGCCAATAGACCGGAATCGAAAGAACCATGAATACCAGTATCCGGTAATGCTGCCCGCCCAGGCCCGCGCGAGCATAAGCTCCAACCATCGCCAGTGAGACGAACATGGCTACACCTGCGGCGGGTACGTAGTGGTACCTGCCCAGCAGTACGAGCATCCACACCGCAGGTGCCAGTGGAATCCAGGGGCGCATCGGCTTTGTGGCGATGGCGGTAAACGCCCACTGCATCGCAAGGCTGATCGCAACTGCCAGCACTGTCATTGCCAGACCGCCCGCCCAGGGAACATAGAGGAACTGGCTGGCGAAGGCGGCAGCATATTGGGACAGTCCGCCTGGAGTATCGAGGAAGCTAACGAAGAAATCCTTATCGAGCAGGAACACCGGCCATTGCTGGTTGTAGAGTATCGCCGGGTCCACCTTGAACAAGACGTAGCCCCAGAACGCGCAGAAAAAGATTGCCCATACCGTCACCGTCATGAGTGCGGTTTGGCGAGAATCATCAGGTTTGTGAATCGCGGTTGTCACTTGTATGGAATTCCTTGTCCGTGCCGCCCGAATCCTTCGGGTGAGTGCACGGCAGCGATATGGTTCGGCTGTTCATAATCGAAGGCCGGTTCCGTCTTCAAGGCTGTCCGGTCTGCATGATGGGCGATACCGATCTCAACCAGCCGGGGTTTCAGACTTGCAAGACCATAAACTTCCGTGCATACTTCCGAAGGTATTCAAGTCTTTAGCGGGAACATGTTTTTAATGGGAAGGAGTTGCGATATGAGAATCGCACGATTTGGGGTTGTTTGTCTCATGGCGGCAATCATTCTGTCTGGTTGTAAGAGCACGGCGATCAGTTCGTACGATGATGGCGATTTTGGGCCCGGTCGCGAGGTGGTCATAGCGAGCATCGACTCGATCGGTGGGCTTGAAGCCTGGCGCGAGATCGCCGAGGTCAACGCGATGGCGCTGGTGACGGTTTACGATGACACAGGCCAAGCCCGCATCAATAGGCACTGTCTGTCCATCGACGTTAACGGCCGCAAGATCGAAACGACCGCCGCAACCCCAACCGGAATCTGGAAAGCCGAGTATTCCGAAAAAAAGGGCCTGTCCGTCAAGAATCAAGAGGCCATTGACGGTGTTTCGGCTGCCCAGCTCAGCCGGGCAATGAGGCTGATGTTGCACCGAGCGACCGGTCCGCTGAACCTGTTGGACACCGGCGAGAAGGTGATCGGCGTCAGTGATGTCTGGCTGGAGGGCCGCGAGCTGAAATGCCTGAGGGTCAACAGCTCCAACGCCGGTCCGATAGCCTACTATTTCGACGTCGATGACAGCCGGCTGAGGATGCTGGGCTGTGCGTCTCAAGTTTCCGATCAATCAGAGACCGTGACCCTGTATGAATACCAGGACATCGGTAATGCAATGGTATTTCCCAAGAGCATTAAGGTTTTCAGTACCGGCAGGCATACGCTTGTAAGTGAAAGGCCTATCCTGACCGTCGAGTTCTCCGAAGTCACACTCACCAAGAAGTTCCTATTGAGAATGAGCGAGCGGATGGCTTGGCGGAAAAAATCCTGACCGTCGAGTTCTCTGAAGTCACGCTCACCAAGAAGCTTCTATTGAGAATGAGCGAGCGGATGACTTGGCAAAAAAATCCTGACGCTTGTGTCCGGGCATCTGTTTACCTGGCGCAGAGTACCAGACTGGATTCAGTTCCATGAGCGTTGATATTGCGGACATTCTAAATAATTGGCCCTACGAGCCAGGGCAGATGTCCGCTCGCCGCGTAACGGGTCTGGACGGATCTGAAAAGATCCAGATGCGGCTTGATCTTGGCTTGCTGCAAATGGAGGTCGCGGGCAGTCCGGACGGTATCCGACCACACGGCTGTGAGTCCCTGCTGGAATATCACGAGCAGCAATTGGCTGATCACATCCGGAGCGGTGGACTCGCCGAGGAGTTCCACCTGGATTCGACCCAATGCGAGCAGCTTCGCAACGAAGGTCTGATGTACTACCACCGCTACCTCGCCGAGTTCATTCTCGAAGACTACCGGGCCGCCGTCAGGGACACCACTCGCAACCTGCGCATGATGGATTTCTGCCGGACACACGCTTCCGAACAGACTGATCGCGAGATAATGGATCAGCATCGCGCGTATGTAATAATGATGCGCACTCGCGCAAGTGCGCTGCTCACGCTGGGCGAAGATCGCCTTACAGAAGCTATGGCTGAAGTGAGCAAGGGCATAGGCCTGATCGAAGAGACTCGCGAAAACTCGCACATGGGTATCGAGAGCGGAGCTTCGGAACTTGCCGTTCTTCGGGCGCTCAAGACGGAAATTCAAGGCCGCCTGCCGAAAGATCCCGCCGTGGACATCCAGCGGCAACTGACGGCTGCTATCGACGAAGAACGCTACGAAGATGCAGTCGACCTGCGAGACCAGTTACGCCGTATGAAGCAACATACCCCTGCCGACGGCCCCTGACCCGTCCGGGTGCGCAGGCTTGTTATTGCGCCTCGATCCTGCTAAGATGAGTCCAGTTCGCTAGGGGCGTCCCGGTAATTAACGGGACTGAGAGGACCCTTCGAACCTGATCAGCGAGTTCCGCTTTTGGGCGGAGTGAGTTGCGTAGGGAAGCGGACGGAAAACGTTGGCATTCGTGTTTCCGGCCGCTGGTTTACAGGCGGCCGCTTTTGTGCGCTGCAACAGGAAGAATTGATGACACAATACCAACAGGCAATCCAGGGCGTTGTTACCGATCAGATGCGTCTGGTAGCCGAGCGCGAGAAAATTGCTCCCGAAACCATCCTCGCCGAGATCGCAGCCGGCAGGTTGGTGATACCCGCCAACCGTCTGCACCTGGAAGGTATCGCTCCCGATGCCGTAAAGCTCCAGCCGTGCGGTATCGGCAGGGCGATCACCACGAAGATCAACGCCAACATCGGCGCATCGCCGCTGAGCAGTTGCAAGGAGCAGGAACTGCTCAAGCTCCAGTATGCGGTGAAGTACGGTGCGGATGCGGTAATGGATCTTTCAACTGGCGGCGACCTCGACGAGACGCGCCAGTTCCTGATAGCCAACTCGCCGGTGCCCATCGGTACCGTGCCGATCTATTCGATGATCATCGATAAGCCCATCGAGGATCTCACCTGCGACGACATACTCAAGACCATCGAGACCCAGGCCGCCCAGGGCGTCGATTTCATGACGATTCACGCCGGACTGCTTCGCAGCCATCTACCGCTTGCCGGTAAGCGGAAGGTGGGCATCGTATCGCGGGGCGGATCGCTGCTTGCCAAGTGGATGGTTCATCACGGGCGAGAGAACCCGATGTACGAACTGTTCGACGCGATCAGCGCCATCTTCGCACAGTACGACATTACGTATTCGCTGGGCGACGGATTGCGACCTGGCTGCCTCGCCGATGCATCCGACGAAGCGCAGTTCGCCGAGCTTGACGTACTCGGGCAACTCGTTCATCGCTCGCGCGAGGCGGGCGTGCAGGTGATGGTCGAAGGCCCAGGACACGTCCCCTACGATCAGATCGAGATGAACATGAAACGCCAAGCCGAATGTTGCGACGGCGCTCCGTTCTATGTGCTCGGTCCTATCGTTTCGGATGTCTTTCCCGGCTACGATCACATTACATCGACAATCGGTGCAACGGCTGCGGCGTTTCACGGGGCGAGCTTCCTGTGCTATGTGACACCGGCCGAGCACCTCGGCTTGCCGCGACCTGAAGACGTGCGTGAAGGCTGCATAGCTTACAAGATCGCAGCCCACGCAGCCGACGTCGCCCTGCACCTGCCCGGGGCAAGGCAGTGGGACGATGAAATGTCCGAGGCACGCTACGATTTCGACTGGCCAAAGCAGTTCGAACTGGCGTTCGACGGCGAAAAGGCACGCGAAATACGCCGGCGTGACATGGCCGAAGATGCAGACTACTGTTCCATGTGCGGGCGCGATTGGTGTGCAATGCGCATCAGCAAGGAAGTAACCCAGCGGGTTTCCGAGCAATCCTGAATTCACCAGGAAGCTTAGAAATAGCGCAATCATTTCTTGAGCGGGGCGACAATCAGCTATATCCTCTGGTGTATCCTGCCAATTGAAGGCAGGGAAAGGACTGTCAAATGACTGCCCGCACACTTCTGATGATCGCTCTTACCCTCCTAATCGTAACGGCCGGTACCTCTCGGGCTGAAGATGCTCCCGAGGACGCCTATGTGATCGCCGCCATGAACAGCTACCGCCTGAGCAGAACAGTGCAACTGGCTGCAGCCGATCCCGTTTCGCCGAGGGGGCAGCAGGAAGTTGTGACCGACGTACCGCAACCGTCGCTGACGTGGCTGTCAGTGGGCGAGCCCATTGCCTGGTCCAACGGCGCTGGCGACGCTGAGGTTTCCGCTTCGGGTTCATCTCAGTACGTGCATTGGAAAGAGCGGCGCGGGCCTGCATATCCTGACGATTTCTGGCGCAGCTTCGGGCGCGACGCCAAAGAACTTCCCGCAACGATGTGGGACGATACCAAATCAACGTTCACCAACAAATGGGCGCTCGGAGGGTTCGCTGCAGCGATCGCCGCGGGCGTTGCTATCGACGTCGCCAATTGGAACGGCTGCACCGCCGATCATTACAGTAAGAATGGTTCGCAGTTGAACGGTTTCTGGGACTCCGTTGGCGACGTTGGCGGAAACCCGGGCTTTCACTTCGGCGTGGCGGGGGCAATGTATTTCTCTGCGTTGCACCGCGGCGATACGCGGGATTACGAAGTATCTAAAGCGATGCTCAACGCGCTGTCCCTGACGGGCATAGTGACGCTCGCGACAAAGGGGATCACCAACACCGAAAGCCCCAACGGCGACGATTTCGGCTGGGCGAGTGGGCATACGTCCAGTTCGTTCGCCTTCGCAACAGTAATGCACGAAGCTTACGGGCCGTGGGTCGGTGTGCCGATGTTCGCGTTTGCAACCTTTGTGGGATACGAACGTGTCGACGCGCGCAATCACGATCTCAACGACGTAGTCTCAGGCGCGTTTATCGGTATCGCAATCGGATACGCCGTCATGCAGAACCACTTACCGAAGATAAACGGTGTGGAAGTTGTCCCCTACGGCGACCCGACCAGTGGAACCGTCGGTGTGGCGCTTTCAAAGAGTTGGTAAGCTGAACCTCAGATGAGCTTCTGCTCGCGCATCCAATCCACCGCTCGGGCCATAGCCTGGGCGGGTGTGAATTCGGGGCGGTATCCGAGCTTTCGTCGGGCCTTGGACGTATCGGGCATCATGTGATTGCGGAAGTGACAGTTGGCGCCGGGGTCCGGTAGCACCTTCCGGTAGAACTCGCTCGGGTCCACATATTCGATGGGAATCTCCACGCCGTAGATTCGGCCGTATTCGGCTACCAATTGCGGCGCGGTGAATGCATAATCCGATCCGACGTTGAATATTTCGCCGGCCGCAGCGTCGCGATTGTTGGCTGCCAGCACGAATCCCTGGGCTACGTCGCTTGCGTCGCACGGGCTTACCAGCGTATTGCATCCGTCAGGCAACGTAACCGGCTTGCCAGCCTGATGAGCTTTGTGCGCTTCGATGCTTCGCCCACCGATGCAGTCGATGGGAATCTTTCCCGGCCCGCAGATGTTCGGCGGCATTATTGCGGTGAATGCTATCCCATCGGCGTCGGTTTGGGTCTTGGTCTGCAACAGTTCGCCGTAACGCAGGGCATACTGCTCGAACTCGCATTCGCTCTGTGTTACTTCGGG
>SDBT01013648.1_pt1 | contig 13006 bp, 11 predicted proteins | sample 2277101 | NCBI WGS metagenome assembly SDBT01 (sample SAMN10404973, study PRJNA504765) | marine sediment metagenome | isolation source: marine sediment core GS10_PC15, 103 cmbsf | place: Arctic Ocean: Southern Knipovich Ridge | collected 2010 | reverse complement strand
GACAGACCTGGAGCCGATGCAATAATGGCCTTGATTGCTTTGGAGCAGTCAAATACTTGGAAAAGTTACTGGAACGTGCGAAAACGGGTTGCATAGCCCTGCCAGAAAATCTGGTCGCACCCTCGTTGACTTTGCGTTGACTTTGCGTTGACTTTGCAGGGTCTATATGGGACAATAGTCCCTGCCTGCTTCCTTTTTGGAAGGGCTTTTTTTATTTATCTCCGTCTCGAAAGGACGTTGTCCGATGAAAATTCCTGTTGTACAGATAGTGTTTGTAGTTAGTTTTTCGTTATTATCCGTCATTTGTCTGCCCGTCTTAGGGGCCGAGCCTGCAAGCCCGCCGCCGGGGCTAACGGCACCGATGCCTATGATGCCACCGGCAGCTCCGGCTGTCAATCCAAATGATGTTGCTGTAACGGTTAACGGTGTAAAGATAACCGAGGGTCAGATCGAAATCGCTATGGCTCCTCATCTTAGAAGGTTCGGTGCAAATGTAAGCCAGTTGCCGCCTAGAATGCTGGGTCAAATGAAACTACAGATAAGACCAAGAGTCCTGGATCAACTCATCCTCCAGAAATTACTCGAAGCTGAAATTCAAAAAGTCAATATAACGGTTACCGAACAGGATGTTATCGATCACCTGACTGAAATAGCAGCAAATCGAAAAGTGAGCCTGGAAGATTTTAAGAAAAGACTCGCTTCCTCCGGGCAGGACTTCGAGAAGATTAAAAAGCAGGTGCTGGAAAGTAATGGGCTCAAATTTACAAAGCTCATCGATTCAAAAATAGCCCGCAAAGTCAAAGTCACCGATAAGGATGTTGAAAAATACTATAATGATAACAAGGAAAAGTTCAAGCACCCCGATCTTTGCACAGCAAGTCACATTCTTATTTCTCCCGATGAGATTGAAGCTAAAACAGATCCTAACGGTGCCAAGGCAAAGGCCAAGGCAAAAGCCGAAGAACTTCTCAAGGAAGTGAAAACAGATAACGCTGATTTCGCGGCACTCGCCAAGGCAAATTCATCGGATACCTACTCCGCCACTAAGGGCGGCGACCTCGGTTCCTTTCCCAAAACGGGGAAAGGCGCTATGGTTCCGCCATTCTCGGACGCTGCCTTTTCTATGAAACCGGGTGAAATAAGTGATGTAGTCGAAAGCCAGTTCGGTTTTCACATCATCAAAGTCACAGAACGCAAAGCTGCCGGTACAACTCCATTTGAAGAGGCAAAGGAAGATATAAGGAAAAGGCTCTTGCAGGAACAGAAGGGCAAGTATTCGAATGAATATTTCGAAACGCTAAAAGCCAAAGCTGCTATCGATTATCCTCCAGGCAAAGAGCCCAAGCCCGCTCCTGCGATGGGCATGCCAAGATGATTTCTTAGTTGAGCTTTTGAAGTTGTGTTATCAGTCGTTTGGCTCTGGCGTTGTTTTTCTCGACTGACTCCTGGATTTGTTTGACCAGCGGATTTTGATCGAAGGTTCCTCGTACGGCATCGAAGTCGGCATTCTTTGTCTTCTCGTCACCGTCGAGACCATATCCGCAGCGAATAACATCGACGAATTCCCTCTGGACATCAGCCAGTTGAAGCTTTGCGAATCTCTGGCCTGCTTCGAGCCATTGCCGGATGATGAAGATAATATCGGTTGTCGTAATTTTATCCAGTGCCTTACCGAGGCGGCGCCGTAGAAGCTCTGCGGCCCATGCCCATTGATATACAGGTTTGTTAGCATGGGTCAGACGATAGTCACGTTGCAGTCGCTCGAGAGTTGAGATTGATCCGTTTTCAATGTCGTCTAAAATTCTTCGCACCACCAGCTTCGGTGCGAGCAAGCCTCCCAGGTCAACCCATTGACCGGTACTTGCAGATGTTGCTTTTGGTGCCATCAACTCGTGGAGTTCATCGATTTTTTCAAACTTGCCGGATTCAAGTTTCTCAACGAGGCAATCACCTAAGAATCTATTAACCAGTTCCTCGTATAATTTAATTCCGGTATTGATCGCGGAGTTCAGGATGACAACACCGGGACAGTCATAGCAATCCGCCTTGGGATCTTTTTCTGCTTTGTGATCGTTGAGGATATCAAGCCCCCTCAGGACTTTTTGCACCGTATATGGGCTTAGAATATCAAGATGATAATAATCGAGTTGTTCAGGATCCTTTCTTCTTTCTCTTGTGGCCCATTTTTCCCGGTCCCGAGCCAGTCCGCATCTTCTAAGAGCGGTGCCCGGTGCCAGAACTGTTCTGCCGTTTTGCTCTACAAGGTATGAGAACGGAAAAGCTCCCGTATCGGCTCTGCCGTAATGCCTTCCGACAATGACAGTAAAGGCTCCTATTCTTGCAGGCCAGAGTATGTATGAATCACTACCGGTTTTGCAGCCTCGCTCTACAACACCCTGATGAACCGGCCCGATCTTATACATGTGGTTGCTTTGGTTCGTACCGCTTCCGGCATTTGCAAAGGAGAACAGCCCGGCAATGAGCATCGTCGGCTTGTGATGAGTTACCGTAAATGGTCCGGCAAAAACCGAACATGCCTCGCCGCGGAGACATTCGCAGTTAGCGAAGAACAGTGAGTTTTCCGCTGAATACTGCTTGTCGAGTATAGCCCCTTGTCCGATAAAACACTTCTTAACCATTGCCGAATCGCCGATTTTTGCTCCCGAACTGATAATGAAATCATCGGCTACGACTCCGGGGCCGATGTGTGTATGGTCGGCCGCAGTACTGTTGATTGAACCGTTTTCCAGCCTGTTCGATCCTTCGATGATTGCAGCCGGTCCTATTCGGACGTTTTTTATTATTCGACAGTTAAATATTCTCGCCCCTTTTCCAACCAGACCTGTTGATGAGACGATCTTTGAAGTATAGTCGGCAATCATCTGACGGAGTTTAGCAATAACTTCGGGGCGATGCCGATAAAATACGAGTATATAGGCCGTGTGTGAGGAGAGTTGGTCATAGATCGGAACCTCTCTTCCGCCGCCTTCGTTGACAACGGCTACTTCTGTACCGTTGCCAAAGCAGCTTTTCCCGTGAACTACAAGTCTGTCGAGGTTTTCTATGATTACGTTGTCTTCGATAATATAATTTGCAATGTGATTTGTGACGTTGTTTATGTAAACCTCGTTGCCAATTGTGCAATTATGGATTGTGGCATTGCTGATTCCGGTGAGTCTCTTTACTCCGCTCGGGAAGCTCATGTGCTTTTCGTAAGTCCCCAGCTTAACCTGACCGCTGAATGATACCCCTCTTATTCTATCGGGCTTGAAATTTTGCGCGACCTGCACATTGTTCCACGAACTGCTGTAGCAGCCCTGCATTGCTAACTGCTTGATTTCTTCGGTTGATAACGAACGGTATTCAGCTTCCATTTTTTCCCCGCTGATTTTATTCGTCACTTAACAATACCGGCCCAGAAAATATGTTCACTTCGTTAATACTGATACACTCAACTATGTTAAGTATAATCCGATCCTTACCATAAATCAAGATACTTTCGTGACCTTTGTTGACAAAATTTAACAGCTGATTGTTTAATTGGATGCTGTACTTGCGGAAAATCTGAATTATTTGCTTTTATAAGCAGATAGTAGTTTGTTGGGCTCATAGATACTTTTTAACTTTCTGCATTGAAAATTTGGAGTAAATTCTCAGCATCAGCCGATGTTAAAGAAGTAGAATATCATGTCGGCTTCGAGGACGCATCTCGATAGTTGTTTTTCATGGATGAAGCTATGGCAAATCAGCCCAGAGTGGCTAAAGTATTGATAGCGTTACTGGTATCGATGACCTTAGGTGCGGTAGTACTTATGGCACTGGGCAACAATCCTCCGAAGGGCGGTCCGTTTTGTCTTTCGAGTTACTACAGCCTGGATCCGGTTCAGGACGCGATGGTTTCTCGCGCCGCCCAGACTCCCGGACGATGGAACAGTATCGAAATCTATTACAGCGGAACCGAGGTCGGTAATATCGAACAATTAGCTTCACTTCGAGGTCTGGCCAGCCCAGATCAACTCAATTGCCATTTCTGCCTGTGCAACGGCTCAGGTGGACTCGACGGACAGATACAAACCACCGAAAGATGGCAAAAACAGTGGTCTGCCATACAAGGCGCCAAATGGCAGGGAACTAATAAGACCATCCGCATCTGCGTCATCGCCGACGGAACAACAAAGCTTCCTACAGATTGCCAGGTAAAAAGGGCCGAGACACTGGCAGAGCAACTCAGCAGAAAGCTAAATATCATGTCCGAAGCGGCCTATTACCCCAATAACTGGTAATAACCTGACACTCCTGAGCAACTTTGGAACTTTCTATTAGATTTGGACTAATCCGTTTTTATTCCAAATCCGCCAAGTTCTCTCTTTGCCTGCTCGGGGCTTTTAAACCAGATGGTATTTAGCCCTGCGGTCACAGCGCCTTTTACACAATTAGGCCGGTCATCAATAAAGATTGCCTGTTGCGGCGAGCATTTTAGCCTGCTCAGGGCAAGTTCATAGATTTCTCTTTGGGGCTTCTTCGTCCCTTCGAGACAGGAAAATATCAGCACATCGAAGAAATCGTACCCCTGCTTGCCAAAGTAATCCACGCACGGCATTTCGGTATTCGATAGCAGCGCAACACTGTAACCTCTGTTCACCAGGCCTTTGGCCAGTGCAAACATCTCTGGCTTGGGCCGATAAACCGCATCGAAGGCCTCACCCCATAATGAACCATGGTCTGGGACTTCGACTTTAAGCTCCGCACATACCCGCTGCCAGAAGGTCGCTTCTTCAATGTGACCGGTGCGAAAGTCCGAGATAAACTTACCGACCGCTTCATTGTAAACTTCTTCGGATACACCCAGCGCCCTGTAGCAATATTCTATCATGGGCGGACCGGGATCGTCGATCAGCACACCGCCCCAATCGAATATTATCGAGTTTATTTTAGTATCTACTGATCTCAATTGAATTTTCCCGTTTATCCGCCTGCTGCGACGAGCGAAGCACGGCGAGCGGCTAAGTAACTTAAAAACAACCAGTTACGGTTTTAGTCGCGAATATTTACTACCCTTAAGGGTATCCAAAGTCATAACAAGCGGTCAGAATATGGTTTTTGCCCGGTTTTTTCAAGTATAATCGGTCTGGCCAAGCTGGTCTTTGACGAACCGGCTCTAAAGTTTTATAATCGAGCGACTTTCTTTTGAGGAGCACAGTTATGATTGAGATAGTTCTTGCAGCAATTGGCGTTCTTATACTGGGATTTCTTATCTGGCTTATGGTCCAAAACTCAGCCGCCCGAAGGGACAGCGTCGCCCAAAAAACGAGCATTGAAATGCTAATCCAGCAATTAGAGTCTCTAAAGGGTGCCCAGGATACTCTGCGCGAAGGGATGCAAAAATCGCTCCAGAGCGGCCAGGAGAACGTCAATCGAAGCCTGCAATCCTCTCAGCAGGTTCTAAGCAAGCTAAACAGCCAGATTGGTGAGTTGACCGGAACAAACAAGCAGATGCTACAGGTCGGCGGAGAAGTTCGAAGATTGCAGGATATTCTAAGTAGCCCCAAGCTGCGAGGCCAGATGGGCGAATGGTCCCTGGAGAACCTCCTGACCCAGATTCTGCCGCAGGGCGCTTTTGAACTCCAACATGGCTTTCGCGACGGCAAGATCGTCGATGCCCTCATTAAATTGGCAGATTACAGCGTTTCGGTCGATGCCAAGTTCCCCCTGCCGAGCTTCGAGCGGATCGTACAGGCCCAAGACGATGAGCAAAAGACTAAAGAGCGGCGCCAGTTCCTGCGGGACGTCGTTAAACATATCGACAAGATCGCCGAAAGCTATATCCGCCCAGCCGAGGGAACGCTCGATTTTGCGCTGATGTATATCCCTGCCGAGAATGTTTATTATGAGACAGTTGTCAAATACGACGGTGATTCGCAGGATCTCATGGCCCATGCCCTCGATAAAAAGGTGATTCCCGTCTCGCCGAATCTCTTGTATGCGTACTTGATGACGGTAGTAATGGGCCTACACGGCTTGCAGATCGAAAAACAAGCCGCCGAAATCCGCCAGAACCTAAACCGCCTCAACTCCTCCTTTGCCGATTTCGCCACAACCTGGGAAGTCTTAGGCCGACACCTGCGAAACTCACACAACCAATACGACGAAGGCCAGAAAAAACTCGACCGATTCGGAATCCAGCTAAACCAAATCCAAACCGAACCCGAAGAAACCACCACTCAAACCTAACCCGGATAAACCATGACCGAAAACGAACCAGACCCACACATACTAAAACAAAAAAAGAAAAGACGCAGGATTATTCTCGCAGTTTTGCTCTTGGTGTTTTTAGCGCTGGGCCTTTTTGTTATGGCGCTCGTTCGGCTTTACACTGGTGAGTCTGTCATATCAGTTGATTACGTTGCGCAGTGGCAGCGCATCTCCAAACCAGCCGACTACGATCCAAACCAGGATGCCTTTTTCGATTATCAAAAAGCAATCGAAACAGTCACCCGAGCGCCGTATGCAATAAGTTTTGCGCCACCGACGTTATGGCCGGGAGATATGAATGACGCCCAAATGCAAATCCTTCGAAAGTGGCTCGAAGAAAACACCGATGCGATCAACCACCTCAAACGTGGATCAATAAAACCTTACTGCTGGATGCAGGACACATACACCGACAATTTGATGGCAAGCCTTCCTCCCGGACTTGACTGGAGCGGAATTCGAGAACTCATGTGGCCAATAACCTCACAGGCAAAGCTCGACGCAGCACAGGGCCGAACCGATGACGCGATTGAGAACCTCCTGGTTGGCTATAGATATAGTTCGCACATGATGGATTCCAAGCCAATGATGTACCAACTGGTGGGATCAGCAATTCGGGGAATGTTGATACACAGAACATTCCTTGTGCTCGACAGGGCGAAAATTAAATCGGAAAAACTGCGCTATTTCCAGGAACAACTGCAACAATTATTAGATACCAAAAACAGTGATTTAGACTTCCATTATGAAAGACTCGCGATCCTCGACGTAATTCAGCGTGTGTTTACAGATGACGGCAAAGACAACGGCCATCTGATCCCTAATGATGATGCTGTCAGAATGGTCCGCGAATATTTGTCGTGGGAAGAAAAGCACTCGCCCCGAAGCGATGGATTTTTATCGGATATATTCGACTTCGACAACAAGCCAACAGAACAGGATGCCCGTACAAAGTCGGTCCGGATCGCCTTGTTCGGGCCTGACAGAAAACAGACTATGGAAATGGCCGAAAAGGTTTTTGATTACTACGAATCACTAAAAGATAAAAGTTTTTGGCAAATGCGCAACGACAATGCTGAAGAAACACTAAATGCTATGTCAAAGAACTGTGTTGTATTATCCTGGCATCTCAACAACTATAGAATACTGGAAATATACCAGCGACTCAGGGCTACTCAGAATGCGCTAATTGCAACATTGGGAATCCTGCGATATAAGCAGGACAAAGGGTCTCTGCCGGAAAATTTACAACAATTGGTTGATACAGGTTATTTAATTGAGCTTCCCATGGACCCTTTCTGTACGGGAAATCTTGGTTATAAAGTAACCGGCCAAGACTTTGTTCTTTATAGTTTCGCTTATGACTGCGACGACGATGGCGGAGATCAAGTCTTCTGGCCAATAAAGAGATGGGACGGCAATGACTAAAGAAGAACCAAACCAGTACATACTCAAACGCAAAAAGAAAAGACGCAGGATTATTCTGGCGGTACTGCTGTCGATACTGCTGGCAGTGGTGCTTTTTGTTTTGAAAATAGTTTTGATCTGCACTGCCAAACCCACCATCTCAATCAATTACGCTTCTGACTTTAACCGCATCTCAAAACCGGCCAACTACGATCCCGATCAGGATGCCGCGTTCGACTACATAAAGGCAATGCAAGCTCTCGTTGAAAAGCCATATGCGCTTTCAAGCCTGCGAAAACAATGGCCTGATGAATTGAGCGATAAAGAAAAAACTGCTTTTAACAAATGGATAACAGATAACGATGAGGCACTGGCACATCTTGAACGAGGCTCTAATAAGGCATACTTTTGGTTGAAGGTCAACTCTATAGGAGAGCAAGGTTGGTCCTATGAAAGCGACTTTGACTTAATGGCCATTTCACAATTACAGGATGTTTTGGCCTGGCGTTCCAAATTGGCCATGTCTGTTGGCACAATTGATTCTGCGATCCATGATTCGCTTACTCTATACAGAGTTGGTTATCAGTTAGCCGCTAAGCACCAAACGCATTTCATGGGTCGCATCGTGAAGTACTACGCCGCAACAATTTCCTTACAGTTGCTTGCCGGTAAGGAATTGGACCGTGAATTACTTACCGACTTTCAGAAACAACTCGAAAAGCTAATCCGCAGTCCAGATTTTACCTCGCTCATAGAAACAGAAAGAACTCTGCATATGGATATAATCCAGCGAATTTTCACCGACGATGGTAAAGGCAGCGGCCATCTGATACCTAACGATGGCGCTATCTTGATGGTCCGCGAATATTTGAATTGGCTAGAAGAGCAATCACCCCGACGCGATGGAATACTGCGGGAAATCTTCCACTTTTTTGAGCAAGACGAGCCGACAGAGATGGACGCCCGTATCGAGTCGATCCAGATAGCCTTGTTCGGACCGGACAGACGCCAGGTTACAGAAGCGATCAACAAGTATTTTGATTTTTCTAAAACTCTGGTCGCTAAAACGCCCTGGCAGTTACAGCAAATGGACTTCGAACAGAAATTAAGAAACTTCGGCTCCAGGGGCGCACAGCTTATGGTTCAAGTACGTTACTCATTCTTGAGGGGTCTATTAATAGACCAACGCTTTGAAATATACAGTCCCGTTCTGGTTACAACGCTTGCAATTTTAAGATACAAATCCGATAAGGGACAGCCGCCCGAGAACCTCCAGCAGCTTGTCGATACCGGTTATCTAAATGAGCTTCTCATGGACCCTTACGGCAACGGACCTCTGGTTTACAAACGAAATGGGAGCGATTTTATACTTTACAGTTTCGGCTCCGACTTCAAAGACGATGGAGGAATAGACATTACAAACCGGAGCAGACAAAGCAAAAGCGGCGACTGGGTCTTCTGGCCGGTGAAGAAGAAGCAATAAGTTATTTGATGTAATGGCAGCGAAAATATAAAATACGTGAGCCTAAGAGTAAAAAATTGAAGGGGAATATTATGGATACGCTATATGAAGATGCCGAAACCGGTTGTTGTCCGCGGTTCGATCCCGAGCCCTGGGATGAAAAAGAAGTAACGTGGGAGGACAAACTCTTTATCAAAGACCGGGTAAAGAGCTTTCTGCACATACCCCTGAATTACGGTAAGGTCATGGTGCGGAATATGGAGAAGATCCAGGCCGCTGATGCGCTTACGCCCGAGCCATTGATGCTAAGCGACGAAAACTCCCTTTGGGGCGCGGACATCTACATCGCTGTCAGCAAAGACGTACCGGAATCGCAAATGCAGAATATCTCAGGCACATTTCTTACCAAAGTATTCGAAGGCCATTACAAAGACGCCGGCAAATGGGCAAAGCAGATGCAGCAGTACGTAACCGACAAAGGCAAGCAACTCAAGAAACTCTACTTCTTCTACACGACATGCCCGCGATGTGCGAAGCACTACGGTAAAAACTACACGGTAATGGTAGCGCAAATATAGCAATGTATAATTTTACTTCGATAGCCAGATGCTTCGCTGTGCTCAGCATGACAAACTATCGTCTCTTTGTCATTCTGAACGAAGCAAAGCGTAGTGAAGAATCTCAATCGTACCAATCTTCACTGAGGTCTTTCCATTGAGGATTGGATTGATTTATCAGGTCAATTTTTCTTTTCCGCAACCAACCCTTTATCGTCTTCTCGCGCGCAATAGCAGAAATAATGTCAGAGAAAGTTTCAAAATACAGCAGCCTTTTTATATTGTACTTCTTCGTAAATCCTTCGACAAGACCGGATTTGTGCTGGTGGACTCTTTTTGTGAGGTTATTAGTGAGCCCGATATAAAGTGTTCCGGATCGGTTGGTCATTATATAAACGTAGTATTGTTTCGCCGATGACATACTAACAATTGTAGCGAAAAGATATTCGAAAACCAGATGCTTCTATGCGCTAAACAAGACAAACTATCGTCTCTTTGTCATTCTGAACGAAGCAAAGCGTAGTGAAGAATCTCAAGCTCAAAGCAGGATCAATCTTCATTCGCAGGCCAGATGCTTCGTTGCACTCAGCATGACAGCGAACAAGCTAACGCTGTAAAATGCTTGACACGAGGCTTTTTGCGACTATAATAGTCTGTCTGTAAATCAAATAAACATTCGCATTAACAATTCGTTAAGGAGGAGCTTATGCCTTGGCAAAAACAAACGCTTATTTCACTATTGTTGGTAGGGATTTGTCTTTCGGTCTTCGCGGGTTCGGCTCTTGCAACCAAGTCCGATGCCAAATGGAATCGGGCAGTCATAAAACCCTCTATCGTCAGGCTAAAACCCGGCCAACAGCAGAAATTCAAGGTAATCATGCTGGCAACGCATCTTCTGGCCGCACAGGCACCGAAAGAGGTAAACTGGTCGGTAAATAATATACCCGGCGGTAACAAGGAAATCGGCACCATAGATGCCAACGGTATCTATACCGCACCAGCCAAAGCTCCAAAACCGGTGGAAGTTCACATCTGCGCAGAAGCACCGGAAGCGACCAATAAATTTCTGTTCGCGACGGTACTGATGGGCGAGCCTAAATACAAACTCGTAAACACATGGTCGGAAGAAATCGAGACCGCTGAGCACCTGGAAAGCCCACACGGAATCTGCCTGGACAAAGAGGGCAATATCGTTATCGCCGATCAGTCGGGAAAGGTACCGCGCTTCACAGTTGATGGAAAACACATCGATTATATCGCAGAAAAGGGCGGCGATCCCGGAGAAGTAACCAAACCGCGTGTAGTGCAGTTGGATGCCTGCGGTCATATCTGGGTCACCGACAGCAAAGGTGACAGACCTCGCGTCCAGGTCTTTAATCAAAAGGCCGAGCTTATCCGGATATTCGGCGAAAAAGGCAACGGCCTGGGACAGCTTCTAAGACCGCACGGTCTTGGCTTCGATAGTAAGGGCCGAGCTTTCATCTCCGACGTCGATAATTTCAAGGTAGCTGTTTATACACACGATGGCGAGTTTCTTTATGAGTGGGGAAAAGCCGGCGTCGAAGCCGGTGAGTTCAACGCCCCGCACGGACTTGTCGTCGATCCAAGCGGTGACGTATTTATAAGCGGTTATTACGGTCCGACCCAGAAGTTCGATGCACAAGGCAACTACCTCTTCGGATTCGCGCACGGCGATCCGCCCGACGGACCCGTCTATTTCCATACCATAACCGGCGACAAGTGGGGCAATGTTTATCTAATGGTCCGAACCAAAGAAGGCGGCCAGGGCGAACTCCAGAAAAATGCAACCGGCAGACACATAAGCATAATGAAATACAACAACAACGGCGACTTCGTAACCGACTTGAGCATGTCCAGCCCCGATCACAAGGAAAGCTGGGCCGTCGTTGCCGATGACGGGACGGTCCATTCGCTGTTCGAGAGCGAAACGCACGTGGGCGTCCAAACGTTTGTTCCCGAATAAGCCTGCAAAGAGTGTATATGAAAAACTCGTTAGCAGTAATTATACTTCTTACAATTATTTGTTCGTCCGTTCTCGCCGAACCGGCCAGACGCGCTATCATTCGGCCTACTCTCGTGCGCCTCGAACCCGGCCAGCAGCAAAAGTTCAAAGCAATACTTCTGCCAACTCCGCTCGGCGATGCCATTAAAGCCAAAGATGTCACCTGGTCGGTCAACGATGTCACCAGCGGCAACGATATTCTCGGTACGATACACGGCGACGGTGTATATACCGCACCGGCCAAAGTACCTGCGCCTTGCGAGATCAACATCCGAGCCGAAGTTTCCGGCACCTCGAACCGCTATCTCTTCGCGACAGTGCTCATGGGCGAACCTTCTTACAAAATCGTAACCAACTTCTCCGAAATCGGCAGCGAATCCTCGTATCTCCAAGACCCACACGGTATCACTCTCGACGCCGACGGCAATATCGTTATAACCGACGAAGAGAAATCGCAGGTGTTACGCTTTACCCCGCAGGGCAAATTCGTCGATTACATTGGTTCGGGCAAAGGAACCGAACCCGGATACTTCACCGATCCCCGCGTTGCCTGCACCGACGCCGCTGGTAACATCTGGGTAAGTGATGTAAAAGAAGACGGCTTGTGTATTCAGGCATTCGGTCCGGACGGTAAATTCATCCGTGCATTTGCCAAAAACGGCAAAGGTCCGGGCCAGATGCTTCGCGCACACGGAATGCAATTCGACAGCAAAGGCCGATTGTTCATAGCCGATGTAGATAACTCCAGGGTCAGTGTATTTAAATCTGACGGCGAGTTTGTCGACAGTTGGGGAACGACAGGTCTGCTGCCGGGACAATTCAACGCACCGCACGGCTTAGTGATCGATCCGAGCGACGATGTTTTCATCAGCAACTTCTACGGACCCATGCAAAAATTCGACTCCGACGGAAACTTCCTCTTCGAGTTCGCCCTGGCCGATCCCTTCGACGGACCGGTCCACTTTCACAGCGCCGCCGGAGACCGCTGGGGAAATATCTATCTGATCGTAAGAATACAGGGCTACGATGCCCCCGCCCAAGAGAAAGTCAAGATCGTAAAGTACAATAATAACGGTGATTTCATAACGGCGTGGCGCTTCGCCCAGACCGGCGACCGAGGCAATTGCGCAATCGTTGATAACGACGGTAATATCTATTGCGTTTTCAAACAGGACAACCGCGCAGGCGTTCAGGTCTTCGCACAAAAATAAACTCTGCTTTGGCGATTGACAGCCGGAACGCATGTTATAAAATCACCGTAAGGACAAAACGTAAAAATGATTTGTGAAGAACTAAAAGGTAAAA
>SDBT01013647.1_pt1 | contig 13007 bp, 12 predicted proteins | sample 2277101 | NCBI WGS metagenome assembly SDBT01 (sample SAMN10404973, study PRJNA504765) | marine sediment metagenome | isolation source: marine sediment core GS10_PC15, 103 cmbsf | place: Arctic Ocean: Southern Knipovich Ridge | collected 2010 | reverse complement strand
CTCGGCCAGTCCCACCAGCTTCACCTCGCCCATACCCCCCTTGGCGATGTCAGCCTCTACCTCGCAGCCGATCGCGTCAATGCCCTGAAGGACACTCGAATGAACTCGTGAAATCATACGTTACCCCTGTTGGTTAAGCGTAACGACGTCACACGGATATTACCGTCCCGAAGGCGGCGGGGCAAGGGTCGGATGACTACCCGATCATGAATACCTTAACGCGTCGCCTGAAGCTCCGGTATCCTGTGAGCAGGGTGTAGGGGATAGGAGATAGGGTGTAGGGTGTTGAAGTCGCTGTACTGCTGCCTCGCTAAAGCGAGCAGCCCCACCGGAGTTTGGATATATCCTTTGGCGTAGGGAAGAAAAAACGGGTCGAACCGTCAGGCTCGACCCGTTTTTAAACTCTATAGCGCGGGTGGGTGGGATATCTTTCCCGCGAAGCGGGTAGGCATGTCTGGCGCCCACGCGAAAAATCTATTTCTTCCGTCGTCTCAGCATCGCCAGCCCACCGATCGTCAGCAGCAGCATCGTGGCGGGTTCGGGGATGGTCGCTCCGCCGTACATGGTCCCGAAGTGTAACTGCACGGAACCGTAATCGTCCGCCGAAACTACACCGTCGCCATTGGCGTCGCCGGGAATACCGATAGCACCCATGGCACCGAAGTTCAACTGCACGGACCCGTAATCATCCGCCGAAACCACGAGGTCACCGTTGGCGTCGCCAGGGTTGTGCGTGTCATATGGTTCCTGGGTCATGCTGAAGTTGTCGTACTCCATAAAGCCTTGACTCCGAACGACAATTTTACCGCCGGTCTCGTAGTCCAACCCATAAAGGGTGGGTTCGTGATCAAGCCAACTCGTCCAGGCGCTAGGGGTGGTGCCCTTTTCGTAGATGCGGGCACGGGTCTTCGAGAGGACGTTGTCCTCTTCAACTTCCACCGTAAACCACTTACCCCAGTAATCACCTATGCCCATCCATTCAAATTCGTCCATATCTATACCGGGTATTTCTTCTTCAACCCAAGTACCTTCGGCGGTCAAGGTTTGGAGATAGCTCATGTTTGCATGAAGTTGATCAGTGCCCTGAAAGCCCGGCGTCATCCACATACTTACGATCCCAACTTGCCACGACGCGTTCCCCGCTTGACTGGTTATGGCCCGGGAGGGGGGGGGGTAACGAATCGTCATTGAGGCGCGAAACGTGCATAAGAAACTGGTCGCCAAGGACATGGTCTATGGGGGCAATATCCCAACTGGTCTTTGTTATCGGACCACCGGAATCCGGGAAACTCTGATACCATGTGGCCACCAAGCCTCCCTCCCCATATTCTGGCCATGTCGTTCTAGGAATCACCGATTGAACCTGCGAGGTGTTTGGAGCTACCTCACTTACCTTAATCTCGGCCCACCAGGGCATGTCGAATTCCCCTGGCCACATATAACCCGTTTCCCATCCGTCAACCGCCTGGGTCGGGGACCAGTCAGTGGTTAGGGTGTAACCCTCGAACCCTTCGGGTTGCGTTACCACCGCTGTCGCCAACGCCGGCAGGAGCGACAGCACCATCAATGAAACCAGTATTTTTCTCATCCTACTTCTCCTTTTTTTTGCAATACCTTTTTTCCCATATATGCACGCACGATTGAACCGAATATATTTCCTTCACAATGCTGAGAACTTAGCCGCCGAATGGCCTGAAGGCAGGAATGAAAGAGCGAGGTTCGCTCCTGTCCTCACGTTAGATAGACTCTGCCGCTCCCAATATTAGCAGACTAAAGTTAATAAGAGTATACTACTATTCGGATTTTTGCCAAGCTCGAATATTTCACAAATTCAAAAAAAACGGGGGTGATTGTTGACAGGTCTCCGGTGTTTAGCTCAGGAACTTCGGCCCTTCGAAGCAACTCAGGACTTTCTCTCAGCACTTGTGCTGTCTTCGACCCTGAGGCTCAGACCCGAAGGGAGCGCCGCCTGTCCTGAGCTTGTCGAAAGGGTCGAAGCATCGCCAGCCCGCCGATTCCCGGCAGCGACAGCGTGGCGGGACATTACTCCTTCCAAATGAATTGCATATATACGCCCAGGGGAAGGGGGGTTCGACTTGAATCTGCCTCGGCGGGAGAATAGTCTTGCCCGTATATGAAGAAGATACGCATATGCCAGTTGATCACAGAACTGGTCCCGGGCGGGGCGGAGCGAATCGTGTACGATCTGGCGCACCGCCTTACCACCAGCAAGACTGGCGGCGTCCGGTTTGATGTTGAGGTGGCGGCCTTGCGCGGCGGGGCGGTGGCGGATTGGCTGGGGCGGGAGGGTATCCCCACGACCGTTCTGGGTGTTCGCGGAAAGACGGACCTGGCGAAACTGGCACGGCTGGCGGGCTTTTTTCGCCGGGGCAGGTTCGATCTGGTCCACACGCACCTGTTTCATGCGGACCTCGCCGGGCGATTAGCGGGGTGGGTCAGCAACGTTCCGCATCTAGTCCACACCGTCCATGCCATGGAGCATCGCTTTCGGCCGTGGCAGTTCGCCTTCGCCCGCCTGCTTTCCGAGCGGTGCGACCGGATCGTGTGCGTCTCACAGGGCGTCCGAGACCACCACGCCGCAAAGAGCGGCCTCCCGCTCAGCCGATACGTCGTAATCCCCAACGGCGTGGATGTTGACGCCTTCGCCCGCGACGAATCCCAACGACAAAAACTTCGCCGACAATGGGGCGTTCGGGAAGGCGAAATACTGCTGGGCTTCGTCGGTCGATTGCACGTCGATAAGGGCGCGGATGTTCTCCTGGAGGCGATGGCGATCCTGGGGGGGCGAGGGTCGGGTGTCCGACTGGTCATGGCCGGGCAGGGCCCGCAGCAGAAGATTATCGAGGATCAAATCCGCGGGGAGGGGCTCGCGTCCGTTCGGCTGCTGGGTTTCCGCAGCGATGTACCGGCCATTCTCAGCGCCGCCGACGTATTCGCAATGCCCAGTCGGCGGGAGGGATTACCCCTGGCCGCAGCGGAGGCGATGGCTGCTTCACTGCCGGTGGTGGGGACGGATGTGGTCGGGCTGGCGGAAATCATCCGCCACGGACAGACCGGGCTCGTCGTCCCATCCGAGGACCCTCGCGCCCTGGCCGACGCCATCGAGCGGTTGGCCGACGATCCGGGGCTCCGTGGGCAGATGGGTTTGGCCGCTCTTACCCGCGTTCGTGAATTCTTCACCATCGAGAAGATGCTCACGGCACACGAACGGTTGTACGTGGAGGTCACAGCCGATCGAACCAGCGAAAAATTGTAGTGTGCGTGCTCTGTCGTAGCGAAGCGAAGACCCGTATGGGCACGCACGCGAAAAACGTTCGCCATCCGCGTGGATGCAAAGCATCCACCCTACATCTGCCCACGAACGGTTGTACGTGGAGGTCACAGCCGATCGAACCAGCGAAAAATTCACGTCAGGTCCTGAGTCTGTCCGATAAATGCATTGACGGTTTGCCCCGGGCTAGCCGGGGCCTTGCGTTGATTGACAAGTCGGTTCCGGTATTAATAAAGAGACAAAGCATCTCAAAGACTATTTACAGAGTTCGGGTTTTGTCAGGCAAGAAAAGAAAAAAACACTGAAGTTATTTTTTTTCCTTGCCGATTCCCTATCAATGGTGTAGTTTCCCTGATTGTTCCAGGAATCGGTGATCAGGACCATTATAAGTGCCAATTTTTACTGGAGAGCATGAGCAGACGATCGGGGCCAAGCGGCGTCTCGCCATCAATTCCGCCCTTCGGGAGGAGCAGCTTCCCGAGGACGGTGAGCGGTTCTATTTGGTGCTCGGTCCGGACAAGCATCTCTGGTTGTATCCCGACGAGTATTACCGCAGGTTGGCCTCTTCGATGAAGCGGTCGCTGCTTCCGAACCGGCAAGTGGCGAAGATGAGCTTGTTCTTCGCGATGGCCCGGCTGCTGAAGCCCGATGCCCAGGGGCGTGTGGTTCTGCCCGAAAAGTCGCTCCGGCGGGCCGGTTTGGAAAACGTCGAAAACGTCACGCTGGTCGGGAAGGGCGATCACATAGAGATCTGGGCTGCAGACGAATGGGATCGATTCATGGACGAAGCCATGCCCTCCTATGAGGACATGCTTTACGAAGCCGCCGAACGGTTGGATTCCGACGAGGCACCCAGCAAGACTACGAACACGTAACAAGTGAATACTCCGACAGGATGGAACGCCGTCGGAATAAAGGCACGGAATGCCGAGCGACTACGGATAGTCGTTGCGAAGATGGAACTTCGATAATTTAACCCGGTTGAAAGGGATTGATTATGCTCATCTCTCAAGGCCTAAGCGAACTGGAAGGCGGGCATGGACGTTCGCCCACGGATTTCGCGGAATTGCGACGCCGGATGGTGGACCCGCCGTCGATGGACGACGGACACCGGCAGCGCCTAGTGGATTTAGCACGGCGGTTGGCGCGCATTCAGGCTTTGGGGGATGAGTATCTCCGGGTTGACTTTTCCGAAAATGCCGCCGCGATATTGATGAACGGAGCGGCGATCTGAGCTGCGGATTGGCTCGGTTGCGGCGGACAGAACGTCAATGGAGGCCGCGATGAACCGCCAAGATGGCTGCGGGAAGTTCGATAAGGCCCGCCATCGGCCGGTATTGCGGGAAGAAGTGACGCGACTGCTTTTTCCGGGGGGGAAACAAACGGGCGGGCGGATTCTGGATTGCACGATAGGGCTGGGCGGACACGCCTCGGGCCTGTTGGAAGCTTCAGGCAAGGATGCTCAATTGGTCGGCATGGATGCCGATGAGGATAATGTAATTCTTTCCAGGAAGAACCTGGGTTCCTATGGGACCCGGGTTCGTTTTTTCCACGCCAATTTTGCGCAGGTTCGCAAGGTTCTTACCGAGGTCGGCTGGACGCAGGTTGACGCCGTCCTGGCGGACCTTGGTTTTTCGTCAAACCAGATGGACGATCCGATGCGGGGTATGAGTTTTCTGCGGGACGGGCTGCTGGATATGAGATTTGACCGACACGCGCCACGGACGGCGGCGGATATTGTTAATCAGGTCGGCGAGAAGGACCTTGCCGATCTGATCTATGCTTACGGGGAGGAACGGCGCAGTCGCCGGATTGCCCGGGCCATTGTCACCGCCCGCCGCCGCGGGCGAATCGAGCGTACGGTCGAGTTGGCTGAAATCATTTCGCGTGCAATGCCCCACGCCGCCAGAAAAACCCGTCGTGGTATTCACCCCGCCACACGAACGTTCCAGGCGCTTCGCATCGCGGTCAACGACGAACTGGCCAACCTCGAACGTCTGCTGGATTCACTGGGCGGGATACTTGCTACAGGGGGGCGGGCGGCGATCATCAGCTTTCATTCGCTGGAAGACCGTCGCGTCAAGCGCGCCTTTGCCTCTCTCACCGGAACCGGACAAGCGATTGCACTGACGAAAAAACCGATCGTCCCGTCGGCGGAAGAAATCGCCGCCAATCCTCGGAGCCGATCGGCCAAACTGCGAGCCTTAGAAAAAACAGGCAATACTGCTTTTGGGAGACAATATACATGACTCGAGAGACACGCGTAGGTTTGTTGCTGGGATTGTTTTTCATAATCGCCTTCGGGATGATTCTCAGCGAACTGAAAGGCACCGGCGATCTAGCCCAGGGCCCGAACCCGCCGGTAGTTGAGGGCGATTATTATCAGTATAGCGAACCTAAGATCGAGGAGCTTCCCTTCGGTCCGGTCGGGAAGGACATTTTTCAGCCGGTCCAACCAGCCCAATCGGTCCAACAGGCCTCAAGCGGCCGAGACACCGCCGCCGACGCCCCGCACAACGGCACGACGGGAATACGGGTGCTTCCACCCCCGGAGCAAGGCGAAGAAATCGGGCCGTTCAAAGCTGCCATGGTTTGGCGCGACCCGACCGGCGATACCGAGACTGCGGGCTTTAATGAGATCAAGCCCCAACCGGGCGACCAACCTTCGGAGCCCGCGGATTCTCGACGCACCTATAAGGTCCAGCCGGACGATACACTCTACGAGATTGCGAGGAAATTCTACGGTCCGAACAACGGGCATCTGTTCAAGACTATTTACGAGGCCAATCGCGACCGTTTGCCCGATGCCTCCACGGTTTACGTGAACCAGGTGCTGGTGATTCCGCCTTTGGCGTCGCGGGCGGAGACAGCGTCGCACGGAACGCCCACAGCGGCGGGTCGCCCCGGGGTTCGTCAAATGGACATGGAGGAACTTCGCCGGTTTGTCACCGCCAGAAGGACCGGACGAGACAAACGAATCTATGTCGTGCAGAGAGGCGATAACCTGACCCGGATCGCATATGAGATGTTCAACGACACAACCCGGAAATCCGTCGAGAGACTTTTTGAGGCCAATCGCGACAAGCTTCGTGACAGAAACACCCTGCCTGAAGGCATGAAGCTGCGAATTCCAAGTTAGCGGGAGTCTTATGCGGATAGCGTTTGTCATTGTGTCTCTGACCGTCATTGCCCTTGGCCTGGTGCACCTGCGGCGTGAAGAGGTAGTGATGCGCCGTGATATGCAGCGGGTTCAATCTGAGCACGTAAAGGTGCGGCGGGAGATATGGGACCGCCAGATGAAAATTGGCGACATGATGACGCCGCAGGCCATTCGTTTCCGTTCTGAGGTGATGGCGCTGGAAATGACCAACGATATGGCTGCCCGGGCGGTAAAGAATCGAGAATAGTCAAAAAGAAGGAACGGAGCAGCGGGTTGAAAATTTTTCGTATTCAGCGGCATGACGTGGTGTTCGTTTTGCTGGCGGCGGCGTTGGTGATGATGGCGGTTCACATGGGGGTGATGGTCCACCACAACACCTCACCGAGCAACGAGGCTCAGGCCGAAATCGCCCGTCGCGTCGAGCGGGCACGGCGGGGTCAGAAGATGGTCCTGCCCCTTCCGGGTCGTTTGGGAAACATCTACGCCCGCTCCCGCCACAGCCAAGTCCTCCTTGCCGGCAGCCGACAGGTTCCCGGTTGCTTTGTCGATCCGAAACTTCTAACCGACCGCCAACTGGGCGAATTATCCTCCCAACTAGGTGAGATATTCGACGACGATCCGGGCAAGATCGCTCAAAAACTCGCCCTGCGGCGCAGGGGGCGATTCGTGTGGATTCGGCGCCGGATCACACCGGAGCAGGTGGCGGCGGTTGGGGAGCTTCGCAACCGGGCCGTGGGCATTCGGTATGAGTGGATTCGTGAGTATCCCAACGGTCGAATCGCTGGGACGGTTATCGGGTTTTGTCGCAAGGACGGGCAACCGGGCAGCGGACTGGAACTGACGGTTCGCGATGTCCTTTCGCCCGTGGACGGGAAGCGCGTGGTTCTGGGCGACGCACGTCGTCGTCCGATCTGGAGCGTACCCGATTTATCAGTTCGTCCGACAGACGGGCGAAGCATCTATTTGAGTCTCGACGTGGTGCTTCAGGGCTATCTCCAGCAGGCCGTCTCCGAAGCCGTCCGGAACGTGGACGCAAAATGGGGTACAGGGATCATAGTTAACCCCTGGACGGGCGAAATACTGGCGATGTGTTCTGTCCCGACGTATGATCCGAACCTGTTCAACCAGACCCCCGCCGAACAGATGCTCAACCGCGCGATCAGCTGCCCATTCGAACCAGGCAGCGTGTTCAAACCGATCATCGCCGCCGCCGCCGTCCAGGCGGGCGTGGCGAGCTATGATACGCCCATCTATTGCGAGAACGGCGTGTACCGTGCACGACGCGGGGGGCGTATCACAGACCACGGGAAGCACTTTGGCAGCATGAGCCTCTGGGACGTGGTTGTTCTTTCCAGCAACATCGGGATGGCGAAGGTTGGCGAGATGATGGGTAATCGGCGGTTATGGGAGTCGGTGCGTCGGTGGGGTTTCGCTCGGCGGACCGGCGTGTCGCTGCCGGGCGAAACGCCGGGTATCGTACGCAAACTCGAACAGTGGGACGGGTACAGCACGCGCCGCGTCCCCTTCGGGCAGGAAATCTCCACGTCGGGATTGCAACTGGTGATGGCTTTTTCCGCAATCGCCAACGGGGGGGTGTTGATGAGCCCGAGTCTTATCCAGCAGATCGCCGACGCCCGGGGGCAAGTGGTCTGGTCGTCCAAACCCAAGGTCGTCCGACGCGTGCTCTCTCGTGACGTGGCCCGACAGACCCTGTCGGTACTGCAAGACGTTGTGGAGCGGGGTACAGGAACCAAAGCCCGCCTGAGATACTGGAGCAGTTTCGGGAAGACCGGAACGGCGCAAATTGCCGGTCCGGGCGGATACGTGGACGGTGCGTACGTCGGGACCTTCATCGGCGGAGCGCCAGTCGAGCGACCGGTGGCAGTTTGTCTAATCTCAATTTACTGGCCTGACCGAAATAAAGGGTATTACGGCGGTACTGTGGCCGCCCCGTTCGTTAGAGAGGTCTTGGAAAAGACCATGATATATTTGAATGTTCCGCCGGACCGCCCCGATGGGCTGGTTGCGGCGACGACCCGCTGGTAGCGCTGAGGGCGTGGCGTGAAGGTCTCGCTGGGAGCCTTGCCGCACCTAGAGGCGCACCGCCGTTTGAGGCGGGTCACGAACAAGCCGATTCCCAGCGTTGGCCCGGGCTCTTGCTGCACTTGTGGTGCGGTGAACCCGGGCAGCGAAAACAACCCGCCGGGGAGCGGAAAAGATAAACGACAACGATGATGCAAGAAATGACGAACCCATGCGGTTTATCAGACTTCTGGAAGAATCGGGATTGCAGGTATCGGCCTGTAAAGGTGATGCTGAAATAACATCCGTGCAGGCCGACAGCCGGCGCTGCACCCGCAATTCCTGCTTTGTCGCGGTTCGAGGTTGCACCCAGGATGGGCACGATTTCATCCGTTCCGCACTTTCCGCCGGCGCTGCCGCCATCGTTTGCGAAAATCCTTCCCACCTGCCCGCTGACTGTCCCATCCCCAATGCAGTTGTAAGCGATTCCCACGAGGCGCTGGGGCGGTTAGCGCAGGGATTGAAAGGCTTTCCGGGGCGGAAACTGACATGCATCGGCGTAACCGGGACCAACGGGAAGACCACGGTAACGCACCTGATCCGTTCGATTCTAAGCGACGCAGGGCATCGGACCGCTCTGGTGGGCACGATCAGCTACGAGACCGGCCGGCGGTCGATTCCGGCGATGATGACCACGCCCGACGCCGTGGAACTGGCAGAGATGATGGGGGAAATGGTCGCCTCCGGCGTCACGCACCTGGTGATGGAAGTTTCCAGTCACGCCCTGGACCAGAGGCGGACGGGAGGGGTTGAATTCGCCGTCGGGGTATTTACTAATCTTTCCGGGGACCACCTGGATTACCACCACACGATGGACGAATATCTGGCGGCCAAGATGCGTCTGTTCAAATCGCTAAGCGCAGAAGCCACCGCCGTCATCAACCGCGATGATCCCCACGCCGACCTGATCGCCTCGGGCACCGCTGGGAAAGTCCACTGGTATGGGCTGAGCCCCCTTTCCGAGATGCGGGGACGCATTGAACGGATCGACGCGGAGGGAACGGTGTTCGATCTGATCACGCCCGGGGAGCGAGTGAGCGTCCACACGCCCCTGACGGGGCGGCACAACGTTTTTAATTGTCTGGCGGCGGCCGGTGCATCCCAGGTGCTGGGCGTTGACCTGAAGCATATCGCCAAGTCCCTTCAGGCGGTCGAGCGTATAGCGGGGCGGCTGGAACGGGTGCCCGCGACCGGCGGATATCAGGTCTTCGTGGACTATGCCCACACCGATGATGCACTGAGAAACGTGATCAGTTCACTGCGGCCTATTACCCGGGGGCGGGTGATAGTCGTGTTCGGTTGCGGGGGCGACAGGGACAAGACCAAACGTCCGCGAATGGGGCGGATCGCCCAGGATTTGGCCGACCATATCGTTATTACCTCCGACAATCCGCGAAGTGAAGATCCGCAGCGGATCATCGAGGACATCCTCACAGGGCTCGATGCGACCGGGCGCGTCAAGACCGACGTCGAACCCGACCGTCGCAAGGCCATCTGCCGGGCCATTAAACTTGCCCGCGACGGGGACGTCGTGCTCATTGCGGGAAAAGGCCACGAAAGCTACCAGGTTGTCCGTGGCCGGAAAAACCACTTTGACGACGTGGAGGTGGCCGAGGAATGCATCCGCCTGCGGCCGGGCGGCGGTCCTACGGCCGCCCGCAGGGGCGGGAAGGCGGAAGTATGAGGACGCTGAGCGGCAACGAGGTTCGACAAGCGGTGCGAGGGCGGTGGCTCAGCCAAAGCAAACCGGTTCCCATCAACGGAGTGAGTATCGATTCGCGTACGGCGGTAAAGAACGATCTGTTCGTTGCCATTCGGGGCAAACATTTCGACGGACATGCCTTCCTTCAGCAGGCCGCGAAGGTAGGATGTTTCAGCGCGATCGTCAACATGGACAGCAAACCGTCGGCGGATGTCATGCAACTCTTCCCAGGGGGGGTAATCGGCGTGGATGATACTCGAAATGGCCTGCTGGACCTGGGGGGCTTTTATCGGTCGATTCTCCCCGCGACGATCATCGCGGTAACCGGCTCGAACGGAAAGACCACCGTCAAGCGGATGATCCATCACGTCCTGGGTCGACGGCTGGTCGGGACGTGCAGTCCGAAGAATTTCAACAACGAAATCGGCGTGTCCCTGACGCTGCTGGCTGCTGGGGCGGGAGACGATTACGTCATCTGTGAGGTCGGTTCCAGCGCGCCCGGTGAAGTCTCCCGCCTGGCGCGGGCGATTCGACCCAATATTCCCGTAATCACCAACGTCGCCCCCGCGCACCTGGAGAAGTTTCAGTCGCTCGAGGGTATCGCGGTGGAAAAGGCCTCGCTGCTGGACTGGCTGAGCGAGCGCGACCTTGCAGTTGTCTCGGCCGATAGCCCGCAACTTGACTACGCCCTGAAATCTTACCAGCAGCGAATGATACGGTTTGGCGAATCACCCGACGCGCAGTTGCGGTTGACGGAGTACGAAACCGACGGACGAACACAGAGATTCCAGGTCAACAACCACCAGTGGTTCTCGCTGCGGATTCCCGGGCGGCATAACGCCATAAACGCCCTGGCCACCGTGGCCGTCTGTGCAAGGTTCGGTTTTGCGCAGGAAGAAATCGCCGCTACCCTGGAGGACTTCGGCGGCGTGACGATGCGGCTGGAATGGATCGAAGCGGATGAGATTCAGATCATCAACGACGCCTACAATGCCAATCCGGCGAGTCTGACGGCCGCAATGGACGTCCTGTGCGATAATCAAGCTGCCCGGCGTGTGCTTATCATTGGCGACATGCTGGAACTTGGAGATCAGAGCGAAAGCATTCACACCAATCTGGGACGGGACATCGCCATGCAGGGGGTGGACCTGATCGTGGGTGTGGGCACTTTGGGCGGGCTGGTTGCTACCGCCGCTGCCGCTGAGGGCAAACCTGCAGTCACCTTCGCCACTGTTACCCACGCCGGGCGTGGAATTGGCCGGCTGCTCCGCCCCGGTGATCTGGTTCTGCTGAAAGGCTCCCGTGCGATGGGCATGGAGAAGTTGATTCCCACCATCACCCGCCCGTTCGCTCGCGGGCCCGCCCCCGAGCCAAGGAAAAAGGTCGCCAAAAAACCAGTGGAAAAGGCGAAAAAAAAGACTACAAGAGAGGCGGCCAAGAAGAAGGATAAGGGCGCAAAGCAGTGATTTACTGGTTTTGGGAAGACTATTTCTCGCGAGCGGGGCTGGGCCTGCGAATCGGTGGAGCGGGCGTGTTGAGCTTTGCGCTGGTTATCCTGCTAGGCCCGCGGGTGATTCGCTTCCTTATCCGTAAGAAGATCGGCGACGTGCCCCAGTTCGACCACGCCGACCTGAACGAAATCACGCGGCATAAATTCGCAACGCCGACCATGGGCGGAGCGCTGATGGTCATCGCCATCTTCGTTGCCTTGTTGATGTTCGGGAATCTCACGAACATGTATATCAACTCCGGGTTGGTTGCGCTGGTGTGGCTGGGCGCTCTTGGCGGGGTGGATGACTGGTTGAAGCTTCGCAGCGCCGCTGGAAAAGGTGGGCGGGATGGCCTGAAAACCTGGGAAAAACTCATCTTCCAGATCGGTCTGGCTGTACTGTTGAGCAACTACGTCTATCAATGGGGACAGGCCAGCTACGTAGTCGAAGGGACCGGGAAACTCTACAATCCCGCCCATAGCTTCTTCTTTCCCTTAACGAACGCGGCGGTGCATCTGCCGTACCTGGCCTACCTGATTATCATGGTCCTGGTGATGACCGGTTCGTCCAACGCGGTGAATCTGACCGACGGTATGGACGGTCTGGCCACTGGGTGCCTGATTATTGTTACCGTCGTGTTCCTGGTGATCTCCTGGATCGTCGGCGTGGTTCGCTGGGCCGATATTTTTAACCTCCCATTCGTCCCGTACTCCGCGGAGATGACGGTGCTGTGCGCATCGATGCTCGGCGCAATGCTGGGGTTCTTGTGGTTCAACGCCCACCCGGCCGCGGTGTTCATGGGCGATACCGGCTCGCTGCCGCTGGGCGGACTGATCGGATACATCGCCGTGATCACCCGCCAGGAACTGTTGCTGGTGCTGGCCGGGGGGGTCTTCGTGATGGAGGCTATGAGCGTCCTTCTGCAAGTCGGGTACTTCAAGATGACCAAAGGCCGGGGAATGCAGGGTAAACGCCTGTTCCGCTGCGCGCCGATTCACCACCACTTTCACCTGAGCGGCTGGCCGGAAACCAAAGTAGTGGTGCGGTTCTGGTTACTGGGCATCCTCTTCGCCATTCTCGCCCTCGGCGTGCTGAAATTGCAATAGGGGAAGAAGACAGGAGTCAGAAGACAGAAGACAGGAGAAAATGCAACGACGGTCCCACTCTTACGAGCCGCGAGCGCAAGCGAGCGGGATTTTTCTTACGAGTGGGAACGTTTCCCGCTCGCTTGCGCTCGCGGCTCGTAAGAAAGGGTTCGCCCTTGCCGTCCGCTATTGCCTA
>SDBT01013646.1_pt1 | contig 13008 bp, 10 predicted proteins | sample 2277101 | NCBI WGS metagenome assembly SDBT01 (sample SAMN10404973, study PRJNA504765) | marine sediment metagenome | isolation source: marine sediment core GS10_PC15, 103 cmbsf | place: Arctic Ocean: Southern Knipovich Ridge | collected 2010 | reverse complement strand
ATAAGAACTCTTGAATACTGGGACATCGAACGAAAACGGTATCCTCAATACGACCATATAGCTGTTATCATTGCTGAAGAGATTACCGGTAGATTCCTAAATATCATAAGTCTGTTCAATGGCCATATACCACTTATTGCCATACAGATGAAAGCCTTGCAATGCGGTCAAAAGATTACACTTGATTTCACAAAAATTCTTGACCGTATCGAACTTGGTGGCCCCGAACAGCCTCCACCTCCAACAGACCGCTCATATTGGGAAAAGAAAGCCTCACCAGTTACTGTCCCAATAGCTGATGCACTATTAAAGCTTATCCGTACCTTTGCTCCTAATTTTGATCTGAACTATAATAAAGGCTACATTGGTTTGATGGAAAACGGCCGGGCAAACAATTTTGTATATTTTAATCCTAAAAAGAAATTTCTCCGCCTGAGCATTAGCCTACCAAAAAGTGAACAATTTGAATCGAGACTTGATGAAGCTGGACTGGAAATGATGAGCTACAGCAAAACCGGGCGTTACAAGGTAAGACTATACAAGAAAGATATTGAGAAAAATGCAGATTTACTCACTGAAGTACTACGAGAGTCCTACGGCAAAGCAGTAGAGTGAGATAATCTACAAAAGTCTGCCCAATAAAATAAAAGGTGCTGAATGACCAGAAAAGCAATTTACAAGCATAAAACAAGTGGGGACTTATTTGCTATCGAGACTGACAATCAGGGCAACGTGGTCTCCACCAGCGGGCCACTTTTGGTCAAGGACTTAAATGCCAATGAGCTTGACTATGATAATTACTGGGACGAGGATACAACAGTCGGAATGCGGAACAATCATATAGTCAAGGAATATAGAAAAAGACCATGAAGAAGAAATTACCGCAGGGCTCAGATACACTGAGCGAAAGCTGCTACTGGATATACATAAGATATTGAATGGCAAAATCGATGCCCACGGCGGCTGAGTATAAAAGAAAACAAATGAGTAACGATACAACACAAAAGATAAACTCGTTGCCTAAAGGTTGGTGCAAAGCCACAATCTCTGAGATGTTTGCGTCAGATGGTATTTTTATTGATGGGGACTGGGTTGAAAGCAAAGACCAGGACCCAACTGGAGATGCCCCCAAAAAACTGTACCAGTTTTAATTAGAGAGTATTCGATAAGAAAAGTAGTTATTTACAGAAAGGATGCTCTTATGAAACGTAAATTTCACACACCAGAACGGATAGTTAAAAAGCTAAGAGAGGCCGATGCCGCAATAGCTTCAGGCAGTACCATCGAGCAGGTTTGCAGGAAGCTTGAAATCAGCGATGCGACATACTACAACTGGCGAAAACAGCTATCATTTTGTTATTAGGTATTTTTGTATCTATACAGCCTATTATAACAGGTACTTTCTAATAGTTAAGTATAATGTACCCTATAATTTACAAAATATCATTGCAGTTTTTCGCTTAAAATACAAGAATTAAAGTAAAATATTGATGTACCCTTAAACTTGACGCTTTTGAAGGGCTTGTTTCGCCGCAAGTAAAATAATATTTTGAAGTGAGTGAAAATATTTTGAGCGCCCTATTGACCCTATAAGAATGTTAATGTCCAATAGAACTTGTACGTGTGTTCGCATGCTGGTAAATGACAAAGAGAGGTTCGTAACGGAACCTGAAAGGAGGTAACGCATATGCCCCATATAGAGTTGAGTCCAGAGGCTTTTGATGGTTTAATGAAAAGTAACGACCGTAGTATTGCCATAATAAGCGAGCAACGACAGAATTATCAAGAAGAAAATAAGAAATAAAAAACAACGAGTGTTTGTAAACGTACTATGCTGCCATTTGAGAGGTGTCAACGTTCGCTGTAGGGTTGGTTTTAGTAATCCGTCAATCTGGGACTATTTCAATGTTGCTTTTTGCTCTGTAATCATTTATGATACCACTGAATAATTCTATCCTGATTCTCAGGGTGAAGCATGCGTGGCAGGAAAAATAGTGTGGGCAAGATATATCCAAAATATCAGCCTTATCCATTAACGTGGGATTTGAAAGAAGAGACGTACAGGGCAAAACCGATATAGTAACATTCATAGTTGAGGCAACGGGGAAGGTAAGAATAATTGTCGCTGATCATGAACAGACTATTTTGGAGACAACAGGATCAAATACTCGGTTACTTTTTTGTGTTGTTTGCCTCCATGTGATTTATGCTTGTAGGGGGTAGCAAATGACTTGACTTGACACTTCATGGCTTTGTGTACTTGGCTAACCACCGTCGGAATATCCGCGTCACCAGTATCCGCGTAACTCCAGGCGCAAATCCAATTCCTACGAAGTACCTCAGAAATGATCCGGACTAAAATTTGAGTTAGTCTAGTCTTACTCCTGGTAAAAAACTCCGATACAAAGCGTTCTCCTTTTCGCTTATCTGGTATTTTGCCGTAACCGATGCATGATGGGTAGGAATAAGCAATCGCCGTTTCTAGGACATGATAATATCTGCTATACTCTTCGCGCTTATATGGAGGGTCCAGGTACACTACTGTGGGTCTACTGCGAAGCCGTTTCTCCAGAACAGAAAGTGCATTACTCCAAGGCCCTGGGATGACCTCAATACGCCGTGGTGATGTCTCGCTGGCTTCTGCTAAGTTGAGCAACCTTACGCTGAATTCATGAATAATAGAAAAAGCACGGTTCTCAAGCACTTTTGAGACCTTACTCAGCTTTAAGTCAGAAGGTTTTCCAATGCGCGGCTGCGCAAAATGTCCTCCATATGTCGTACCTAATGCACTTAGAGTTGGTATCAAAGCGCCAAGAGCCCATTGGCGTTCTTTTACTTCTTCGAGTTGGTCTATTGCATACCTCAAGCTGTCGATTTCAACGCACTGCCTAAGTCCAAAATAAATGTTTGCGAAGTAAGCCGTGAAAAGACAATAAGGGCTATGCATTGGTTCTTTTCTCCTCCGATTCACTTCTTTACGTGGATTCCAACACCCTCGTGGACTGTCCACCGGATATGTCGGAAATCGTATCATAAAATCACGGTACTCTTTGAGAAGCTCAGGGCCTATACAACTGTGAAATAATTTATCCTCCCAAGCCAAAAAGGAGTCGACAAAACTACGAAGTTGTCCTGCGTGTTCATGTGCAATAGGATAGAGTTTTGCCAATAGCTCCCGTGCCTGCTCTGTTGAAAATCCTCCTCCCTGAACCATTGCCAGTGTGGTACAAAACCTCTGTGCATCGGAAGCATAGGTACGCCAGACATTGCTGAAAGCAGCCGCTGCTGCCCCTGACCCGCACATTAAGTCAATTACAACTCCATCGCCGGGCAGAACGCTGGAGATGCCTTCAACCAAAAAACCAGATAGAGCTTTCTTGGACCCCATGTAGTATGCTGAGGCTGCGAATTGGCTTGCCTTAGAACGCATGACAGAATCGGTTCTTGAAAGCTGACCTTTCGCGAAACGGCTCAACTCCCGAGAAGATGTGAGCAACCTAGTTGGCGAGTAGTACTGCAGACCAACTGTTTCCCCCCGCTTTCTTCTTCCTAGTGAATTAGCCGCTGATATCAAATTCCTTGCAGCTGGATAGAATGCAGGGTCGATATCCGTGCTTTTCACAAGTTCAATGCTAGTTCCTGGGCAAGGTATTATTCTTGCTGGGATTCGCTTTCCGAAAAGGTCGTCGCTTAGGTACTTCATGTTGCTGTCAGACAATGTTGCTGAAAGGACTGGCAATAGTGAATTAAAGTCATCTCTCAATACAAGTTGCATGGACTCTGATGGGTAAGTGGGCAGAAGTTTTATTCTAATTAGATCATCAATGAGCGCAGACGGCACACGACATCCAAACTGTTCTTCAAACAGTGTGAATCCCTCCTGTAGCGGAAGAAACGGTTTTAGGCTGTTATTTTTTGAAGTATGCAACATAATCACCATGCATCTCTGAGCCCGCTGGAGGTTCTAAAACCTTAATAGTAGCTCCCAACTCGCACATCAGCACATTGGATAGTTCGATTCCCTGATTTTTATGGAAATTGGCCACGAATATCGCATTAGACCTAAGTCGAGCCCACATCAGTTCAAGCTCCAGAGCATGTGGACGCAGATGCAGCACATAAGATGCAAACGCTCCTGCAAAGAAATCTGCAGGTTGCAGTGCAAGTTCATCGGGACTCCAAACTTTTAAACCCCGCACAACCGCGATCTTGCGCATTTTCGGACATCGGTCAATCCCTATTATCTTTAGTTCAGAATTTGGTAAAGCCTTAAGCGATAAACCTGTGCCGCAGCCGTAGTCCATCACCGTGGATGCCTCGTCTATAGCTATATGTTCTATCAGAAATCCAATAAGATTCCTTACATTATCGCAGTTGCGTTCAACATCTACTAGTGAATCATATTCCTCTGATATCATCTCAAAGAAAACATCCAGAACTTGTTGGCGTCTGTCAGGTTTGTCATCCGGTGTATACAGGTAGAATCTATCAAGATATCTGTGTATGTTTCTATTGTTCGTGGTAGCAAAATATTCCTCTATATCCTCTTTGTCTGGTATGAGTCGTAAGATATGTACAGAGTTACACTTCTTGACATTCTTGTGCGGAATGTTGTTTATACCCACCGATGATCTATCCTCTTCGTGGCAGAGTAGCAGGTGTCCGCTCAATTCAGATACTTGCATCATCAATAATCCTTCGGGCAATATTTTGGCCGTGCTCATCGACAAAGAAATGTAAGCTATTAGCTATATACGATACAAAACCCATGTGAATCCGACGAGCTACATCGTGCTGTACTAGTCCCTTGAGTTCTTCAGTCAGGTACTGGCCAAATCGGACTGACCCATACAAGCTATAAGGAAAACCAACCAGTGCTTCCACTGTACGCCATGTATAACTGTAGTTCAAATTGACTCTATTCGCGGTGAATCGAGGGATAATTCGTACGGACACAAGACCAAGTGGAGAAATGTCATTTTGGCCTCTTATTTTGTGTGGAACAATCAGAATTGCTCTACGCGTAGCAAATTGAACCTGTGGGTTGCTAATGATGTCAGTAACATGGTTCAATACAGCGTCAAACTGACCTGATTCTCTGAATATATCACCAAAGAATCCTTTCTGAGCCTGAAAAACCCGCTCGTAGTATTCTTCGAGTGAGTCCTTATCCTGCTCGTAAAACGCTGGAACCATATTTCGTTCAGGGTACTCCAGGTAAACTTTGAAATCGACTAATTCCCTAAGTTCTTGTCCTGCTTGGTCTATGATGACTGTTTCATCGATGGTCTTGCGAGCTATTTCCAAGACAAGGGGATACGCCTCAGCTATTGTACTTACTCGACAACCATCCTTACTCGTTAGTCCCATTTTCCGCATGTTTAATTCCCGCTGAAGAAACCGTGATTTTAATGAGGCTGGAATTTGACACATTGGTAGCAAGGAATGGCCAGAGCGAAGTAGCCCAGCCATATTAGAAACCAACCCTTTCTTATCTCCAACAAAGTATATTCTGCCTTGCAGCCTTGATGAGACATCCCGAATATTATTTTCCTGGAGCGCGGTCTTGTAAGCAATCGTTGTTAAATTCTCACTCCAGTCTGAAACATTGCTAAGCTTCTCAACGGTCTTGGCACCATATTCGTGATTTCCAAAGACGTATACAGCGTTAATGTTTGGATTCCGGAGTGTCTGCGTTGTTACTTTGGCCACCGTAAGCTCCCAGAAATCTGGAAGTCCACCTCCTCTTGTGGGCCGGTCATCAACGATGATTCTCTCAGCGAAAATGGAATTTGGAAGGCCAACACTCTGGTGCCCTATCTGGATGAGCATGGCTCTCGCGGATTGAGATAATTCCTCACTAGGTTCCAGTTGGGATGTCCAGAAACTTCCGATGTCATACTCCTGTGTAAGCTTTTCCTTGCCCCCAAATTCCCACACAAGCTCTTGCTTGCTTTCTCTCTTAATGTAAACGGCGCAGTTCTGGCCTTTCGCATCGTACTTTATGAGAAGAGAGCAATCATGCAAACCTTCAACGTGCCTCACGATAGCACCGCGAAGAAGACCGTGAGCTAAGGCAAAGGCCATGTCAATTGGGGAAAGACAGGCTGTACTATCGGAGCGACCTCCTGATGATAATATTGATCGAGTCTCAGATATCCCGACAATGTCAACATCAATCCATTTGATAAAGCTATCAAAGGTTTTGAAGATTTCATCCAGTTCCAGATGCTTACCCTTCACTATGCAACAGGTTACCTGTGATAGACAATTGAGCCAGATGTTCGCAAATGGACACTGTAATAGTAAGTTACTTTTCACTATGCATTGAGCAAGGTCCAACCGATAATCTGTCTTAAGAGTCTCGCTTTTTGCAGTAGTACCAGGAAGAAAGCGCGCACGCCCCTTCTTAGCCTCCTTGGTATGCTTCAACGCTTGCCCGGCTTCAGCCAGCAACTCGCTAAACGTCATCAGGTTGGTACCGGGGCAAACGACTTCTAATCCAGTTGAAACACCTATTGTGATGCCTTTGACTTTGAAGTCATGCACTTCAATCGCTGTGCTTATGCGGTGTGCCAACATTACGGCTTCTTCACCAGTGCTATCAGGTCTTAATATTATAAATTCATCACCGCCGTTGTGCAGCATTATGGCTTCATTTCCGGCTAATTCTTCCAATAGGGCTCCGTATTCTCTGATAATTCGGTTGCCCTCCTCGTAGCTAAATGTGTCATTCACGTCTTTGAAATTGTCGAGGTCACTGAACAATATCGCACACGTTTGACCCGCTTCAAGGTGCAGCTCAAGCGTTCCTTGGGCCAAGGCAACTGCTCGGCTGTCTCTCTTTAGGTCCAACATGCCAGCTGATTTGGTTCTTAAGTCAGGCTTCCAGAAATTCACAAAAAGCTCCTTGAGGAGAGTATCGGTATTGTTAGGTTTCGAAACAGGTTGTCTCTTGTTCCATTTCTTTATGCGGACTAAGGTCCCACGGTTATCTTTGACATCAAAACTACTTACATCAGGTTCTCCTGTACTGCTTCGGCCAACCTCAAAGCTTTGGAATGGTGTAGGGCATTCTATGACATATTGCAGCCCTGCAAGAGGACAGAGATCATGTTGCAGAAGTTCCTCGATGTTTTTACTGAACTGGTCGAACGTTATGTAGAAATCCAACATTGCATCAGCTTGAACGGTTAACAATTGTCCCCACGAAATCCGCTGTTTCATCTCTTGGCCTTTCTTATGCTTGGTTGAAAGAAATACCTCCTAGCCTCTTTAGTGACTCTCAGGACCTCTATGACGCCTTCAACAACTCCTCGCCGACAAATATAGTCGCTACTAATCACAGCAGCATCAGAAGCTTCGGAAACCACTACACCTATTCCTGCCCAAGCGAGCATCTCCGTGTCGTTGTCGTTATCTCCTATCGCCATAATTTCATCTTTTGATAGATGACGCATTGTGGCAACCATTTCCAATGCAACCCCTTTATTGCTATCCTTTGGTCTAACCTCAATGTACGTACCTCCGCTACGGGTGAAAGAAATGTCTCCACATTCGCTCAGCCTCTTTTCTATATCTGAAGTGCACTTCGGAATCCTTGTAGTGTTAATGAGTATTGCCGAAGGGATTGAATTATTAGCGCTCTCGTTATCTTGCCATCGCACGGGCATACCGTTGAATTCATGTGTGAAGCTCCGAGTTTTCGACCATCCTAGAACATATTCATGTTGGTTCTCCATATCGAGGAGAATATCCCTAGGACTTTTGTAGACATATGCAAGAGTATCGACATCGTATTCTTGGACTAAATCAATGATATGTTCGAGGTCTCCGGGCAGAATTTTCCTCTGAAAGAGTATTTCGAAAGATCCGTTTTCGACTACAAGGCTACCATTATACAAGATAAGCGGTATCCCTTTCTTAAGCGACAACCCCTTTAACAACTTCGATATACCGAAGAGTGTCCGGCCTGTAGACAAAGTGACAACTACTTGATATCTGGGGTGCCCGAGACTCCTTATAAGCTCAGGTAATGTCTGCCATATGTGGGAACTCGACGACTCAAGGGAAGTCCCATCAAGATCCATAGCAATTAGACGTGTTTTCGCGAAATCGCGAAGCGTTTCAATATTACCACTTTCCCAATTTGGCAGTAGTCTCTCAACCATTTCTCACCACAAATAACCGGTGCTTGATGTTGCGCCGAATTTTCTTAGTTGTATAACCTATGCTATCAAGCATATATTCGTTCGGCTTCCCATATTCGCTTAGAAGGACTAGGATTTCTTCTCGGCTAATTAGTCCGTCGTCCGAGTAGTGAAATACCAGAAGCCGAAAACGTGCATTTGAAAGTAACGCCTCTAAGGCTTGCCTAGCCATCGCGGGCTTGTTGAAGGCAGAACTGGGTCGCACCGAACCTGGCATTCCTGCTTTCCCATAGACTCGAGGCGCCTCCGCCCGTGCTATTGTCTCGGGGAGGTGATAATACCTGGAGTATGAGCGCTGATTATAAGGCGGATCGAGGTAAAGGATGTCAAATTTCGATCTGCCAACCAAATCCTTAGCTTGTTCTAGGAAAGAACGACACTCAGGGCTTCCAGATGTCGGAAGGAGAAGTTCGAAGCGAAAGGGCAGTAAGGCTTTTCTATACCACTTTTTCAGATATGCGTAGTATGTGCCAGCCGTGTTAGCGACCTTGTCCATGCTATTTATAAGGGACGCCAGAAGTACTGCGTACTCGCTTCTGCTTAGTAGACCTTCTTTCCACCACCTGTTTATTCGCAGTCTGCATGCGTTTATGCGGAGCGCATTAGGCCGCGTGAAGAACCTTCTTTTTTCCGAGTATTCCTGCACAAGCCAACCGTCTCTTCCTTGTCCGGAATTTAGGTTCTGGACAATGTCATCAGATGACACAAAATTCAAGACTTCTCGCAATCGCTTGAATGAGGGAAGTCTGTTTCGCTCAACACGGGCTATCTGAAAATAATGGGCAGAGGTGAGAATGTCACCACACCATATAGTATACCCTTTCCTCTTGAAGAAAGCACCTACAATTCCAATTCCTCCAAATGGGTCACAAAATAAGCCTGACGGAATCCTCTCTGCAACTAGCTGATATATACGTTCAACAGTTGAAGACTTGGACCCAAAATAACGCATTGAGTAGCCCCAAATTACACTTTATAAAACCTCACAATTCCATGCATAACGCTGTGGAAAGATGGCTCAAGTGCTCATCTCACCAACCTTACTGAGCTTTGCAGTTTCGATGCTATTATAATGGAATCCAAAACCAAAGCAACTTTTCTTTGTCCGCGCTATATTACCCTAAGACAAAAGGACCTATACCGAATCGGTATAAGCCCCTAATAGTTTCCTATGTCGTTTTGGGGGCATCTGTGGGCGGCCCGCTGCGCTCTTTGCCGGCGTCTAAGGCCGCATCCGGGGCAATGAGACCATCTTATCCGACCTCTTCTGGCTCAGACGGGAGAATCTTCCCAGCACCAAGTTCTCCAGCAGAACCCATCGTTGCCGTACGATGTAGTTTCTGGCAGTTCGACGGATCTCGGGGTCGCCAGCAGCAAATCGCCCGACTACGCGGACGGTTGGTATTACCTTTTTAGTACGATACTGCAAACACTATCAGTGGGATTGTTGGGTATCTTCATGCAAAAATTTATTTTCCAAAAAGAATAAAACCTAACTTACTACCTTATACCTGTAAATTTTGGGGATCGTCTGCAGGCTCATCACCACCTCTGCAACACGAGGGTCAGGACAGTTTTTTATTTGTTAAGCTACGAACACCCCGGATTTGAAAGCTAAGCAATTAACTAAGGGTAGATGCTTCATCTTGTTTTATTCATTATTGGTATTTGTTTCAGGACTTTCGCAAGGTCAGAGCGGAATTGTGGTTCACTTGTGATTTTTTTTAGAAAGTAGAAATAGAGCTGTCTCGGGATCTCAATAGACGGCTCTTGATCAAAAATACGTTCCGAGAACATCGTTTTCATGCAGTATCGATTGTTTGCGGAGTCAAATGACAGACTTGGCATTACCGACATGATTCGATTGCTCGTTACATTATTCAAGCTTGCGATGATGTGATGTTCCTCTGTTTTTCTAATCTTTTTACGGCCAGCAGCATCGTATCCTATATATAGATGAACGGGATGACTTGATCGTACGAAATGAAAGGCCGCTTCATCACGAAGTCGCTTCAGTGTTAATGACTCAACTGCTAATACGGAGGTGACATACAGATCATGCTTGGTTTTTCGTCGTGCTACAAACGTAACGTTTTCTGATGCATGTTGAATTGGCTTCTTATAGATTTTTTTCTCCGACTTCCGTAAGATATGATATGGACTAAGCCCAATTCGTGTGAGAGCAAGATCGTATCCTCTCTGAAGATACCACTCACGAAATCCATGAGTATGCAAAGAATGGATAGCAAGCGCCCTGAGTTTGCGGAGTTTGTTGTTTGTGGATAATGAAAAAAAGGCCTTTTGAGCCTTCTTGACTTTTTCAATATCTCTCTGTCTGGCTTTCCATTTCTTAAGGACGGTCTGTTTGAGTCTTCGTTCCAGCTTTGCTGAGAAAGCGGAATCATCAGGATTCTTCCATGTGATTAGAGGCTTCATCTGCAGGTCAAAATGAACCCTCAGATCATCCGGTTGATTCTTTTTCAGGTGGTCAGAACGAACCGTATAGATCACTTCTATCTCACGTTGCGCGTATCCTGCTTCAAAATAGACGGATGGTCGCGTGTAGGTGAGGTCAGTAATGCAGAAATCAGCGAGGTTTAACTGAGCAATGATCTGATTATTGATGTCGCTGTTGTCCTCGCGTCGATTGATGATAATGGGATGGATTCTGTTTCTATCCAGAACAGGCTTGATAGCATGATCATAGATCTTGTCAGTGTCGTCGTGATCAAAAGCCATTGCCACAAAACATCGCGGTTTTCTCTGTTTAACCATATTTTCTTCGTAACCAACATAATAATACAACACGATTTCCGCTGATTTTATGCTGCCATTATGCTAATATCAACAAGATATTTCATTTGAAGCCCAAATCCATATAAGCCTTTCACCAAGCCAAACCATCTCAGGATTTTCTGTAGGACGACTGTGGCGTGAATATGGCCCAAAAAAGCCAAGTAGAACGCCAAGTTTTGATATTGAATCCATAAGCATTGTAAAAGCAAGGGATTATGAAACAAAGAATCAGACAGATAGTCAGATTATGGCTGAAAGCCGGGCAAAAAAGTACCGCCTACCTAACCGAAACTTTCTGTTGCAACAAAATATGAGATTGTTAGAATGGTACTTGCCAAAGCAATGAGGAAAGTTTCTGGAAGGAAAGCAGGTGAAGCATATGTGGGGATTGATTATCGGAGCGTGTATTTTGGTAGTTGCGATTGGACTACGCATAGATGGCAAGGTTGATGGTGTGAGTTTTTCGGCTATGCTAACCCTTGCGCTCGTTTCTGGCATAGTCATTGCTTATTATGGCTCGACAAAAAAACTTAAGGCCGGATTGGATGGGATTGAATTGGAGACATTTCGGAAAGATGTCAACTCAGTCAAAGAAGAAGCGATGAAGGAGCTTAGGAAGGATGTTGTTGAACTCAAAGACACGATGGCGAGTGTGATTGAGAAAGCGGACAAGACACGTAAAGATTTACTGAGCGTTGCAGAGGCAGTTGCTCCTACCTATCTTTCTTTGGAGTCGAAGCAGGTTGAACGGACTGAGGAAGGCTATAAAGTCACCCTCAGGTTCAACCCGTCGAAAAACGAACCGTTTGGCACAATAGTCTTCCGCGCAGAGATTATTGGAGACTCAGAGGTAATCATCAAACAACTGACATGTGAGGGGATGCACTTCAGCGGCAAGGAGCAAGTATCTACTGATGGTAAGACAGCTATTAAGCAATACGCGTCTCCCGGAGTTCGACAAGAAAAAATCATATTGACAGTCTCAGCACCCTGCAAAGTCCGCATATCTGGCAGTCATATGCGAGAGAAATTAGAGTTTGAGGTCAAGTAAAAGTTATGTGTAGACGTCGTTAGCACTTTAGATGTTGTCGTATTTATGTAATGTAAGGGCGACAAAAGAGCTTAAGAATACGGTTCAGAAAATGGATGGGAACTCATATAACCCACAACAGTAGCTTCTTTAGTTACTGAGGACAGAATTTCCAGAAGTTTGGGGATGTTAACTTTCGCACTTTTAACAATGTGTCAATTTAGGTAATTTGCACAGAAGAACCGATTTCACAACGGTCGGATTATTTTTGGCAAGTTCGAGGTTTTTACCGAACATGCATAAAATACGAAATGGCATGTAACTGCTTGTTTCATAAGGTTTTCCTTAATAAAAAGTGCGAAACTTAACGGGATAGAAGATTTAGAAACTGTTTTTGACCTCTAAAAACAGGAGAAATCGCTTGGAAGAAATAAGCAGCATACCGTGGCCAGAGAGAAATGATATCCCATTTAGAAAAGGAGTCTTTAGCCAAACACAAGCACACTTAGATTGGTTTGACCTCTTTTACAAAAATCTAAAAATAGCAGAAGCTTTCAAAGAAGCGGCAGACAAGGTAGTTAATAATCTCGAAACTGGAGACAACTTGGAACACCCTGATAAATTCTTTTTCCCCATAGCTTATCTCTATAGGCACGCTTTTGAACTTGGTCTCAAGTGCGTTATACAAGAGGGCATTGACCTTAATATTATCACAGCAGATGATAACGTCAAAGAGATGCTGAAAGCACACAATCTTCATAAACTCTGGAACAAAGCTCGTTACGTGTTAGAAGATGTCTGGCCTGATGGAGATAAAGAAACTCTTACTAATGCAGAAAGAGTCATCCTTCAGTTCCACAAACTTGACCGTTCAGGGCAGGCATTTCGATATGCCACAGATATTAGCGGAGAGCTACATTTAGAAAACGCCCCAAAACTCATAGACCTTGTAAATCTTAAAAAAGTGGCGAG
>SDBT01013645.1_pt1 | contig 13008 bp, 13 predicted proteins | sample 2277101 | NCBI WGS metagenome assembly SDBT01 (sample SAMN10404973, study PRJNA504765) | marine sediment metagenome | isolation source: marine sediment core GS10_PC15, 103 cmbsf | place: Arctic Ocean: Southern Knipovich Ridge | collected 2010 | reverse complement strand
GTGGCTGGACGAGTGCGACGCCGGCTGCACGGGCCTGGAACCCCACGTGCGCCATCCCTACCGCTCGCCCGAGCAGCGCGCCGATGCGCGGGACTTCGACACGCGTTCGGACGTCTACAGCTACGCCCTGGTGCTGGTGAGGTGCATGACGGGGCTGACACCCGCCAGCGACGGCAGCCCCCCCGACACGGCCACACGTCACTGGCCCGGATGGCTGGTGAAGGTGATGGACCGCTGCCTGGCGCGCGACCCCGTGGAACGCCCGGCCGACGGCTTCGAACTGGTCGAGCTGGTCAGGTCCTCGCTGGAGTCCGGCCCCAGGAAGCTGCAGGACAGCGCGCTGCTGACGCCGGCCATGCCCCAGAAGCTGAGCCGCCGTGAGGTGCTCGATCGCGTCGAGCAGGCGAAGGGCCTCATCCGCGAAGGCGAGTTGGAGGAGGCCGTCTCGTTGCTGGAAGCGCTGCCCGGTTGGGCCGACGGCGTGGCCGAGCTGCTGGACGAGATCGAGGGGCGCCAGCGCGCGTGCGACACGCTGGTGCAGGAGGCCGCCCGGCTGGGCGAGATGGGCCAGACCGATGCCGCGCTCGAGATGATCGCCCAGGCTGAGGGCATGTGGCGCTCCAACCAGGCCGTGCGCGCCGCCAAAGCCAACATGATTGCCGCGGCCGGCGAAGAGCGGCGCGCCCCCGACGGCGTGCCCCCCCAACTGGCCAATGCCCTGGACGCCGAGCGCTACGAGACCGCACGGCCGATGGTCGAGGCCCTGATCCGGGAGGGCGACCTGACCCTGGCGGCGCGCCAGGCCATCCAGCGCTTCAAGACGGGACGGGTGCGCAGCGCCTTCCTGGAGAAGGTGCGCACCGGGCGGCGCCTCTACATCCTGGGCCACCCCCAGGAGGCCAAGGAACAGTGGATGGAAGCCGCCAAGTGGCTGCCCCACGGGCCGGACAGGGACCGCCTGCGCCGGGTGGCCGACTGCGCCGGACGCGGAACGCTGCGCGTCGTCATGGACTACGACGAAGCCAGCGCGCTGGGCACGGCCGGCGGCTCGAGGCTTATGCCGACCACCAAAGTCGGCCGGCGGCACGTGAGGATGCTGATCGCCGCCTGCGCGTTCGCCCTGCTCATGCTGCTCCTCTTTCTGTTCAACATCCTCTAGGCGGCGTTGCCCGCGGGCCTCCCGCCGAGTATAATCAGCGCGTGAGCGGGCCCCACTCTCCTGCAACTCCCAGACGCCTCCCGTGCTCCTCAATCCGGGCGCGAGGTCCCACTGCAATGACACAGCTCCAGGATGCCCGCCAGGGAACCGTCACCAAGCAGGTGCTGAGCGTCTGCGCCCTGGAGGGCGCCCAGCCCGATGACGTACGCGCCGACGTGGCCCGGGGGCACACGGTCATCCTGGCCAACTGCGGGCGCGACAACGTGCGCGCAGTGGGCGTCGGCATCAGCCTGCGCACGAAGGTGAACGCCAACATAGGCACCTCCCCCGACCGCGCCGACGTCGAGAGCGAGTTGGCCAAACTGCGCAGCGCGGTCGGCGCCGGCGCGGATGCCGTGATGGATCTGAGCACAGGCGGCGACATCGATGCCGTGCGCCGCGCCGTGATAGGGGAGTGCACCGTGCCCGTCGGCACCGTGCCCCTCTACCAGGCCGCCATCGAGGCCGGCGGGCCGGACGAGATGACCCTCGGCGGCTACCTGGAAGTCTTCGAGCGGCACGCGAAGGACGGCGTGGACTTTGCCACGGTCCACGCGGGCGTCCGGCGCGAGGTGCTGGACCTCGTCCCCCGGCGGCTCATGGGCGCCGTGAGCCGGGGCGGCACGTTCCTGTTGCGGTGGATGAAGGTGCACGGCCGCGAGAGCTTCCTCTACGAGGGCTTCGACGAGGTGCTGGCGCTGGCCCGCGAGTACGACGTCACCATGAGCCTGGGGGACGGCCTGAGGCCCGGCTGCGTGGAGGACGCCACGGACGAGGCACAACTCCACGAACTCACCGCGCTGGGCGAACTGGTCCAGCGATGCCGCGAGGCCGGCGTCCAGGCCATGGTCGAAGGGCCCGGCCACATCCCGCTGCACGAGATCGAGCGCAACGTGCGGCTCGCCAAGGAGTGCTGCGACGGCGCCCCCCTCTACGTGCTCGGCCCGCTGCCCACGGACATGGCCCCCGGCTACGACCACCTGGTCAGTGCCATAGGCGGCGCGTTGGCCGGATCATACGGGGCCGACTTCCTCTGCTACGTGACGCCGCGCGAGCACGTCGGCCTGCCGGACTGCGACGACGTCCGCGAGGGCGTCACGGCTGCCCGTATAGCCGCCCACGTCGCGGACCTGGCCAAGGGGAACCCTCAGGCCGTCGAGGCCAACCGGCGCATGAGCAAGGCCCGGGCAGCCCGCGATTGGGACGCCATGCTCGAGTGCGCCCTGACCCGCGACCGCTTCGCTCAGATGCTGGCCCGCGAGGAGAAGGGGGACCGTTGCTCCATGTGCGGCGAGCTGTGCGCAGTCAAGCTGTTCCAGGAATCCTTCGGCGGGCCGGAGTCCTGACAACGCACCCGGGGGGGGCTGCAGACATGGACCTGGCCGTCGGCATCGACGTGGGCAGCGTGGCCGTGAAGGCGATGGCCCTCGCGGCGGGCAGCCCAGTGGCCTGGCTGGAGGAGCCGACCCGGCCGGACGCGTCGGCCCAGTGCGAGCGCGTGACGGCGGAGCTTGTGGCGCGGTGCGGCCCCCAGGCGGCGGTCGGCGACCTGTGCGCGACGGGCTACGGGCGCAACCTGGTGCCGGGCGCCACGACGAGCGTCAGCGAGATAATGGCCAACGCGACCGGCGCCGCCTGGCTGGCCGACCACTGGGGCGAGTTGGCCGGCCTGTTCGGCGCGCCACCCGACCCGGAGCGGCTGGACGGTCCGTTCCGCACGATCGTGGACGTGGGCGGCCAGGACAGCAAGGTTATCACGTTCGACACGGACGGTATGATCCGCGACTTCGCCATGAACGATCGCTGCGCGGCCGGCACGGGCCGCTTCCTGGAGGTGATGGCGCGAGTGCTGGAGGTGGACCTGGCGCGTCTGGATGCGCTGGCCCTCCAGGCCCGCTCCCCCGCGTCGATAAGCAGCGCCTGCACCGTGTTCGCGGAGTCTGAGGTAGTTTCGCTCCTGGCGGAAGGGGCGAGCCCCCAGGACGTGGCCGCCGGGGTGTTCGACAGCGTGGCCGGCCAGGTGGCGGGTCTGGCGATGCGCAGCGGTTGCGAGGCGCCGGTGCTGTTCGACGGCGGGCCCTCGAACAGTCGGGCCCTGAGGGCGGCGCTGGCCGGCAGGCTGGGCAGCACGCCGGCTGTGGTGCCCTGCGGGCAGTTTGCCACTGCGCTGGGAGCGGCGCTGGTTGCACAAAGCAACAGTTGACATGTGGATGCCACAAGGTATCATCAGGGCACGGGGAGCAACCACCATGACCTGGGAGCAGACAATGAGACGCCCAGTACGTGCGGCCATATTATCTGCGGCCTGCGGCGCCGCTCTTGCGTTCGGCACCGTGGCGGCACAGGAGGCCCCGACGGTAGCCATCATCAAGGAGCGCGCGAAACAGTACAAGGTGCTGGCGCCGGCCGACGTCTACCGCCTTGCCCGGGACAGCGTCCAGGCAAACGTGCGGTTCCGGGACGCCTTCGGCGGGGGGACCGCCATTCCCGGCACGGTACGGCAGGTGACCCTGGCCAACGTGAAGTACACGGTCGCGGCCGCCTTCCGCACGCAGGGCGACATCGTGTGTCTGCTGCCCTTCCCGCCGGCCGGCATGCCGGGACCGAATGACGACGCCCTCAGGATGCTGTTCGGCCTGTCGGAGAGGTGGCCGCTGACCCCCGGCGCCGTGAGCGGCCCCATGACGTTGAGCGAAGGCCAGAAACTCACCATCGAGGGCACGATTGCGGGCATCGCAGCGGGGGAGAAGTACCTGTTGGTGGACGCACTGATCCTGGGCGATGGGCCCGGCCCACGCCGCGTGCGCGAACTGCAAGTCTTCTGGCTGCCCCGGCGTCCACCCCAGGTCCTGGCCGGGCCCGGCACCTATGAACTGACCTTCCCGTGCACTCACGTGGAGGGGCAGAAGGAGCAGGCAAGCGTCCGCATTGATGAGGTGACGCCGGACGCCGGCAGGGGCGAGTTGGCCCTGCGCACGGGCCAGCGCGAAGGCCGCTTCGCCGGGGCGAAGATCTACGGGGAGTACGACGCCGGGGTCGTCTACCGCCACGCCGACAACAGCAACCCCATCAACGTCGACTTCAATGACCTGGTCACCCGGGTCCCCGGCGCCAGCTTGCCCCGCGAAGTGTCCACGGCGCCCGGGTTCCGCAATGGAGTGGCCGGGGCGATCCCAATCCGTCTGGCCTTCAGCACCCAGGCGGGGCTGACGTGCCTGGTCCCCGCCGGCATGCCGACGCTGATAGGCCGCGCCTCGACGCTGCTGCCCGGCGAAGTGGTGCGGGTCCGCGGTACCATCACCGGCCGGGCCGGCCAATTCGCTACGGTGCTGGTCGACTACCTGGGCTTCCCGGCCCAGGAGAAGGAGGCCGGCGACGACGGCGACGTCTGGGTGGTCACGGTCACGTGGCCCGGCAGTGCGCCACGGGTGTTCTGGGACTACGGCGCCTACGAGGTGGTGGGGCTGCCCTGCCGTCATGCGGAGGGCCGGTTCGAGACGATGCAGGTTATCCTGGGCGAGTTCACCATGATCGAGATGGAGGTCCCGCCCGCCGGCCCAGAGGCGCCGGCGGCCGAAGCCGAATAGGGGGCGTCTCAGGCCGTCTCGCGGGCGGCATCGGGGGCCGGGCTCTGCTCGCCGGCCAGTTCGAATCCCTGCGCCAGCGCCCTGACGTTCAGGTCCAGCAACTCCGGCTTGCGCTTGCCGAGCACGTCGTGAAGCGCCGCGCGGCAGTTCTCGGTCCGGACCAGGCCGGTCAGTTCCGCGTAGGCCCCCAGCAGCATCACGTTCCCAACGCGGATGTCGCCCATCTGCGCAGCCAGTTCGGCAACCGGCAGCCCCACCACCCGCGCGCCGGCGCAGTCGGATTCGTCCACGTCCACCGCCGAGCTGTTCACCAGCAGCATCCCGCCGGGCTTGAGCGCCCCGATGAAGCGGTCATAGGAGAGCTGGTTGAGGACGATGAGGGAGTCGGCCTCTTCCACCACCGGGTAGTAGATGGTGCTGCTGCTTATCACCACATGACAGTTGGCCGTTCCGCCACGCACCTCGGCGCCGTAGGCGGGAAGGTAGGTGACCACTCGGCCCTCGGCCAGGGCCGCAACGCAGAGCAGCTCGCCGAGCGTCACGACGCCCTGCCCACCGGACCCGGCCACTATCAGGCGATGCTCTATCTGTATCCGCTGTGTCATGACCCGGCCGCCCCCACGTCGCGCACGATGCCCAGGGGGAACGTCTTCACGACGGTCTCCTCGATGAAGCGATGGGCGTCGGTCGGCTTCATGCGCCAGTACGTGGGGCAGGGCGAGAGCACCTCCAGCATGCAGAAGCCCATGCCGTCCATCTGGTACTGGAAGACCTTCTTGACCAGCCGCTTTGTGTGGCGGATCAGCAAGGGCGACGCGACTGAGGTCCGGCCTAGGAAGGCGGGCGCGTCGAGCTGGTCGAGAAGCTCGCACATCCGGATCGGGTAACCGGTCGTCTGCGGGTCGCGGCCGCCCGGCGTCGTGGAACTCCTCTGGCCGATCAGGGTGGTCGGCGCCATCTGGCCGCCCGTCATGCCGTAAATGGAGTTGTTGATGAAGATGATGGTGAAGTTCTCGCCGCGGTTGGCCGCGTGGATCGTCTCGGCCATCCCGATGGAAGCCAGATCGCCGTCGCCCTGGTAGGTGAAGACGAGCTTGTCGGGGTGTACGCGTTTGAGCGCCGTGGCCACCGCAGGCGGGCGGCCGTGGGCGGCCTCGGTCCAGTCGATGTCCAGGTAGTCGTAGGCGATGACGGCGCACCCGACCGGCGCGATGCCGATGCAGGTCTCGGTGAGCCCCATCTCGACCAGCACCTCGGCCAGCAGGCGGTGCATCGTCCCGTGGCCGCAGCCGGCGCAGTAGTGCGTGGGAACATCGTTGAGTGCGGCCGGGCGTTCGTAGAGCACCTTCCTCAGGTCAGCCTGGCCCTGGTCAGTCGTCATGTCTCACCTGTGCAACGTTCGTGCGGGCGGCCCCTCAGGCAAACAGGGACGTCAGCATGTCGGTGATCTCGGCGGCTGTGGGCAGTGCGCCCCCCATCCGCCCCAGGAACTCGACCGGCGCGCGGCCCTCCACAGCCAGCCGCACGTCATCGAGCATCTGGCCCGCGCTCAACTCCACTACCAGGATACCACGCGCGGACTCGGCCCGCGCGGCCAGGGCTGCGACCGGGAACGGCCAGAGCGTGATGGGTCGCATGAGGGCAACGCCGAAGGGCAGCGACTCCGGCGGCCGCTCCACTATCTGGCGGCAGATGCGCGCACTGGTGCCGTAGGCCACCAGCAGCACCTCGGCGTCCTCCGGACCGGCCAGTTCGCAGCGCACCTCGTTCTGGCTTATCTCCGCGTAGGTCCTCTGCAGCTTGTCGTTCAGCTCGGCCAGGTCCTCCGGGCTCAGCCGGAAGGACGCGATCTTGTTGCGCGGCCTGCCCGGTTCGCCCGTCAGCGCCCATGGCTTGGGCGGCGGGCTGGGCTCGGGCAAGTGGTCGAAGCCCGCCTGCTCCTTCATCTGGCCTATCATGCCGTCGCTCAGCACGATGACGGGGGTGCGGTATCGGTCGGCCAGGTCGAAGGCCAGGTAGGTCAGGTCGGCGAACTCCTGCACGGTGGCCGGCGCCAGGACGATGCAGTGGTAGTCGCCATGGCCGCCGCCGCGCACGGCCTGGTGGTAGTCGCCCTGGGCCGGTGAGATGTTGCCCAGGCCGGGGCCGCCGCGCTGGACGTTTATGATGACGCAGGGCAGCTCGCTTCCGGCGATGTAGGAGATGCCTTCCTGCTTGAGACTGACGCCGGGGCTGCTCGAAGACGTCATGGCCCGCACGCCGCCGGCCGCTGCGCCGTAGACCATGTTGATGGCGGCCAGTTCGCTCTCCGCCTGAACGAAGATGCCCCCGCTCGCCGGCAGCCGTTCCGCCAAGTACTCGGCGATCTCGCTCTGTGGCGTGATCGGATAGCCCGCGTAGAAGCGGCAGCCGGCCCGAAGGGCGGCCTCACCGGCCGCCTCGTTGCCGGAGATCAGGATCTTCTCCCCCCGGACCCTCTTGGCATTCATCCGTTCGCCTTGGGCTGTCTGTGTCACCGGTCGGACCGGTCCCCAGGGGCGCTGCCGACCGGCTCGTTGGTCTGCGAGATCTCTATGGCCGCGTCCGGACAGATTGTAGCGCACTGCAGGCAACCCGTGCAATCTGCCTGCGTGCGCACGGCGGCGATGCGGATGCCGCGCCGGTCCGGCTTCTCTCTCAGGCATAACTTGCCCTGCTCGCACGTCTCGACGCAGAGGCCGCAGCCCTTGCAGAACCGCTGCTCGATGGTGATTTCGAACGATCTATCGGACATACCGGGGCTGCCCCCTCCAGTCCAGTTTATTGCGCAGCGTCTCGAAGAACACGTTGCGGCCCGTCTGGATAAGCCGCAGCGGCTCGGGCGCCCTCTGCACGCGCACCAGGTCGCCTTCGCCCAGCTCGCGGTTCACCTGGCCGTCCACGGTCAGCTCCGGCTTCTCTGCCCAGTGCGTCGCCTCCAACACCACCTCCAGGTTGCCGGGCAGCACCAGGGGCCGGTTGCTCAGTGTGTGCGGGCAGATGGGCGTCACCACCATCGCGTCCATCTCAGGGTACACGATCGGACCGCCGGCGGCCAGGCTGTGCGCCGTCGAGCCCACCGGGGTGGCCACGATAAGGCCGTCCGCGCGGTAAGTGGTCACCAGTTCGCCGTCTACGTGCAGGTCAATGGTGATGATCCTGGACAGGGCGGTGCGCGAAACTACTGCGTCGTTTAACGCTACAGTTTGCACCACTAACGCGCCGTTACGCTCCAGTGAACACGCCAGCATCATCCGTTCCGCCACGGCGAACCGATCCTCCAGCACCTCCTCCAGCACGGCCTGCCACCCGTCGACGGAGGCCTCGGTCAGGAAGCCGAACTTCCCCACGTTGATGCCCAGCAGGGGCACCCGCTGGGGGGCCAGCTTGCGCGCGGCACGCAGCATCGAACCGTCGCCGCCCAGCACCACGGCAAAGTCCACGCCGCCGGCCTCCACGCCGGAGTCCAGGTCCAGATCCACGCGCACCTCCATCCGCTCCGCCAGCCAGGCCCTGATGGCCTCGGCGGCGCGGTGCACGGGCTCCTTGTCCCGGTTGCCGACTATGATTGCGCTGTTCATGGACCGGTCCCGCTCACTGTCCTTCGCCGGGCGCGTCGAAGGGCTCCTCGCGCAGCCCACCCTCGGTCGTCTCCACCAGCTTACGGACCTTCAACTCGGCTTCCTCAAGCAGCTTCTGGCACGCCCGGAAGGCCCGTATGCCCTCTTCGTAGAGCTTCAGGGACTCATCCAGGGACAGAGCGCCCTCCTCGAGCAGCCGGCGGATGTCCTCCAGCCGCTGCATGCTGCCCTCGAAGCTGCCCTGCGGGGCTTCCGGCGCCTTGTCTTCGGCGCTCTGCTCGTCGGCCATGGCCGGTCTGCTCCCCTGTGACTTCGGTGGGATGCCAATAGGATGCACCGATTATAGTTCAAGCCTTCAGTGAATCCAATGGAGACCCGGCCGCTCCGCGCGGCCCGCCCGTGCCGGCAGTATAATGCCGGTGAGTTCCCCTCCAGACATGTGGCCGCCCATGAACGAGAATGTCGTCTACGGCAGGAACGCGGTCGAGGAGGCCTTGCGCCGCCCGGAGCGGGTGAACCGGATCCTGCTGGCCAAGGAGTCCCGGGCCGGCTGGGCCGAGGCCGTCATCGAGACCGCCCGGGCCGCGCACGTGCGGTTCGACTTCGTCCCGCAAGGGCAGCTCAACCGCATGACGGGCACCCACGAGCACCAGGGCGTCGCCGCCGTCGTCAGCCCCCTTGCCTACACGTCGCTCGACGAATGCCTGGCAGGCTGCGGACAGCAGGCTGCGCTGCTGGCCCTGGACGAAGTGCGCAACCCGCGCAACGTCGGCATGGTGGTGCGCAGCGCCCTGGGGGCCGGCGCCAGGGGCGTGCTGCTGCCCGGGCGCAAGGGTGCCCTGCTGGACGAGCACGTCGTGCGTGCCAGCGCCGGGGCCGTCTTCCACATGCCCGTGGTGAACTGCGGCAACCTGAAGCAGGCGCTCCGCAGCGCAAAGGAGGCCGGCTTCTGGGTCTACGGACTCGACATGCACGGCGCGCAGAGCGTCTTCGAGGTGGACTGGCCGGAGCGCGTTCTCCTGGTTGTTGGCAACGAGACCACCGGCGTGCGCCCCAGCGTCCGGAAGGCCTACGACGGCATGGTGCGCATCCCCCTGGCCGGCAACCTGGACAGCCTGAACGTGGCCGTAGCCGCCGCCGTGGCCCTGTTCGAAGTGCGGGCGCAGCGGCTGCGCGAGGCCAAGGAGTGAAGTGCTAGTACCCCTTCAGGCTGCCGATCTCCGGGCAGCCGCCAATGTGGCACAGGTTCTCAACCTGTGGATCGGGCCGGCGGCCCGATCGCCGTTCCGCCGATACGGGAGACCCACGCCGAGTCGAGAGCCGCCTTCGGCGGCAGCGCGGCCGTTGGCCGCGTCCACAGACTGGAGAGTCTGTGCCACACAGGCCAGGCATCCGTCGCGATCTCGGCGACATTGCGATAGCCAATGTGGCACAGGTTCTCAACCTGTGGATCGGGCCGGCGGCCCGATCGCCGTTCCGCGGGACGTTTCTACGGAACAAGGGAATCTCGGAGTCGCTCCCGAAGGCGGGATCGCTTGCGGGTGGCCCCGTCGGCGACTATCGTATCGGCATACCCCGCAGGGGAGACGCCCGACTTGTCGGCATAGGCGGGCCGCTCACCCAGGGATGGCGCTGCTGCGACGGAAGAACACCCCCAAGCAGGGCTTGGAGGTGGCACCCATCGAGTGAGAGGCGGCATGGGCATCACGATCCGCCGGATGACGACCGACGACGCCGAGGGCGTGCGGCGCGTGACGCGTCTGGCCCTCGAGTGGCTCGGAGCGTGCGAGGGATGGTCGCCCGAGCAGACGGGCCACATGGTCGCCGACCAGGCCTCGCCCGGCGCCATGGAACTGGTGCTCACGCGGCAGCAGGCCTGGGTGGCGCTGCTGGACGGCGTGGTCGTGGGGGCGGCTTCTGCCGTGAGGTGCGAGCTGGCCCGGCTGTTCGTGGACCCGGCACGCCACCGCCGGGGCGTGGGGACGGCGCTGTTGCGTGCCGTTGAGCAGCAGATGAGCGCCACCGGGTGCGAGGGCCTGCGCGCGAAGGCCCCGCCCCCGAGCCTGCCTTTCTACCTGGCGATGGGGATGGTGGAGGAGGGCCGGGAGCCGTGCCGCGCAGAGGAGATGCGCGGTCACGAAGTCGTGCTCCTCAGCAAGCGCTTTACGCGCCGCGAATGACGCCGGCCCTCATCCTGCCTCGCAGCGGTCGTCCCCTGCGTTCGCTGCTGTCTGCGCGTCCCCCAGCGGAGGCGGGCAGGTCTGCGGTTAGGGCGTTCGCCTTGCCTTGTCGCTTGCAATAGTCGCTTGCGGGGGGGAGTATGATGCCGTTACCACCCTGGGCGGGGGCCCGGGGGCTGGGCCCGTCCTATTGGGGAAGCAGCGGTGGCGGACGGCCTGACAATACGGAACTTCGAGCCGGGCGACGCCGCCCGTGTGACGGCGCTCCAGGCGTGGTGCGTGCAGGCATGCCCGGACACCAGTGTCTTTGAGCCGGGCTTCTGGCTCTCGCCGGGCTTCGACGGGGGCGCGAACATCCTGTGTGCCGTGACCGGCGACGGCACGCTGATCGGCTACGTCTCCATCCTGCCCGCCCACACATCGGAGCCGCTGGGGGGGGCGCGCGTGTTGGCCATGGACCTGCGTGTGGCGCCGACCTTGGAGAACGGCGGCCACCTGCGCGATGCGCTGCTGAGACGGGCCGTCGAGTGCGCCGGTGCACTGAAGAAGAAGCTCCGCGCCAAGGAGGCCGTCCTGTCCGCCACCTATTTCTCCGACGGCCGGCCCAGCATCGAATACCTGCTGGCGAACGGGTTCGTGCGCTACGACGTCTGCTATCAGATGCAGCGCGACCTGTCCCGCCCGATCCCGACCGTGCCCGCGCCCGACGGCGTCGAGGTGCGCCCGTGGCGCATAAGCACCAAGCGCGAGCGGCGCAAGTACGTCAAGGCGTTCGAGAGCGTGTTCGGAGACGGCTCGTGGGACCCGGACACGCTCCAGCACTTCGTCCAGTCGGACATGTGGTCGGACGGCGCAGCGCTCACCGCCTTCGACGGGCTGGCGGTTGCCGGCAGCGTCATGGCCTATTACGACCCTGACCCGGGTCGTAACCCCGACCGCATTGGCCACACGGAGAACGTGTTCGTGGTGCCCGAGTGGCGTCGGCGCGGCCTCGCCCGCTACCTGCTGCGCGAGTCGCTCACCTACCTGAAGGCCCGCGGCATGGCGGCCGCGCAGCTCGAGCCCAGGGGGGACAACGACCCCGCCCTGGCCGCCTACGAGGGAATGGGCTATCGTGTAGTGCAGGAAGAACTGTCCCTCGGCCTCGTCCTGCCGTGATGGTGGTGCGGCGCCGGGCCCGCCCCCACACATGCAACGGATACCGGCAGATGACCCACACACTCCGAATCGGACGCTGCGTTGCCGCCCTGGCGCTAATGGCGCTGCTTGCCCTGCCCGTCCAGGCCAAGGGCGTTATCCGCGCTGAGGCAGCGGCACAGCGTGACCGGATGCTGACCTGGGCGCCCGAAGGGACCTGGGGCGTGCTCGTGCTCGACGTGGAGGCCCTGCTGGAGTCTCCGCTTGCGCCGGGAAGGTGGGCGCCTCACGGCGCTCGACCGAGGAAGTCGCCAGGCTTCGCGGTGTTCTTCCTCACCAGGGCCGGCGACCCGCCCGAGCAGAGCTGGTGCGGGGCCGTCTGGTCAAAGGATTACAGAGACGTCAACGCGTTGGCGGAGGTGTTCGGCGAGCCGACGGCGGCGGCGGAAAGGAGCGCCTACGTGACCGAGGAAGGCGTTTACATGGTAGTAACCCCTGAAGGGGTCATGCTCGTGGGCGCCGACAAGGAGGCCGCGTTCGGTCTGAATGCGCTGCGGCAAAGCACGGAGCGCGCCGGACTGCCCGAGGAGCTGTCGGACCTTCTGGCCCCCGTGAAGCGGGGGGGCCTGCGGCTTGCCTTTGTCCTGACAGACGAGATGCGGGCGGCGGGCCTGCCTCCCACGCTGCGCTCGGGTCTGATCGGGGCTGCTCCGGCCAAAGGCGAGGATGCCGGCGATGCGTCCGTTCCCGAATACCTGTCCGGCATGGAACACGGCGTCATCGACCTGCGCATGACCGATGGCGTGGCCCTGGGGGCCACCATTCGGCTGGCGGACGAAGGGGCCGCCGCTGCGGCCGCCGATGCCGTGAGCGCCCGGCTCGCCCCGGGCGAGCAACTTCTCGATGCCCTGGACGGGGGCATCGACCCGGACGATCCCATGGCCTCGTTGCTCCTGCCCCTCTACGAGGCCGAGGGCATCATCCGCAAAGGCACGACGTTCTCAGCGGACGGCGCCGACCTGCGGGCCGCCTTCAGCCTGACCGAGGACGAGATCCTGGATTCTGCCGTGTCCGGCTGGCCGCTGCACCCCTTGTGGATGGCCGCATCACGCATCCACCGGGACAAGCCCCTGCCCCTGCCCTAGGCTCTGTCTGAGAACTCGGATCTGGATCCGAGCGGCTGCATTCGCCCCCGGCTGCGTCCGCCTGCATCGACATATCCAGCGGATATGCCTGCTTCGGCGTCCTTGCCGGGAACGAATTCGCTCGCTCTCCGTCCGACGACCGAATTCTCAGACAGAGCCTAG
>SDBT01013644.1_pt1 | contig 13012 bp, 16 predicted proteins | sample 2277101 | NCBI WGS metagenome assembly SDBT01 (sample SAMN10404973, study PRJNA504765) | marine sediment metagenome | isolation source: marine sediment core GS10_PC15, 103 cmbsf | place: Arctic Ocean: Southern Knipovich Ridge | collected 2010 | reverse complement strand
GGCCTTTTGCAAGGTAAATTTACCCTTAATACAGCTCAAACAATGCCACATACGGCTGGAATGTCCAGTTGTTAAGCTGTTGGTAACTAATCCCTCAAATTACCCCATAAGCCTTGTCCATGTGTCGGGTTTACTGTTGATCTTATTCAGCATCCCCCAGTCTTCTCGCTCTGCCCAATCAACTGATCCTATCCTGGATACGTTATAAAAACTTCTCTTATTAATAAAAACACGCACGACTGGGAAACTTTTATCTTCCTTTACAACTGCTAGCAACATCGTAAAAGCATCAACTAAGTCATCATGGGCTTCAGAACCGAATCCGGTGATCTGACGAATTAATGGATTAGCTCCTTGGTTGGGAAATAAAACCTGACCATATTGGATGGCGGTCGAGTAAGCTGTTAGACGCGCATGTTTATCTGAACTTCCCGGGTGCCATCCTTGTGCAGGATAACCATCCTCGATGAGTTGCTGAACAGTCACTGCCTGAAATCCTACATCCTCGATAATTAGTTTGACAGTGTTACCATCACGACTAAATTCATCATAGAGATCTTTTAGTTTTCTGATCGACGGCGGGAATAATAATCGTTCATTGATAGAATTGGGAAGAATAAGTACTCGCAGATCCTTGCCATAGCCATATACTCTAGCAGCGACTATGGCTGTATAATCAGCCGTATCTTTTTGTGATGAAGCTAAATCAGCAGAGAGAATTGTATATCTATAAGTTGAAAGATCTGGCATCTGTAATGGGTTATAGTATTGAATCCATTCTTGTTTCACTACCTGTCCATCAGGACTTATAATCTTAAGTTGGTATTCCCGTAAGAACGCTACGTCACCTTTTTCTCGCCGAAGCTCTTCAATACTTTCATGTGTTGGATACATTCCCGGCCAGTTGATAGTTTCATCGTCACGTACTAACGGATATTCACGGAAGATTCCTTTGATATTTCCAGCATCAATTTGCCGTTTCATGCGCGGCAACAGAGCGTCTTCATGTAAAAAGTTACCAATCAAAATTAACCTAGTCTGACGATTACCGGCTGGCAACGCTTCACCCATTAACCAGTCGTAAGTTTTCTGTCGGGCTTCATGGGTGCGCGTGGAAGCTAAATTTTCCAAATCGTCGCCAATAATCACATCCGGTCTATACTGATGGTGACGCAACCCCCTAATACTTTGCTCTGTTGAAGCTGCGGTAATCCGCGCGTTAAGTTGAGAAAATACCAGCGAGGTCGAACCCCACTCATCACTTTCCTCTTGGAACGGACCCAAATCATTTTTCAGCAAACCATTACTCTCCAATTCACGTTTAACATTCATCATATGTTGTTTGGCTTGACTACGGGTTTGGCAAAGAATCAACACAAATTTTTTTCTCTGTTGTCCAAGAATTGCCCAAAGTGGATATGACATGGTCATTAGCGTCGACTTTCCTGAACCTCTAAAGGCAACCACTATTAAATTCTTAATGGATTCATCTTCAGTATATTTAAATAGCTTAAAATGAAAAGGTGCCGTCTGACAGGTGACGTAATGGGCGAAATAAAAATGAAAAAACATCAGATGACTCTCACGGGTAATTGCCCGCCGGACTTTGCGGTCTTTGAACATCTGGTCAGCCAGTTGTTCAGTTAGAACGTTTTTTGTTGTCGGGTAATTGTTTGTAGTCATTTGATATTTCATTAGTAGTTAGCTGTGCCAAGCGCAATGCTTCACGTACGATATTTTGCTGTTCAGGCGAAAGTTCCTCTTGGGGCGTTTGTAGATTAGCCGTAATTTCGACCCGATTACGGAATTTCGGATTCCTATGGCGAAGCCAAAAAGCTATGCTTGGCCAGTGTTTGTCTTTCATCAGCATAAGCAATTGGGATTCACCCATGTCATTGATGAGATCTTCACCTTCAGTAAATGCTTCATCAAAATTTTTGCGAAACAGTTCGCTTTCATCTTTCCAACGGTAGATGGTTGAACGGGAAACTCCAACTTTTTCAGCTACAACTTGAATAATTGGCATTTTCCGAAGTTGTTCAAGAACGAGCTTTTGGATACGATCTTTTTTCATAATTTAATCCTTTCCGCCTTCAGGCCAAAAAGCTTGAAGAACCTATTTATAATAGTTTGGCAATATTCTTCATCTAGTTCAATCATGATGCAGTGTCTTTTAGTCTGTTCACAGGCAATCCCGGTCGAACCTGAACCAGAGAAAGAATCATAAACAGTATCACCAATACTTGTGCTGTTGAGAATGAGACGCCTAAGCAGGTTGATTGGTTTTTGTGTTGGATGGAGCGGACTGCGATTAGGCTTGGGACAATACAGGACTGATTTATCTTTCGACTTTTTAAACTCATGCGTTCCACGCCAGCCATAGGCAATTAATTCATGGGCGGGCAGATAGTCCATTCGGCCAATGACCGAGTGATTCTTCACCCAAATGAGCAGTTGCGCTAATTTCCATCCTGCTTCTTGCATGCCTTCACGAAGCGCGAAGATCATTTTGTCCGAGTTGAAGATATAAGCCGAATTCTTGTTAGCAAGGTGTGGTATAATTGGTGTAAACCAATCTTTAGTAAACGCAGTATATTTAATCTCTGAGGTAATATCATCATTTAAGATTCGTTTATTAACTTTCAATGGACTAAATTTTTCCTTAGATTGGACTGCCAATACACCATAGGGGGGATCAATACATAATAATTTAATCTGTACTTTGATAAATAAACGATTAATAAGATCTGAATCTCGCGCATCCCCACAGGCAAGTATGTGATTGCCTATTCTGAAAATGCTTCCGTATTTAATTAAGTTTTTTCGCTTTGGTGTGTGTAAATTTTTCATATCTTTTTAAAATTAGTTCACAATAAATTAATTCAAGTTCACAGCCGTAGACCCGACGTTTTAGTTGTTCCCCGGCTATCAAAGTGCTTCCTGACCCTAGAAAACTATCGAGGATAATATCGCCCGGCTTAGTACAACGACGAATGGCTTTTTCGTGGAGATTGGGTGGTTTGGCGGTAGCATGTTCATACTGATCGCCAGAAAGTCGCTTGACCAGCCAAATATCAAGTTGGTCAAGGATATCGTCGATGAGACGGTTGCCTGTTCCAAGCTCCGTGTTCAATAGCTCGTTCAGATTTTTAATGCCTTCAGAGAGATATGGCTTTGCCCGCGTTCCATAAATACATGGCTCGTAGCATTTGTTAAATGCTACCCCGGGTGTTGGATTTTGATTATTTTTAATCCAAAGACAAACGCGTTTATTAACGATCCCAAGCTCTCGGTAGAGGTCTTGAATAAGGCCAATATATGTTTGATCAGACCAGTAAAAAATATGAACATCTTGCTTAGCAACCTCTAAAGCATTTTCTATATTCCTTCGAATAAATGTTCGGTATTCTTTGTCAGTTCGGTGATCATCGACGTTTCCGCCATAATTTTGTTTGCCTCCAATGCCACCGCTGTAATTCAAGCCGATATTATATGGCGGGTCACTATAAATCATTGAGGCGCGATCCTTACCAAAGAGTTTTTTTAATACAGCTGGATCAGTAGCATCTCCTGCAATAAGGCGATGAGAGCCCAACGCAAACATATCTCCTGCTTTTATTTTTGGTTTTTTAATTTTGGCTAGTTCTTTATCAATCTCAAAGCCATCATTTTCAACCTCAAGATGCTGATCCCACATAGTCGCCAAGTCATTCTCGTCAAAACCAATTGTGAGAAGCGTATTGATTTCGAAAGACTTTAATTTTTCAAAATTCCAATCACCTCCAACGGAATTACTAGTTAGTAAATAGTCTTCGAACTCTTTTTTGGTTAGCTTGCGACTCGGGACTCTTACGTCAATTTCCTCACCACCTCTACCGAGCAATTGTAGAACTTTAATCCTTTGATGGCCCGCAATGATAGAATCATCAGTATTTATGCAAGGAATTTCGGCTAAATTAAATTTCTTCAAACTACGCTTGAGATCTTCAATTTGTTTTTCACTTATTTGGCGAGGATTTTTTTCATAAGGCACCAGTGAGTCGACCTGACGACTTTCTGTATGCCATATTAAGCTTGGTTTTGTCATAATTTTCTATTTAATTAATTAAAGTTTTCATTAGAGTATTTACTCTACTAAGAAGTGATGATTTAAGTTTTATTAAGGCAATTTTTTCTTTGGAAAATGTTTCAGGGTTTTTGTCTATATCCTTAATAATTTCCTGATTCCATTTAAGCTGGATAATAATTTGATTTTCTTGATCCGCACGCCACTTACTAAGAATTTCATCAACGAATTTTTTCGTTGTTTGGCGAGATAATCCAAGCTGTGTTGATATTTCAGTAACATTGAGATATCCAGCCTGACGCAGATATTTTTGTATGGAATGATATACCCGTTCCTGCGTTTCGGGTAACAGATTTCCATCCGACGTTCTTTCTTCTGTTTTGACAAGCGAAAGTTCTTGTTTTGTTATATTGTTAGCCATAATTTCGGTTTCCTTTTTTAATTAGTTGATTAATTAGTTTAAAAAAAATACTTTCATAGATATTTATTCACAATAAAAAAGCCTCAACTGATATACACAAATTTCTTTATGCACGTTAGTTGAGGCTTCACTGCAAGGCTTTTATGCCTCGCGCCTACATTATATTTTTAAAGATTTCTTCTCTTCTATTATTTAGAATAGACTAAATTTGTTTTCTTGTCAACTGAAGGGTTAGCTATAAAAATTATAAATCAGTGAATCTGACCATAAAATGACCAATATGATTATTGCGGATATTATCTAAAACTCCTTTAGGATCTTCTACAACGGTACCTTTTTTATCCGCATCTTCTTTACTGGGAATGTGCATGAATGATACTTCATTAATTAATTTACATTTAGGACAACGTATTTCTTCTATATAAGTTCCCGATAGTGATTTTTTTATTCTCTTAGTTAAATACTTAAAAGGATTTGAACAATTTAAGCATTTCCATTCATTAAATTTATTTGCCCGCGGTTTAATAGGAAAAAGATAAACATCAAAATACTTCCTGTTTTTAATCTGAATTTGTTTAATATCAATAAAAAAATATACCTTACATCCCCGACACTTTTTTTCTTTTTTTGCAAGATAATAGACATCAATATTCAAAAACTTTTTTCCACATAAGGGACATTTTAGAGTTACTATTTTTTCATTCATCTAATTTATTATAAACTTATTATATGTTTATCTTACTATTATTATTTGATTTTAACTAGCGACTTTAGTAGCATACATATTAATTAATAACTAACTTATCCATTATGAACTATCTTGAAAACCAAGCCTATTATAATGATCTCTATGATCGTTTCACAGTCGAAGAATGCAGAAGAATGGAGGAAATATTTAAGGAAAAAAATAAATCATTCCAAACAAAAAATGGAAAGATTATTAACAAATTCGCACAACAGAAAGCTCGCATATTAGTAAATAATGTAAGCATGTATTATATAAAAGGCGAACAGTATGCCAACAAGGAAGAAACTATTACCCAATGGATGCAACGTGATAAAGACCGTGATAATCAACTAGCTAATGCAAATGAACCTGCTGCGTTGTGTATAAAATGTAATTCAGAGATGGAATGTATTTCTAAAGACCTACATAACATTGGCAACCAAAATCAAGTTCTTTTCTTTTTTACTTGTCCATCATGTAAAAGTCATCGAGCATTTTTTGACAATGGTGAAGAATACAAACCATCACCCCGACTATGTCCTCAATGCCATATTAAACTTGTGGTAAAAGATTCACGACAAGGAAAGATAATTAACAGTATTTACTCTTGCACAGAATGCAATTATGTAAAGAAAGAGATATTTGATGTAAGCGTTAAAAAATCAGAAGAAAAAGCCGATCCTAACTTCGAAAAAGATAAAGCAAAATATTGTCTTTCTAAAGAGGAAGGTGAAAAATATATCCTCCAATCCACCGGTCTAAGCTCTTTTATGGAGAGAATGAAAGATGAAGAAGAAAATAAGGAAGCTTACGAAATGGTGGCAAAAGTTAAAAAACTTGCCATTGCTGATCTAAAAAATCTTTTAACTCCACTTGTTGAGAAAGTTGGATTTGATGAGTTTGAATTTGGTAAACCTGAAATACGGCAAGGAGTCATTCTTGAGTTCAAACTACAAGACAAAATACCCGGTCGATCTGAATATGACAGCACATCTACCCTTAAAAAACTCATTGATAAAATCCTCGACGGCACTAATTGGCATCTCATGAGTGAGGGCATTGCCTACCGTCTAGGATTCCTTAATGGCCGAATCAGGGGTATAGAGGACAAGGATGATTTGATCCAATTAATGAAGATGCGGGATAAAAAGTAAATGAAACATTTCCATTGGCTGATTTTATAACCGAGCAGTGTTTCCATTATAAGCGGGCGAGTAAAAACAGGAAGGCGAAAAAATATTCGTCCTTTTTTGACAGAAAAATATAAAGGAGTATAATATCAATAGTCATTGATATACTAATTAAACTTACATATGCCAAAACCGTGCTGTACAAAAGATTCCCAAAAAAGCAAAGCAATAGATTCAGTCACTGAATTTATCCGTGTTCTTGACGAACCAAACCGTTTAAGAATTTTATGCCTTTTAAAACAGGGTGGACGCTGTGTGTGTGATATATTTGAGTCTTTAAGTTTATCCCAAAATCTCGTTTCTCATCACCTAAAGGCATTAAAAGATATACAGCTAATTGATTTTAAGAAGGAAGGCACAAAGGTCATATATTTTAGAAATGAGAGGGTGATAGAAAAATTTAGTAAATTATTAAATAATATTGTTCAAATATGAAAAAACAATCAATTCAAGTTTTAGGTTCTGGTTGTCCGACCTGCAAAAAGCTATTAGAAGCTACCAAAAAAATTGCCAAAGAATTGGATATTGATACTAAAATTGAATATAACACTGATGTGTCTAAAATGGTTGAAATGGGCGTAATGACAAGTCCCGTGTTAGCTATTGATGGTAAGCCAGTATTAACTGGAGGTGGTATAAGTGAGAGTGATATAAAACAAGCACTACAAAGTAGTTCTAGTGGAGAAAATAATGTTTCAACTGGTTGTTCTTGTGGTGGTAAATGTTAATTAGAAAATAATAATTGTGGACATATTTAAACCCATTCAAATATTTGCTGATACTGTTACTTATAATTGGCTCAGCATAACAGATCGCTACTGGGGCGATGCGATCAATTTTTTTATTTATGATGCGATAAAAATTGGGTTGCTTCTAATCGCGATCAACTATGTAATGGCTGTTACGCGATATTATTTCCCAGTTGAAAAAATAAGACGTATTTTAACAAGTCGAAATTGGTACGGCTTCGATTATTTTTTGGCCGCCTTGCTAGGAGTAGTAACTCCTTTTTGTTCTTGTTCCTCAATTCCTTTATTTATTGGATTTGTCAGTGCTGGAATACCTTTGGGTGTAACCTTTGCATTTCTCATTGCTTCGCCGTTAGTAAATGAAGCTTCCCTTTTTATTTTCCCTTCAATTTTTGGTCTGAAAATGACATTAATTTATAATAGTATTGGTATTGCTGTTGCTATGCTGGCAGGTGTGGTTATTCAAAGGTTAAAAATGGATAAAAATGTAAATCAAGATTTTCTAAAATTTAAAACCCAAAAAGAAGATGTGGAAGAAAACGACGGGAAAACAGTTTCATTAAAGAAAAGGCTAAAAATTTGGTGGCTAGACGGAATGAATATATCAAAAAGTATATTCCCATACGTATTAATTGGTGTCGGTTTAGGTGCTTTGATACACGGATTTGTACCGGAAGATTTTATTAATATGTATTTGTCGATAAAAGATTGGTGGGCAGTACCAATGGCAGTGATTTTAGGAATGCCTCTGTATGCAAATTCAGTAAGTGTAATCCCTGTAGTTGAAGCTATGACTGGTAAGGGCATACCGCTTGGCACATCTCTGGCTTTTATGACTGCTACCGTAACTCTATCAATCCCCGGACTGTTAATTCTTAAAAAGGCAATGAATTGGAAATTGTTAACTGCTTTTATAATAGTTACGTCAATAGGGATTATGATTATTGGATATTTTTTTAATTTCTTTTATTAGATAAATAAAAATATGAATAAAAAATATATTACCATTGCATTATCAATCATTGTTTTAGCGTTTATCACTTCAGGTTGTACAAATTCTTCAAACCTAGCAACAACCGCAGACAACGACGCTCTCATGTCAAAAGCAGCACAAACAGCTGAAAAGATTGAGGTGGTACATTTTCACGGCACCCAACAATGTTGGTCGTGCAAAACTGTGGGTGAGTATGCCTTAAAAACCATAGAAGAGAAGTTTCCTATGGAATATCAAGACGGTAGTATTGTTTATAAGGATATAAACGCTGATTTACCAGAGAATAGTTATATTGTTACTAAATACCAAGCTAGTGGATCATCCCTGTTTGTTAACGCTATAATTAACGGCCAGAACAATATTGAAGAAGATACTAAAGTTTGGCGTCTTGTGAGTGATGAGACGAAGTATTTAGATTATTTTGAAACCAAACTAAACAATCTTTTTAATAGATAGTATGGATTTAATTAACTCACTAATTGATAATAGTAATATTCCTCTTTTATCTGCCTTTCTTCTCGGCATTCTGACTTCTATTAGTCCTTGTCCCCTTGCTACCAATATTACTGCTATCGCATTTATTTCAAAAGATATAAAAACAGCAAGGTATACTTTACTCAACGGTTTGTTTTATACTCTCGGTAGAGGAATTAGTTATACTTTGTTAGCAACTTTAATCTACTTCGGTTTATCGTCTTTTCAAATTTCAAACATTTTTCAGGGTTGGGGGGATAAAGTACTGGGGCCGGTATTGATTGTGATTGGTCTGATAATGTTTGGAATAATCAAAATCAATTTTGGGGCAAAAAATCAAAGTATTGAGAGGCTTAAAAAATGGCTTGCCACGAAAGGATACGTTGGCTCGCTTCTTTTGGGAATAGTATTTGCTTTGGCCTTTTGTCCGTATAGTGGGGTTCTATTTTTTGGAGTATTAATTCCACTTGTTTTACATTCCACAACCAGTTTGTTGCTCCCACCAATTTTTGCTTTAGGCACTGGATTACCGGTAATTGTGTTTTCAGTATTAATTGCTTTCTCGATGCAAAAAGTAAGCAGAGCTTTTCAAGTTGTTCAGAAGGTAGAAAAGTATATGCGATATATTGTTGCTTCAATATTTATTACTGCGGGAGTTTATTATTTGTATTTTTTTGTAGAATATTTAATACTACTCTGAAGTAAACCCCGCCCGCTTCAGCTTGCAAAGCATGGCGGGCGGGCAAATGAGTCGAATATGAGACACTCCTCTGTACTGTCTCATTCTTATACCTAGAAAAAAGTCTTAGACATCTATATGACCTACTTTGTGTTATAATTATAATATTACAGCCTAATTATTAATTATATTATTTATGGAATCGCAATTTGGGACAAATACAACAACGTGGTATGTCATTTTCCCTATACTTGCAATCATCGCCGCACTTATTATTTTGTTCGTGGTGAAAATAAAGACAACAGCTTGGAAACGGACGGCGATCGCAGTAGGTGGCCTTTTTGCTTTTATTGGGTTTACCGTCGTAGTGTTTGGTGTGTATTATCAGACGAGTACGGTTTTTTCTAATACGTTTAAATACTACGCACTCTCCGCTTTTTCAATTAGTGAGAATGATCCCTTTACAGCAACCAATAATTTCCAATCAGTTATTATGATGCGCGAGGTGCAGAATGATAAGGGAGAAGTGAAGTTATTTTCTCTTCCGAATCCATATGCGCCTACGACAACTACTTTGTTCGTGCGGGGTAAGTTCATAACCGCTAATCTTCAGAATAATGTACTGACGTATCTTGAAAATGAAGAAACAGCAGTTGAGAACACTTCACTATGGTGGGCTTTGACAAAAAATATTTATACCGCCGTTTATGATGCATCTAATTGGGTTGATATTTACACTCAGGACCTAGGGAATAACTTTTCCAGTCACATACCAACTGGATGGAAAATGGAAGGTTCCGGATCAGAGGCAATTAATACAGTCAAATTTGGATCACCTGCTGAGCAATATACTTTTATTCCTAAAACAGAAAGTATGAGTTCAACGGATATGTATATCAGTCCGGTTATTAGCACTTCATCATTTACCATTGATAGCAGATTATCAGCTCGTGATGTGGCTAATCTTATTCAGGATAATTCAACCGCAGATAAAATAGATAATGGTACCGACGAGTGTATATTCCCTGCAGATGTAAGCGTTTCTGGTATTGGGTATAATGCGTATTTTTCAGACAATACAGATCTTACGAAATGTACAGACTTAGGAACTGAGATTGGCAAGAGTATGACACTAGTCCTCAAGGACGAAGGGGATGAGCGAGCAATACTTGTGTCTCTTGTTGCGCAAAATGATTCGGAGTTTGACGACGCTTATTATAGTTTTCGTGAATTTGTCCATTTGATGAAATTGAATAGTACTTCTTTTCAACTTAACGCTTTATAACAGTAATATATGTTACAAAAAATATGAAAATAAAACAACTTTTAATCTTATTAATCACGGCATTGATTGGCGTAGTATCCTTATATATTTTTATAGTGCTACCCAATAACGAGGATAGTGCTACCGAAGAAACAAACGTAAACACGAACGTAAACAATTTCACTCAAACAGAAGCTAATAGTAACTCTCCCGTATCAATGTTAACTTATCAAAATAACCAATATGGTTTCAGTTTTTATTACCCAGAAACAGCTACCGTGTCTACTAGCGAATTTCTTACGAATGCAGGTAGTATTTACATAGTACAGCCAGGTGATCCTAAATATGACGCAAATGAAGAGTATAATTTAAAAATTAACGTCGGTGTAGTAGAAGGAAAAACATTAGATGAATTTGCTGAACTCTTTACTCAAAAAACTGGTATTGCCACCACCGTGGATGATATTAATGGTAGACGTGTAGAGTCTAAAATTGATATGTATGATAATACTTTAGCTATTACCACAGTTTTTATTGGGCCAAACAATAATTATTATAATTTTAACATTGAAATCGGCCCACCAGTTTTTGCCGGGGAAATATTAGGCAATCATTCTCAGGAGTATCTTGATTCTGTACGCGACACATACGACAGTATACTCGAGAGTTTTAAATTCATTAATTAAATATGAAAAAAAATATAATCATAATTTTTAGTGTCACCATTGCTCTACTACTAGGAGCTACTGCTTCGTATTATTTTATTACAGTTAATGATGAAAACGAAACAAACTCCATAGCAACTACAACCGTGGAATCAGTATCCGAATCATATTCCTCAGTCTCACCCAACAAAAAATATATCATCTATCAGCACGATGGTTTAGAAGGAAAATACCGCAGTTTAGAATTTCGTAATTTAGAAACAAATGAAAGAGAAGTGCTAAGTACAGTTTCACTCTCAAATGAATTTCATAGTTTTATCTGGACTCCTGACAGTAGACGTGTTTACTATGCTATGACAGGAAGCGATAACAACGGTAATACTACAATATTTTATCACGTGCCAAGTGATATAACAGTAGATGGTGGAGCTGGAATTGGATTTGAAGATCCAGACCAAGCACTTAGTGGTAAAATATCTATTAGTGGTGTTGATGTAGAAAATGGAATGACTGAAGAAAAAATATATTTACAAAAAGATTATAAAATATATTTCATCACGCCCAAACATGGTGTGGGCGCAATTCCTGTTTTATATAAAGATCTTCAACATAGTGACTTGCTAATATCTCAAAAAAGAATTACTAGCTACGTTAAGCAACAATACGAGACAGGTAGTAATGGTCAACAATGCTGGGTGTTTGATTTGAATGATTATATCCCAACCAAAAACGAAGTGGCTAAGACATACACATGGATTATTGAATTACCTGACGATGACTGTGTCATCGGAAAACCAGCCACCAACTTATCAGATACGCTAGGAGAAACTCTGAATGAAAATATTCAAGGAACTAACTATCGAAAAATAAAAGTGGATTACAAATAGTTTAGTGATTATGAAAATTAATATTAAAAATGTTGTTTCCGTAGCACTGTCGGTAGTTAATATTGCTATCGTGCTTCCTTTTTCTTTTATTGCTGTGGAATATTATGAGATATTTTTCACAGGATATACTGGTCATTTACAGTTTCATACAATTCCTTTTGACGTCGGGGCGATATTATTAGGCTTAGGGGTAATAATTTTTAGTTTAATAGTAATTATTAAATATTTTCGTAACAAAAAGGTACCATTTGTTGCTCCAATAATTATCACTGTACTATACTGTACTTTTTGGACCGCCTCGTATTTTAATATTTATTAAATGTAGTTTATATATTAGGTATAAAGAACGAATAATCAAACAATTATGAAGCAAATTAAAAGATTTTCTATAGTTGCAATTACCATTTTTATAGTAATAATTAGTATAATCAGTTGGAGATACGCAGCCTTAGATCGAGAGGTACATAATCTTAAAAATCAAGTTGCTCAAGATGGACAATATATACCTCGATCCATTATTGATCAGAACAGCAAAACAGATCCGCCTAATGGAGAAGCTGATACTAATAATTGGTCTGTAGCGGAAGATACATTGGGTCGTTTTACGCTTCTGTATCCAGATAATTGGACAACTGAATCATCGGATCATTATATAGTTGTTCTTAAACGACTTTTTGAAGACGGGGAATACTTTGATACCGCACTGTTTCCTTTATCCCTGATGACCAGCACTAACACAAGACCTTCATTTCGATGGCGAGAAATCACTTTGGAAAGTGGAGAAGAGTTTTACTACAGTTTTGAGGATGGTTTTGACCACTACCATGTAGTAAATGGAGATAAGATGCTTACATTCTCAACTCCAGCACGGAGTTACGATGGACTCTATACGGAAC